>Ga0315298_1009473_pt1 | contig 12035 bp, 13 predicted proteins | sample WHS_1_MG_FD_203077 | JGI IMG/M metagenome (GOLD analysis project Ga0315298, IMG submission 203077) | Extremophilic microbial mat communities from Washburn Hot Springs, YNP, Wyoming, USA - WHS_1_MG | ecosystem: Environmental > Aquatic > Thermal springs > Hot (42-90C) | place: USA: Wyoming... | reverse complement strand
GCACGACCGGATGATTGCGAGCATAGACGCAAATAATGTGAGCACGAAGGCCCGTCAGTTGCAGTTAATGTGAGCCGAAAAAGCCCGTTGATTGCGAGCACGCCGTTTTCGATTGCAAGCCGTTACAGCTACAGACCGATGCGGTGACAAAAATTGAGGACGTGCGTAAAGCCTATTTGGCGGCGGGATACGTGGTAGAACCGCGGGAAGGGGGAGCGGTTTTTGTGTATCCCCCAGGGGATCTGCCGGAAGCGCGTAAAGCGGTAACCCAAGCTCGCAAAGACTGGAAAGAACGGGCAGACCGAAGCGGAGCGCAGCGGGAACCGATGGTGCCGAAAGCGCAGATAAGTGCTTATGGATCGGAGTATGCCCGCAGGGACGGCTGGAAAGGGTCGTTTACGGGTGCGGTGATTGCTGTTGATGAAGGTCATGTCTATGTGGGAGCGAAGGGCGGCGGTGGTGCGCCGCACTTTGTAGCGATACCGAAGGAACGGTTTAAAGCCCAACCATCGGTAGGGCTGTATGCCACGTTCACCCAGGGAGATGCGCAGCGTCCTGCGGGCTGGAGCAAGGTGCTGGGGAAGATGAATGGGCAGGGGCGACTGGTGAGAGACCAGGAGAAAGGCAAGGGCATTGGCGATTAGGGCTCCAGAGCGACAGGGGTGCCCAGGCAAGAGAAGGGCGGAGCGTTGTCACAGTGACAATCTCAAAACCCGTTCATTCCCGGATGAACCGAGAAAAGCAAATCAAGAGTGGATTATGAGAATAATAAGGGACTGATTCAGCTTGTCACTGTGACAGACGTTGAGAGACTCTCAAAAAGGGTCGGTTGCGAGAGGTTTGCACAGGGACAGGATCAGGCCGAATCTTGCGGGTCTGTTTTGCCGCGCTCATGGCTTTTGCCCGTCAAGGTCAGCAGCTCGGCCAGCAGTAAGCGGTTTTCCAGATCCAGCAGGTTTCCCTGATGCATGGCCCCCTCGGCATCCCCGGCATCCAGGAGAGACTTGGCCGCACGGGAGATCTGATGAAGCCGTTCGTGGCGGACGAGGAGACCCGCGAACTCCGGTGACTGACCAAAGCGGCGGGCGCCATCCCCCCGCAACCATTGCCCCAGATGGCAATATGTTTCGGCATCCTCTTCCAGGACATGGGATGGGAATGGATTTTCCTGGCGCATGGCGCGGAGGAATTTCTGTATACGCAGGATATGCCCTTCCAGGATCGGTGGCAGGATATCCATGGGGGGCAAGGCGTCCCCCAGCTTGGGAGCGGGGCGAAAACGAGCTATCCAGGCAGGAATATCCTCGGCAGGAATCGGCCTGGAGAATAGATATCCTTGCAGGTGACTGCAACCCATCTTGGTCAGAAGATCGGCGTGCTCTGCCATTTCCACCCCCTCGGCAATCACCTTCAGGCCCAGCATGCGACTGGCGGTAATGACCGCTGTGACGATGGCGAGATCCTTGGGATCATCGATGATGTCGCGCACAAAGCTCTGATCGATTTTGATGGTATCGGAGGGGAGCTGTTGGAGGTAGGTCAGGGAGGCGTTGCCCGTGCCAAAGTCGTCGATGGCAATGCGTACCCCCAGGCGATGGCAGTTGTTCAGAATGGCTTGCGCCCTTGGCAGGTCGTGCAAGGGTGCAGACTCGGTGATCTCGATTTCGATCTGCTCCGGCCGCAGGCCGGGATGCCTGGCGAGTGCTTCCTGCAGATCCTCCAGAAAACGGGCGTCGAGCAGGTGGCGCGTGCTGATATTCAGCGAGACGAGCAGCGATAGACCCTTCTCTTGCCAGATTGCTCCTTGTCGCAACGCCTCGATCAGGACGAAGCGCCCGATGGGGCGCGCGAGGCGGGGATGATCCAGTGCGGAGAAGAAGGCCGCGGGCGCAAGCAGCCCTTTCTCTGGGTGATTCAAACGGATGAGGGCTTCCACGCCCAGAACTGTGCCGGCGCTGGATACGATCGGCTGGTAGTGCAGGACCAGCCGGTTTTCGTGCAACGCCTGCTTCACCATGCCGTGTATCGCCACTTCTGTTTGTATGGCTTCATCCAGGGCCAGGGTATGCAGATGAAACTGGTCTCGGCCCGCATCCTTGGCGGCATAGAGCGCCATATCGGCGTGCCGTATCAGGGTGCTGGCATCGCTGTCGTCCAGGGCCAGGGTATGCAGATGAAACTGGTCTCGGCCCGCATCCTTGGCGGCATAGAGCGCCATATCGGCGTGCCGTATCAGGGTGCTGGCATCGCTGTCGTCCAGGGGATAGATGGTGACGCCGAGGCTACCGGAAATGCTGACCGCTTCGCCCTCTATTTCCAGCGGCTCGCGGATGGCGGCGAGCAATCGCTCGCAGATGACTTCGAGATCGTCCAAGTGTTCCAGGCCGGGCAGCAGCAGGCCAAACTCATCGCCGCCTATGCGCGCGAGGGTATCCCCTGCCCGCAACTGCGCCTGCAATCGTTGCACTACGGCTTGCAGCAGATAGTCTCCGGCCATATGGCCCAGGCGGTCATTCACCTGCTTGAATCCATCCATGTCCAGGATCGCTACTCCCAAAAGCTGCTCGTGCCGCAGTGTTTGATCTCTGGCGATTTTCAGGCGGTCCAGGAAGAGGGTGCGGTTAGGTAACCCGGTGAGGGGGTCGCGTAGGGATTGGTTGCGGATCAGAAGCACCAGTTCCCCTAGATGCGCAAAGGCGTCGTAGTACGCCGATCCCACCCGACGGAAATACCCCTTCTCGCTCACCCCGATCAGGCCTACGCCACGCAGAGCCTCAGATCCGAAAGGAAAGAAGCCGATTTCTTCGATGCGGTTGCGCAAGGCCTTGACCCATTCCGGCGCCTGCGGATCATCCACGGACTGAATGACGGTGTGCCCGCTTTCCAAGGCTTCCCAGCAGGGATCTCCGGCGATCTTCGGAATCTGCAGCGCAGGCAACGGGAGTCCGGCCAGGTATTCCAGGGTTAATGCCTCTCCCATGGCGTCGCTCACCACGTAACCGGCCAGGCGCACGCCGGCGTTCTTGCGCGGTAAGGCTTCGCAGATCTGCTGCAGCAACTCCTCCGGGCGCGGGGAGTCGCTGCCGCGGGGAGTCGCGAGCACGCCCATCAGGAGATCAAACAAGGACAGCCTGTCTGCGTCCGTTTCGCGCGCGGCGTAGGTATAGCCTTCGATCTGGATTATAAGGTCGCCGACCAGCAGACGGATCAGTGCGTCCTGCAGTAAAGGCCAGTCGCTCGCGAGAGCCTGCGCCCGAAGTGCTTTTTGCCAATGGCGCCAGTAGAGGACATAGGCGCCGGCGATCCAGGAGAGTTCGATGCCGAGACGGTGGTGCAAGGCCCCGATTCTTTTCACGGACTCCCGCCAAGGTTCGTCCAAGCGGCTGGCCAGCAGGTTTCTGACGTGTTCCGCCTGCTTCTGGATCAGGGCATCCAGGCGTTCTGGGGAAAAGTCCCGGAAAATGGCGGCGGTGACGGAGTGCGCGAGCAGGTAGTCATAAAAAGCATGGGCAAGCGCCGGCGCTTCTGCGTCCAAGGCATTCCGGTACCGATCAATGACCAGAAAGTCCGAATCCTGCAGACCGAGAAAATCGGGGAGGGTACTGACTTTGGGCATGGCGTTAGCTATTCCTGGAGCGTGACGAGTCCACTATTTTTTTCATAAACTCAGCCTTTTTACAGAGATAAAGCTGCTCTGCTTTTTTGCGTTGGTCAGCGGTAAGTTGCATCTTGATACCGATCAAATGCCGGTAAGGACGCCCTCCGGGGAGGTTTTCCTGGCGCACCGTCGTTACCACGGTCTCACAGACTCCGCAATCGAGCACCTCGATCTCCGCCAAGAGCGCTTCTCCGGAGGCAAAAGACTCGTCTGTATAGAAGCTGGCGCCAGATGGACTAAAATCGTTCAGGCGAGCAAGGACTGTCCGACCGTCGAGACGACGCAGCAGGATATCACCCTCTATGGTTACGCGTTTATTCGCACGAGTTTTCCTTACATAGACCATAGATGGGGGGGAAAGGTGATACCGATTCTGGTACCTGTAGTTGAGAGTCGAAAGCCCCATGTAGATCTGTTTTTCCTGTTCTATAAAGACCAGCGTCCGCTGATAGGCATCGTCTCCTATTGAGACTTCTGCTGTCGGAGTGAAAATGAGATCTCCCGTGACGGGATCGCAGCCCTCAAAACGATAAAGATGGCCATGGTCGTTAGTCGCTGTCGAGAGTAGAACGGCGGCACCCCCCGCTTTGGTGCAAAGCTCTGTTTCTGCAATTGGTATGGCCGTCGAAAACTCCGGGGTTAGGATACGCATATACTCTGCGAGATCCATATCGATCCTCAGGGGCAGGACCATACCCAGGTTTGTGTCGTCCGTACTTAAGGGCTGGCTCATATGATCACCTTATTGCCACATGAACAGCGAGAAAAGCACGCAAGACGAAAGGGATCATTCTGTCTCGTGAGCGCTGACCCAGGCTGGGCGGATGGCCTGATTTTGCTGGGTTCTCCGCCTGCCGGTGAGGAGCTATTTTGAGACAAAACGATGAGGCCGCCCATTTTGCGTCCTGTCAGGATAGTTCGAGACGGCGCTCAATGCGTCCGATGCGCTCGGCCAGCTTGTCCAACGTGATCTGCTGCCTGGCATCGGTTTCCTCACTCAGGTTGATCTCACGTTTCACCAGATTCATAGCTTGTTCCAAGCCAGACATGCGGTGTTTCAGGTCGCCCATATCCTCAGCGATTTGATCCACGCGTCCTCGGATATGGCGCAAGTGTTCCAAAACCAGGTTTTCGATGTTTTCCATTGTGGTAGGCCCGTATGAGTCTGTTCTGCCAAGCATAGGCGGTTTAATGGATTACTAAAAGGCACAGCCCGTTTGTCTTTCACCACGGCCACCACTTTTTTCTTTTTTGAAGTGCTTCAGGCTGCTCTGGCGGTTGATGGATCAGTGCTTGTATCTGTTGTTGAGATCGTTCTAGCCGCTCCTGCAACCATTTTTCGCGGTCATCTGCCTTTCTCAGTAACTCGTCCTGTCGCCTGACAACCTCCTGCAATGCGGCAACTTTTTCTGCTAACAGGCCGTGTTCATTGTCTAATTTGGACGTGTTGAATTGTTCATTTTGGCTATTATGAACGGCACTACCGTGAACGCTGCCAAATACTCTAAGCATCTCAGACATATCAACGGCAGGCTTGCCGTCGTCCCCTTGAACAAAGCTAAGCGCCCCAGACTTGTTGTATTTGTATAGGGTTGTTCGGCTCTTTCCAAAGAGTCGCGCAGCTTCTGTAATGCTCAATATGGCCACTGTCCGCCCCATTCTGTGAACGTGTTGTAGTGTTCATTGTGAACGAAAACGTGTTCATGGTGAAGCACACGCCAATTCCTCAACCAGATTTGACGACTCCAGCAGGTTTTCTTGCTCAGATAAGGTTGGTTAAGGCGAATGTTGTGGCTTTGGTGAGATGTCGGCTCCGGACGCACAAAGGCCCCGATCCTTTCGGATCGAGGCCCCTGGCATCCTGCCGCCGCCTGGCAGGTAGGAATTTTTTACAAATGGCGCTAGGATAAACCCATACGCCGTGACAACACGCCTCCCCAGGCTGTTGCCGTGGTCCCTTAACCCTACTCAACAGGGCAAGCGACATGCACAGTGTAGCGACTTTTTACCGGCAAGCAAAATCTTTCTACCTGGCTGCGACTGCAGCCCCCCCATCCCCCGACGTAGGCCGAGCGCATCGAGCGCCCAACATGAGCCACGTTGCGGGGGTGGCAAGTGGCCTCTAGCCTCCATTTCTCCCTTTCTGCTGCATCTACACCCCTGGCACGTTTGCCACGCCTTGCAGGGCCTTTCTGCGCCCTGCGCGGGCGGCTTTGCCATCGCCCCGGTCTGTCCCGCGCTCCGCCGTAGGGTTTCAGAGATGTTTTGCCCATACGGTGCAAGCGTCCCAAGAAGCCCCCGGTGTGAATCTGACTTGCTGCGCTGGGGGATGAGGCCCGATCCCGCCGTATGGAAACCGCCCGGAGAGGATGGGAACTGCTCGAATCCGGGGCCTAGAGACAGCCTAGGGCGTTTATTCACCGCAAGGGCCTGCGTGCAGGCTTACCGTTGGATAGGCGACTGAGGGCGATACGGACAGGCAGCAGGCGGGGGAATCCCGTGAACCGTGTTGTGTGTGCTGATTCCGAGTACACGCCGCCCCGCCACCTTGAGTGGCCGACCGACCGACCGACCGACGGGCTGGACCCGCAGGTGATCGATCAGGGCGAAAGTCCTGATGTGCCCCGAACCCCCCCCTTAAAAGGGTTTTCCGGGTGCATTAGGGAGACTTTCGCCCTGGCTCCCTCCCTTACTCCCTCCGGGCTGGTTAAACGAAGAAGAAAAATAAAGGGAAGTCGATACAGGCCGAAGGCCGATAAAGAGCTTTTGCTCGGGACCGCGTAGCGGAAAGAAGAGCGAGGCGGTGAGGTCGATTTGCTCGCAAATTGGCCTCACCGACCGCAACCAAGGAGCTTTGCTCCGCGGAGTGCTGGCTACGGCGTGCGGCTGGTTTGGCCTGCACTGGCTGGGTGAGGGGTCTGGGGAGAGGGTGCCGCTTTTTCCGCCGTGCTGCTTTCCATATCCCGGTCAGGGTTTTGTCCACATTGCCCACAGGATGCCCCACAGATTTTGGGGATAAGCCGCTTTTCAGTCTTTGGGTTGGGCGTACATGGTGTCCAGCGCGCTTTTACCGGGGTTTCCATCGGTATCGGTCCAAGTAACCTTGTGTCCTTTGCCGCCTTTGCGCACTTCCGTCACGGTGACGGCTTTCCATTCCCCGTGATCCTTGATCCAGAGGTGGGCGCCGGGTGTGGCGTCTTTGAATTTGGCTTTCATGGGTTCAACTCGTTGGTTGTCCGTATTTCCCAGAGGTTGATGTTTCTGCCTTGGGCGTTGGTTCTACAGCGGGGTGAATGGATCGTCCGCTTTTGAGCCAGGTTCAGCAGGAGTTGATTGGCGCGCGGGTAAGACAGCTTGAGCGCGTCAGCGACTTCCTTGCAGGTCTTCGGGCCGCTGTGCAGACAGCTCAGAATGCGGGCGTAATCTTCTGTGGTCAGGCTTTGCATGACGGAGATGCTAATCATGGCGGGGCGTATCTGCAACTGCGTGGAATGGGTTGTTATGTGAAGTTTTCGGGGGTTATTTACGTAGTCAGCGGGTGATGCAGGACGGGAACGGGGCTACACTTTGGCCTTTTCGTCGCTTCAAAAAGTGAGTCCGTTCATGCAGCGCATCACCGAAGAAACCTTCCGCATCCTCGTGAACGCCGGGTCCGTCCGTAAAATTACCATTCAGCCCGCGCCGTGGAACGGCAAGGAGCGCTGGGCCGTGGTGCTCAAGCTGGGGATGGAGGAGGCCACCATCAAGTCAGCCCGCACCGAAGTCCGCACCTGGGCGAGCCTCGACAGTCTGGCGCGCTGGCTCAAGGCGCAGGGCTGCGGGGTGGCTGAGCTGCGGGTGGTGTAGGGGTTTTGTGGTGGCCGGGTATGTGCGATACAATGTATCTCAATTTTTCAGGAGGTTCCCATGACGACAACGGCGATGGTGCATGTGCGCGTCAATGAGCAGCTCAAGGTGCAGGCCACGGAAGCCCTGTCAGCCATGGGGCTGTCTGTCTCGGATGCCGTGCGGGTTTTTTTAACCCGGGTCGTAGCGGATCAGGGGCTACCCTTTGCGCTGCAGGTACCCAATGCCGAAACCCGGGAGGCCATGGTGGAATCCCGGGCGATGATGGCGGCGCACCAGGTGCGTTTTGAGACGGCGGACACGCTTTTTGGCGCACTCGAAAAAAACGGCGGCCAGTAAACGGGCACCGCCGCCCCGGGCGGCGGATTACACCAAGTCTTTTCTCAAGGACTGGGAAAGGCTCTCCCGGTCTGGTCGGTATGATATGCACCGGCTCAAGGCGGTGATGCTGCTGTTGATTGCGCAGGATGCCCCGCTGGGTGCGGAATGTCTGGATCATGCGCTGACCGGGGACTGGTTGGGATATCGGGAGTGTCATATCGGTGGGGATTTTCTGTTGATCTACGAAGTGGAAGCCGCAGGGCAATCGGGGATGGTGGTTTTTGTCCGGACGGGCACCCATGCCGAATTGTTTGAATAGGCGGTTATCTGGCGGAGAGCGGATCCCCAGGTGAACAAGTGGAAATTCCTGCTGGTCATCCTGGCTGCCCTCTTTGTCGCCTACTGGATAGGGCATCAGGGCCATGTTGGGTTGGGTTCTCATGTGCCAGCAAGGGGTAGCGCTTCTGATATGGTGATGGTCTTACCACCTGCCGCAGCGCAGACCGCCTCATAGGGGGCGGCCATCTGTGGCGTGGCCGGGTTACGGGGGATGTGAGCATCACCAAACGCGCGCGCGTGATACTCACGATATGCTATAATGTGAGTATCACGTTTATAGAGAGGACCCGCCATGCCCAGGAAGCCCATCCACGACCAACCGATGACCGCAGCGCAGCGCAAGAAGGCGCAGTATCAACGCGACAAGCGGGCCACCATCGCGGCCATTGGTGCCGAGGACGACGCGCCCGACCGGGCGTTGCTGGCCCTGATGCGAGGTGTAGGTAAAGGTGCGGATTCCGAACATGCCGCCCAGCGGGCGTGGGCAGCCTTCGGGCGGCGCTATGGGTGGGTAGTGTGATACTCACAAAACGGCTGACCTGTGGGGTGTCTCCTGGTGCCTGTGGTGTGAGAGAGGTGCGGCGCCTGCCGATTGTAATAAATAATAGTATGTAATATAATACAACTTATTACATACAAGAGGATTCCGGCATGGCATCACAGGACGAGATCTGGGCGGCGGCGGATGCGCTGGTGAAGGCGGGGGAACGGCCCACCTTGGCGGCGGTGCGCAAGGCGGTGGGTGGCGGGTCCTTTACCACGATCAGTGAAGCGATGGCCGAATGGCGAGCGCGGCAGGCCGTCGCGGAGCCCGTCCGCGAGCCCGCGCCGGTGGCGGTCTCCCAGCACGCGGCGGTGCTGGTCTCTGAACTCTGGGCACAGGCCCAGGCGATAGCGCACGAACGTTTACAGGCCGACCGTGAAGCCCTGGAAGCCGCGCGGGTGGAGATGGCCCGGGAACGGGCCGAAGCCGTAGAGCTGGCCGACCTTCTGGCGGGTGAGCTGGATCTGGTGCGTGCCGAGCTGGAAGCGGGGCAGATGCTCCTGACTGAAAAAGACGAGGCGATCCTGGAACAGACCCAAGAGATCGACAACTGGCGTGGAGAAGCTTCGCTGATGCGGGAGAAGGCCGCGCTGCTGGAGGGCAAGGTGGCGGGTCTGGAGCAGGCACTCCAACAGATCAGCCCGCGTATGATTCCGGTGATCGGCACGATTGGCGACTGATGGCCGTTTGTCGCTAATCGCGCATGGCGTTGTCGCTCAGTATGTTGTTCAGGGCTTCGGAGACGGTTTCCTTCCCACTCTCCTGATTGGGTTCTGGCGTCCTGCGCAGGGTGTCGAGCAGCGGTGCCAGGCGTTTTTTATCGACTTCCCTAGTGATGGACTTCTCGGCTTCTTCCAATAGCCATGCCCGGATTTTGGCATCCTTCCGGGCGGCGTGAATCAGCATGCCCCCCAGGATGATTTTCTGGCCGTTTTCCGTGCGTCTGCTCTGTTCCCGGAGGCGAGCCAGCTTATCTTCTGCCTCTGCTATTTTCTGATCCAGCGTCTGCGCCATGGTGCTATCCTCATGCGGTTGAAGCAGGCATACTATCATGCACCGGATGAGCGCAGCGAGTACGGAAATGCGCACTTACGACTTGCTACGCAAGTCAGAGCGCCCTGCGGGGCAAAAGCAAAAGCCAAAAAGAGAGGATCTGTAAAGTGGCCATTTATCACGCCAGCACCAAGCCGATAGCGCGCAGCGCGGGACGGTCCGCCGTCGCCGCTGCGGCCTATCGGGCGGGTGTCGATCTGGTGGATGCGCGCACTGGACTGGTGCATGACTATACCCGCAAGGGCGGAGTGGAGCTGACGGAGATCCTCACACCGGATGGAATAGGTGTTGAGCGTAATGCGCTCTGGGATGCCGCCGAGCTGGCCGAAAAGCGCAAGGACGCTCGGACGGCCCGCGAATGGATCGTCGCCCTGCCTGCCGAGCTGGATGCCGGGCAGCGCCGTGATCTGACCCATGATTTTGCGCAGGCATTGGTGGAGCGTTATGGCGTGGCGGCGGACCTGGCCATTCACGCCCCCGACCGGGAAGGCGACAACCGGAACCACCATGCCCATATTCTCACCACCACCCGGCAGGTCAGCCGCGCCCCCGATGGCGGACTGGTTCTGGGTGCCAAGGCCCATATAGAGCTGTCCGACAAAGCCCGCCGGGAGCGCGGCCTGGGGGCCGCCGCCGACGAAGTGAAGGCCGTCCGTGAACTTTGGGAGCACACCGCCAATGCCGCGCTGGAGCGGGCGGGAGTGGATGCCCGGATCGACGCCCGCAGTCTCCAGGCGCAAGGCGTAGACCAGGAGGCGACACAGCACCTAGGTCCGGTAGCGTCTGAAATGGAGCGGCGAGGGAAGGAATCCGACCGGGGCGACGGCAACCGCGAGGTCAGCGTCAACAACGAGGAACGGGCGCGGTTATCGGCGGAGATCATCGACCTGCAAGCGGCGCGGGAGAGGCGCGAGCGCCGGGAGGCCGCGCGGCGGGAGTTTGAAGCCTCCCATCGGGATGCGCGCCCCGATGTGGTCCTGACCGCCCGGATCGTGGCCCACCGTGTGGCCGAGCTGGCCATGCTGGAGCAACTGGATATACGGTGCCGATGGAATGAGCGCTGGGTGAGGAACGGCGAGAAAGCAGAGCAGGTCCGTCTGGCCGCCATCGAGGCCCGGCGCGAGGCGGAGGCACGGGCCAGGGCCAAGCGGGAGAGCATCGAGGCCGAAGCCCGCGCTCGTGTCGAGGCCCAGCGGCAGTCTGACATTGAGGCCGAGCGTGAAGTTCGGCGGCAGAAGCTGTTGGATCTCGCGGAATGGTTACGAACCGATAAAGAAACGAAAGCGAATCTGCGTCAGGCCTACCTGTCAGCGGGATATCAGCTGGAAGAGCGGGACGGCAAAGAAGTGTGGGTCTATCCCCATACCGATCTGAAAGCCGAGAAGGATGCAGCCTATGCCGCCCGCCAGGAATGGGATGCCCGTAAACAGGCATTAAAAGCGCAGCGCCTGGAACAGGACCGCGCCACCGAACAGGAAATCCGGCCCGGTATCCGCCACCCGCAACGCTCCACCTGGCAGGAATGGCGGGCAGAGACGCTGACCCGGAAATATAACCCCGCCTATTCGGCGGAGATGGCGGAGCGGGACATCTACTGCCGGTGGATGCCGGAGGATGGCGGGCTTTATCTGCGTCTGGGAAAGGCGGAAGTGATTGACCAAGGCCCGCTCATCCTGGCGAAGAACGGCACTGGCGACATCCCGCTGATGATCGATACCGCCCAGGCGAAGGGCTGGGAATCCCTGGAGTTTACCGGAGATGTGAGATTTCAGGAGCAGGCCGCTATGGCGGCATTACGGGCGGGGTTGAAAGTGGCCGATATGAATCTCGCGCGACGGGCGCGGGAAGCCATCGCAGAGCAGGCCAAGCCAGTCATTGAGCCGGAATACAAACCATCTTCTGTGGTGGTGCCGGGTATCCGCTATATTGTGGAAGAAACGGCTGACCATGCGCCGATGAGGGACAAGCATGGTGAGATCATGCGGTTTGACACCGAAGCACAAGCATTCGAGGTTCGTAAAATTCTTGGCTTCAAATATCCGATAGTCCCTATTTCGGTCGAGCAAGAGCCGACCAAGCCAGCGCCCGTCATTGAGACAGAAAGGCCCTCTGTACCTATTCAGAAGCCGATACGTGCAATGCCCACACCAGAGCCCGTCAAGGTGTCAGAGAAGCCCTCTCCAGATCTGACCGATCTTGAAGCCCGACGGCAGAAGTTGGTGGAGTTGGCGAAAGCGCTACATGTAGCGGCTTGCAATCGAAAACGGCGTGCTC
>Ga0315298_1009472_pt1 | contig 12036 bp, 12 predicted proteins | sample WHS_1_MG_FD_203077 | JGI IMG/M metagenome (GOLD analysis project Ga0315298, IMG submission 203077) | Extremophilic microbial mat communities from Washburn Hot Springs, YNP, Wyoming, USA - WHS_1_MG | ecosystem: Environmental > Aquatic > Thermal springs > Hot (42-90C) | place: USA: Wyoming... | reverse complement strand
CCCGTCTCCTCGCCGTCGGACTGGCGCTGGTGATGCTGATCGGGCTGGCCGCGGTTGCGCAGGCGTCGCCGCCGCCTTGGGCCGGGCACGGCAAAGATGGTAAGCACTACAGCAACATGTTTGGCGACATCAGCATCGAGGACTACCCCTGGGCGTTCAAGCACATCGAGAAGATGGGTGCCAAGGGGATCATCAAGGGCGTCGGCAATGGCATTTTCAATGGCAATGCCGACATCAAGCACCAGGAAGCCGTCATCATGATGGTCCGCTACATGGGCCTCGAGGCGGAGGCGCAGGCGAACATGAACGCCACGCTGCCGCTGGCCGACGCCAAGGAGGTCGCCCCCTGGGCGCGCGGGTACGTGAAGGTCGCCATCGACCACAACCTGCTCTGGGTGCCGGATGCCGGGCAGTTGACCAAGCTTGAGCCGAACGCGCCGACCAAGCGCGTCGAGGCCGTGGTGATGCTGGTCAAGGCGGCCGGCCTCGAGGCCGAGGCGCAGGCTAAGATGTCGCAGCAGTTGACCTTCCGCGACGCCGCGAGCATCCCGGCCGCTTACGTCGGGTACGTCGCGGTCGGCGTCGAGAAGGGGCTCGTCAAGGGCTACGAGGACAACACCTTCCAGCCGTTCAAGGCGGTCAAGCGGGCCGAGATGGCCACTTTCCTCGGCCGCACGGACGAGAACATCCCGCCGCAGCACGCCGACAAGGATGAGGTCGAGGGCAAATTCGTCTCCGCCACCGCGACGACCATCACCGTCGAGCGGCACGGCCAGCAGGCGACTTACACGCTGGCGTCTACCTGCTCAATCTACCTCGACGACCAGCCTGCGACGCTGACCGATCTCACGGCCGGCGACAAGGTGGAGCTTGAGCTGGACGCGCAGGGCAAGGTAATCTTCATCGACGCCGAGCGCGCGCACGAGGGCGATGAAGACGAGGGCGACAACAACGACAACGGTCAGCTCCCGGCCACACTCAGCGGCACCGTGCAGTCGGTCTCGCTTGGCATCGGCGTCCCGTCGACGATCGTCCTCCGGCTGGACAGCAATGCCGGTGACAAGGCCTTTACCCTGGCGACGAACTGCGTGATCAAGATTGACGGCGTCGTCGCCACCGCCGCTGACATCAAGGTCGGCGACCGCGCTGAAATCACGCTGGCAGCGGGCGGCGGTACTCAGGTCGTTCAGATCCTGATCACCCGGGCGCAGACCAATACCGTCACCGGCACGGTCCAAAGCATGCTCATCAACGCCGGCAGCAACTCTGTCATCACGGTCCGGCCGGCCGGCCAGTCGACGAATGTCAGCTATCTGATCGCCAGCGACGCGGTGGTGAAATACAACAACGCCGTCGTGGCGCTGACTGAGATCAAGGTCGGCGATCAGGTGACCTTGACTCTCACCAACCCGACGCAGCTCCCGGTGGTCACCGAGATCGTCATCGCCCCCCGCGAGACGACCGTCAGCGGCACCGTCACCGGCGTCAACTATGACGCCCGCACGCTGACCGTGACCAGCAACAACGTCGCGACCACCTACACCGTCGCAACCAGCGCCGTCGTGACTCTGTTCGGCCAGCCGTTCACCTGGAACCAGCTCGCTTTGGGCGACCAGGTTGCGCTGACCGTTGTCGACAGCACAGTCACCAAGATCAACATCACGGTCCACAACGCGACCTACACCGGCACCGTGAAGAGCATCACCGTTGACGCCGCCGGGAACCACTTTGTGGCGACCATCGGCGGCACGGACCGGACGGTGGACGTCCCGGCGACGGCCGTGATCACCCAGAACGGCGCGCCGGTCACGTTCAGCGCGATCGCTCCGGGCGCGACGGTGGCGATCACCGGCACCTTCGACGGGACGAAGATCGTCGCCGCGCAGATCGTCGTTCAGTAGGCTTCAGTGGCCATCGGGCCAGAACATTGACCGCTCGCAGCAGCGCGGGGCGCCGTAAGAGGCGCCCCGCGCGCAGTTATGGTGGGCGCATCTTTGCCTACTCGCCGGAGCATCGGACGACAAAATATGCCATTTTGCAGGAAAGGGAGTATAAAGGGACGAATACCTTCGCTCGTCGGAACAAAGAGGGAGGTTTGCCTTTGTCTGAGCAAGCGCATCCGGGTTCGCTCGTCATTTTGGTGGCAGACGACCAGGCAGGACTGCGGCGGATGCTCCAAGAGGTCTTTGCCGAGGACGGGCACACCGTCTGGCTGGCCGCCGGCGGCCAACAGGCGGTCGCGCTCGTCCGCGAACACCGCCCCGATGTTGCGCTGATCGATTTGAAGATGCCCGGCATGTCAGGGCTCGACGCATTGAGAGAGATTCGCCTCATCGCGCCCGAGTTGCCGGTCGTCGTGATGACGGCCTACGGCGAGACGGACATCGTGAGCGAAGCCTATAGTTTGGGTGCGCGCTGCGCCATCCCAAAACCGTTCGACATCGATGTGGTGAGGCAGGAAGTCTACCGCGCGGCGGCCGAGGCGCAGCGACCGATCGCCGCGGAAGGCAGACCGCCGTATGGTGGCGAATAGTCCAGGGGGTGCCGCGGGCACCCCCTGAAGAATATCACAGCGGCGGCCGCTGCGGTGGGTGGCGGCCGGGAGAGAGGGGGATTCCATGGAGGACAGGGCAGAGGAGCGCGCGGAGCAGGCGATGATCCGCGTCCGCATGAGCCAAGCCGATGCGCACTACGGCGGCGACCTGGTCGACGGCGCCCGCATCCTGGCGCTGTTCGGCGATGTCGCGACGGAGCTTTTGATCCGGCACGACGGCGACGAGGGGCTGTTCAAGGCTTATGACATGGTGGAGTTCGTGGCGCCGGTCTACGCCGGCGACTACATCGAGGCCTACGGCCGGATCGTCAAGGTCGGCAACACATCGCGCCGGATGGAGTTTGAGGCCTACAAGGTCATCCGACCGCTGCGCCTGCCAGGCAATGACTCGGCGGCCGAGGTGCTGCCAGAGCCGCTGTTGGTTGCCCGGGCCAGCGGCACTTGCGTCGTCCCCAAGGACAAGCAGCGAGGAGGTGCTACGCGTGGATAAGCTGATCATTACGGTTTGCACGACCGGTGCCGAAGTCTACAAGAAGGATCAACCGAATCTGCCTTGCTCACCCGAGGAGATCGCCGCGGCGGCGGTGGAGTGCCGCGAGGCGGGCGCGTCAATGATCCACATCCACGTCCGCGACGAGAACGACGAGCCGACGCAGGACGGGCGGATCTTCGCCCGCACGATGGAGCTCATCCGCGCCAAGACGGACCTCATCGTCCAGACGTCGACCGGCGGCGCCGTCGGCATGACGCCCGAGGAGCGCCTGCAGCCGGTGTTCTGCGACCCGCCGCCGGAGATGGCCACGCTGACCGTCGGCACCTGCAACTTCGGCGACGGCGTGTTCTACAACCCGCCCGACGTGATCGAGCGGTTCGCGCGGGCGATGCAGGAGCGGGGCGTCGTGCCCGAGATCGAGGTCTTCGACGCCGGCTTCATCGAGAACGCCAACCGGCTGCTGAAGCGCGGGCTGATCCCGAACCCGCCGCACTTCGATCTTGTCATGGGCGTTCCCGGCGCCATCGCCGGCACGCACAAGAACCTGCTTCACCTGGTTGAGCTGCTGCCGCCCGGCGCCACCTGGACGGTCGCCGGCATCGGCCGCGCCGAGCTGCCGCTGGCCGTGCTGGCGATCATGCTCGGCGGACATGTCCGCGTCGGCTTTGAGGATAATATCTACTACAGCCGCGGCGTGCTGGCCGAGAGCAATGCCCAGCTCGTGGCCCGCATCGTCCGCATCGCCAGGGAACTCGGGCGCGAGATCGCCACGCCCGACGAGGCGCGGCAGATCCTCCGCTTGAAACCGCGCTGAAACGGCGGCCTAAGTAGCGCGCCGCTGGAGCCGCCGGACCGGAACGGCGCCGACGCCGTGGAGGGAACGGCCAGCAGCGTGCAATGGTAGGAAAAAGCTTGTCGGGAGGTCAGATTATGAGGTTCTTCATCGATACGGCCAACATCAATGAGATCAAAGAAGCCAATGACTGGGGCGTCATCGCCGGCGTCACCACCAATCCGTCCCTGGTGGCGAAGGAAGGGCGCGACTTTCACGAGGTCATCCGCGAGATCGCGGCCATCGTCGACGGCCCGATCAGCGCCGAGGTGATCAGCCTCGAGGCGCCGAAGATGGTCGAGGAAGCGCGCGTCCTGGCGAAGATCCACCCGAACGTCGTCATCAAAGTGCCGATGACGAAGGAAGGTCTCAAGGCGACGAAGATGCTTGCCGCCGAGGGCATCAAGACCAATGTGACGCTGGTCTTCAGCCCGAACCAGGCCATGCTCGCGGCAGCCGCGGGCGCCACGTACGTCAGCCCGTTCGTCGGCCGGCTGGACGATGTCAGCCACGACGGCATCCAGCTTGTAGCGGACATTGCCGAGATCTTCGGCCTTTACGGCATCGAGACGGAGATCATCGCGGCCAGCATCCGTCACCCGCTGCACGTCATTGAGGCGGCCAAGGCCGGCGCCGACATCGCGACCGTGCCGTTCAAGGTGCTCGAGCAGATGGTCAAGCACCCGCTGACGGACCAAGGCATCGAGCGGTTCCTGGCGGATTGGGAGAAGGTGCCGAAGAAGTAGCGTTGCAGTAGATCCTCACGCGTTGAGCAAAGGCGCGGGCAGCGGGCCGGCGCGGCGATAATCGCAGCGCCCATCCGCTGCCCGCGCCGAGCCCTGCTACTTCACGGGCACGAACCGGTCGTTGAGGGCTTTCACAAAGCCGTTAAAGTCCGTCGGCGCGACGAGCACGACGCTGGCTTTCCTTGACACATCCCCTTGCTGTGCTATAATGAAAAAGTAACTCCGGCGGAAGAGAGGTCAACGCAATGAAGGAGAAGATTCACCCCAGGTTCGAGAAGACCACCATCACCTGCGCTTGCGGCGCGGTTTACCACGTCGGTTCGACGAAGAAGGATCTCAAGGTCGAAATCTGCTCCAAGTGCCATCCGTTCTACACCGGCACTCAGCAACGCGTGCTCGACACGACCGGCCGCGTGGATCGCTTCAAGAAGAAGTACGGCTTGAAGTAGCGCCGACAAAGCCCCTGCCAGAGGCGAAGCGACGGCTTCGCTTTTCGGTGGTGGGGGCTTTTTCATTTCTCGCCGCGGTTTGCGCCGCGGCCCGCCGACTGGCTCCAGCGACTGAAGCTCCGGGGGGGTGACATGGATGGCAGAGCAGAAACCGCTCTTGGGCGGGCAGGCGGTCATCGAGGGCGTGATGATGCGCGGTCCGTTGACGTTGGCGATCGCCGTCCGTCGCTCCGACGGTACGATCGCCCTGAGCCGGCGCAAGCTCGCCGCCTACGCCAACCCCGCCCTCAAGTGGCCGATTGTCCGCGGCTGCGTCGCCTTCATTGATACGCTGCGCTGGGGCATCGATGCCCTGCTCTATTCGGCCAACGAGTCGAGCCCGCCCGATGAGCAGCTCTCGCGGGCCGATCTGACACTGGCCGTCGCCTTGGCGTTTGGCCTCGTCATCCTGCTCTTCTTCGTCGCCCCGACCCTGGCGATGCACTTCCTGAGCGGTCGGGTGCGCAGCGCGACAGCGCTGAACCTCGTCGAAGGGCTGATCCGGCTGCTCTTTTTCCTGGCCTACCTGGCGGTCGTGGCGCGGGCGAAAGATGTCCAGCGCGTCCTGGCGTATCACGGCGCCGAGCACAAGGCCATCCACTGCTATGAGGCGGGGCTGCCGTTGACGCCGGAGAACGCGCGGCGCTTTTCGACGCTGCATCCGCGCTGCGGAACCGCGTTCTTGCTGATCGTTTTCGTGATCGCGATCATCATCTACAGCTTCTTCGGCTGGCCGCACCCGCTGCTGCGCGTGGGGGTTCGCCTGGCGCTGCTGCCGGTGATCGCCGGCATCGCATATGAAGTCCTGAAATACCTGGCCCGCTCCCGCTCGCGGGCGGCCCGCGCGCTGGTCCAGCCCGGGCTGCTGCTGCAGCGCTTCACGACCCGCGATCCGGACGATGCGATGCTTGAGGTCGCCATCGCGGCGCTTCAGGCCGTCCGCGACGCCGGCGACGACGTTTCGGTGTAAGGGGGAACCGCTTTGCCCGATAATCTGGACAACCTGATCGAAAAGCTCGAGGCCATCGAGCGGAAATATGATGAACTGACGAAGCGGCTATCCGATCCGGCCGTGCTCGCCAACCAAGCCGAACTCCAGCGGCTTGGCCGTGAGCATGCGCGGCTGGAGGAAATTGTGACGGCGTTTGGAGAATATAACCGAGTGCGCGCGGAGACTGAGGACGCGCGGGCGCTCCTGCGGGAGGACGACCCTGATCTGCGGGCGATAGCCGAGGAGGAGCTGGCGGCGCTGGCGCAGCGTCAGGCGCAACTCGAGCACGACCTGCGGGTCATGCTCCTGCCCAAGGACCCGAATGATGAGAAGGATGTCTACGTCGAGATTCGCGCGGGCGCCGGGGGCGACGAGGCCGCCCTGTTTGCCGCCGAGCTGATGCGGATGTACATCCGCTATGCGGAGCGCAACGGCTGGCGGACTGAGATCGTCTCCATCAGCGAGACCGGCATCGGCGGCGTCAAGGAAGTCATCTTCGAGGTGATCGGGCGGGGGGCGTACAGCAAGCTTAAGTACGAGAGCGGCGTCCACCGCGTCCAGCGTGTCCCGGCGACCGAGGCGGCGGGCCGCATCCACACCTCCACCGTCACCGTGGCCGTGCTGCCGGAGGCCGAAGAGGTCGACGTCCAGATCGACCCCAACGATCTCCGCATTGATACCCACACCTCGAGCGGCCACGGCGGCCAGAGCGTCAACACGACTTACTCGGCCGTCCGCATCACGCACCTGCCGACCGGCCTCGTGGTGACCTGCCAGGACGAGAAGTCGCAGATCAAGAACCGCGAGAAGGCCATGCGCGTTCTGCGGGCGCGGCTGCTCGACATGGCGCAGGAGCAGCAGCGCAAGGAGCTGTCGCAGGCCCGCAAGTCGCAGATCGGTACCGGCGACCGCAGCGAGCGCATCCGCACCTACAACTTCCCGCAGACGCGCGTCACTGACCACCGCATCGGCTTCACCACTCACCGTTTGGCGGAAATCCTCGACGGCGACCTCGACGAGTTGATCGGCGCGCTGATCAGCGCTGACCAGGACGCGCGCTTGAGGATGGCTGAATAGACACTCAGAAAAGACGAAAGGACGGGCAAAAACATCGAAACACCAGCAGCGCAAGAACCGTATCTTTTTGGCCTCTTAAATGTCTGTCAACTCTAAACTTTCGGAAGCGACCGTCGGTATCAGCTATGCAGCATACAGATGAGTCCGTAGGGGAACTGCTGGCTTGGGCTACGGCAGAACTGCAGCGTCGAGAAGTGCCGGCCGCGCGTTGGGACGCCGAGGTGCTGCTCGGCGCGGTCATCGGCGCGCCGCCGCTGAGGATGCCGTTGATGCTCGCTGAACCGGTCTCCCGGGAGGCCGCGGTACGCTACCGCGAACTGATCCGGCGCCGCGCGGCGCGCGAGCCCCTGCAGTACATTTTGGGCCGGCAGGAGTTCATGGGACTCGACTTCGCCGTCGATCCCAGCGTTTTGGTGCCGCGACCGGAGACGGAGCACCTGGTCGAGGCCGCGCTGGCCTATCTCAGCGGGCAAGCGGCAGAGCGCGCCGTGCAGGGTCCCGAGCCCGGGCCGCGTCCGGGAGGCGCCCTGCTGGCGGCCGACCTCGGTACGGGGAGCGGGGCGATCGCGGTGGCGCTGGCTGTCGGCGTGCCCGGACTGCGCGTCTGGGCGACTGACATCAGCGCGGACGCCATCGCCGTCGCGATGGCCAATGCGGCGCGGCACGGCGTGGCCGACCGGATCATGTTCGCGGTCGGCGACCTGTTCGCGCCCTTGCCGGGTGAGCTGCGCGGGCGCCTGGCGCTCGTCGTCAGCAACCCCCCGTACATTGCCTCGCACGAGCTGCCCACGCTGCAGGCAGAAGTCCGGCGCGAACCGCGGCTGGCTCTCGACGGCGGTCCTGACGGCCTCACTTTCTACCGCCGGATCGTGGCCGAAGCGCCCCGCTGGCTGCGGGCCGGTGGCCTGCTCGCGCTGGAGATCGGCGCCGGGCAGGGGGTCGCCGTCGCCGGCATGGTGGCCGACCACGGTGCATACGCTGATTGGACGGTGCAGACAGACTATGCCGGGCACGACCGCGTCGTCCTGGCGAAGACAAGAGGCGAAACCGGATGCTTCTCGCGCTGATTCTCATCCTTGTGGTGGCGCGGATCGGCGCCATTGTCAGCGCCCGCATTGGCCAACCGGCCGTGCTGGGCCAGCTCCTCGTGGGGTTGATCTTAGGTCCGTCGCTGCTTGGCTGGGTGCATCCTTCCACCAGTCTGGCCGATCTGGCGAAGATCGGCGTCATCCTGCTGATGTTCATTGCCGGCCTCGAGACCGATCTGCCGGCCCTCCGCAAGGCCGGCCTGCCGGCTACGCTGGTGGCCATGGGCGGCGTGGCCGTGCCGCTTGCGGTCGGCACGTACTACACGCTGCGGACCGGACTCGACATCCACGCGGCGCTATTCGTCGGCACGGTATTGACGGCGACCAGCGTCTCGATCAGCGCCCAGACGCTCATGGAACTGGGCAAGCTGCGCACGCGCGAGGGGACGCTCATCCTCGGCGCGGCGGTCATCGACGATGTGATCGGCATTCTTGTCCTGACGGTGGTGGTGGGCGCCAACAGCGGCCACGGGACGCCGCTCTGGCTGGTCGGCCTGAAGCTCGCTGCCTTCTTTGCGGCCGCCCTGCTGATCGGCCCCAGGGTGCTGCCGCCTCTGATCCGCTTCGCCGACCGTCACAACGGGTCGGAGATGCTCCTCACGACGGCGCTCATCTTCTGCTTCCTGCTCTCGCTCGGCGCCGAGTGGGCCGGCGTAGCCGACATCACCGGCGCTTACGTGGCTGGTATCCTGTTTGGGCAGACGGACGTGCGGCGACGCGTCTCCGGACGGTCGCAGGTCCTTGCCTATTCGCTGCTGACGCCCATCTTCTTCGCGAACATTGGCCTCAATGCGCAGCTGCGCGGGCTTGGCCCGTCGCTGCCCGGCATTGTGGCCATTATTGTCATTGCCGTCCTCGGCAAGGTCGTCGGCTGCGGCGTCACTGCCCTGGCCGTAGGGTGCAGCCCGCTCGAGGCCCTACGGGTGGGCGTCGGCATGGTTTCGCGCGGCGAGGTCGCCCTGATCACGGCGTCGATCGGCCTCAGCGGCGGCCTGATGACCCGCGGCGTCTACACGGCGATGGTCGTCATGGTGCTCGCGACCACCATTCTCACGCCGCCGCTGCTCAAGGCGAGCTTTGCCAGCCGCGGAGGAGCAGCGCCGGTCAGTCGCGAAATGAGCAGTCAGACCGGGTAAACTGTTACGGGGAGGCGGTCACGTGCAGGCGCTGGTGATTGTGCTGAACGAGGTCGAATACCTGAACGACGTCCTGACGGCCCTCCGCGACGCGGGCGTCAAAGGCGCCACCATCGTTGACAGCGTCGGGTTCGGCCGCACCGGCTTTCAGACGCAACAGTACTTGCCCTTGATTGCCGGCCTGATGAAAGGCGTCGAGACAGCGCGCCCCCACAACCGTACCATTTTTTCAGTAATTGACGACGACAACGTGGCTGAACTGGCCATCGCCGGGGTCGAGAAGGTGCTCGGCGACCTCAGCAAGCCGGGCAAGGGGATCATGTTCACGGTCCCGGTGTCCCGGGCGGTCGGCCTCAACCGCGCGGAGCTTCGGCATCATGTCAGCGAACGTCGTAAGAGTTGACCCGCGTTGCCCCGCTCGCGCGGCGATCGAGCGCGCGGCCGCAGTCATTCGCGCGGGGGGCACGGTTGCGTTTCCAACTGAGACCGTCTACGGACTCGGCGCCAACGGCCTCGACGAGGCCGCTGTGCGCCGCATTTTCGCTGCCAAGGGGCGGCCAGCCGACAACCCGCTGATTCTTCACATCGCCGACCTCGCCGACCTCGCGCCCCTGGTGCGCGCCGTGCCGACCGAGGCGCGCGCGCTCGCCGAGGCGTTCTGGCCGGGACCGCTGACGCTTGTGCTCGCGCGCTCCGAGGGGGTGCCGGCAGCGGTCAGCGCCGGCCTGCCGACCGTCGCCGTGCGGATGCCGGCCCATCCGGTGGCGGCGGCCCTGATCCGGGCGGCCGGGGTGGCGATCGCCGCGCCGAGCGCGAACCGTTCCGGCCGGCCGAGTCCGACGACGGCCCAACATGTACTGGACGACCTCGGCGACCGGATCGACCTCATCATCGACGGGGGGCCGACCGCGGTTGGCGTCGAGTCGACGGTCCTCGATCTGACGTGCGACCCGCCCGCCCTTCTGCGGCCTGGCGGCGTGACGCCCGAGATGCTCGCGGAGATCATCGGCCCGGTGGCGATCGCGCCCGGCGCCACGGCCGACCCGCGCGAGGGCGCTGTTTCGCGTCCCCGCTCGCCGGGCATGAAATACCGCCACTACGCGCCCGCTGCCCCGCTGACGCTGGTTGAGGGCGAGCCGGACGCGGTGGCGGCCGAGGTGAGGCGGCTGCTGGCGGACGAGCTTAAGGCCGGGCGGCGCGCCGCCGCGCTGGTCTCGGACGAACTGGCTGCCGCGCTGCGACGCGAGTTCGCGGAGCGCACGGCGCGGCCTATCGTCACCGCGCTCGGGCCGCGCGGCGACGCGGCGCAGATGGCGGCCAATCTTTACGCTCGCCTGCGGGAGCTGGACGAGGCGGGGGCCGAGGTCATCGTCGCCGAGGGATTCAGCGACCGCGGCATGGGCCTCGCGCTGATGAACCGGCTGCGGCGGGCGGCCGGGGGGAGGATTGTCCGGGCGTAAAGACATGTGAATGGTCGGGAAAGAGCGGTCCTGCAGCTCAGTGCGGTACATCTTGATGATTGTCTCCTACGGTACGTCCATCAAGTGTGCGCTGCCGGCCACCCCGGCCTTCGTCAGGATTGCGATCTCCATTGTCTATACCCCCTTCTTTAATGAGTTTCGATTCATTTCGCAGTGAGGCCTTCCATATCTGGTACTATCAGGATAGGACTGCTTCATGACAAGTCGGCTATCCGATCATTTCGGGAGGACCGAAGTATGATCACCATCCGCGCCGCATCGCCAGCCGACGCGCCCGGGATTGCGCGCGTCCACGTTGACAGTTGGCGGACGACCTACGCCGGAATCGTCAGCGCTGAGTTCCTGGCGAACTTGTCGTACGAGAAGTCCGAAGCGCGGAACCGGGCGTTCATGACCGAACCCGGTGTTAACCGGCACTTCTTCGTGGCCGGGGATGAGAGCGGCCGGATTGTCGGCTTTGCCACTGGTGGCCCGGTGCGCGGCGACATGCCAGGTTTTGACGGTGAGCTCTACGGTATCTACCTGCTCAAGGAATATCAGAGACAGGGGATTGGCGGCCGCCTGGTCCGGGCGCTGGCCGATGCCCTGGCCGGCGATGGTTTCAGGTCAATGCTGGTCTGGGTGCTCGCCGACAACCCGGCGCGCGGTTTCTACGAGGCCTTGGGCGGGCGGTTCGTGCGGCAGCAGACGATCACTATCGGCGGGCAGGAACTCGCGGAAGTGGCGTACGGGTGGGAGGACATCAGAAGCCTACTGCGTTAAGCGACCTGCGTCAGGCAAAGCGGCGGGCGCCGGCCGCGTGCCCGGCGATTCTTCGCACAGTCGTTGATTTTTGATCGCTCTTGAAGCTGGGCAGGCGCGGCTCGAAGGCGAGTTCATCGCCGTCAGCCGGCGGCTGGCGGCCCTCCGGCGGCGATAGGCGAGAATCGCGCGGATGTCGTGCCTTGTATCCCCGTTATAGCTGTTCACGGCGCCCACGAGGTGCTATGATGATGCCATGATCCTCCGTTGATGGAGGCAGTATGAACAGACGCATCCTGTTGGCAGCAACTGCTATCGCACTGGTGGTCGGCCTCGCGTTCGCGCCAAGGGCCGCCGCGAGCTGGCTACCCGCCCGGCGGGTGGCTGTTCTGATGTACCATGACTTCGT
>Ga0315298_1009471_pt1 | contig 12036 bp, 12 predicted proteins | sample WHS_1_MG_FD_203077 | JGI IMG/M metagenome (GOLD analysis project Ga0315298, IMG submission 203077) | Extremophilic microbial mat communities from Washburn Hot Springs, YNP, Wyoming, USA - WHS_1_MG | ecosystem: Environmental > Aquatic > Thermal springs > Hot (42-90C) | place: USA: Wyoming... | reverse complement strand
CATACCATCGACGGGCATGGCCAACCACACCCAAAAAATCAAAGAAACCCCTACATGACGTTTCCTAACAAAAACATCTTTCATGAATTCATGAGAAAGATTAAATGTTTGGGTATCACAAAATTTTTATATCTCCTTTTTGAAATTAACTAATCCACGGTGATTAATATGTTTAAAGCTCCAATAAGCGGACCGATAGATTTGAGGGGTCAGACAGCCATTGTTACTGGAGCTGCGACTGGTTTGGGTAGGGCTATATGCAAAGCGTTAGCAAGAGAGGGAGCAAATATTGTTGCTTGTTGGCACTCAACTCCAATAGAACAGACGATGAACGATATTAGACAATTTAATGTTAGAGCTATAGATGTAAGGGTCGATGTTACAAATAAGGACGAAGTTAAAAGGATGATGAATAGGGCAATAGAGGAATTCGGACAGATCCATATTCTTGTGAACAATGCTGGTGTCATCTCTGTTTCAGCATTTGAAAATGAAACAATCGAGGAATGGAAGCGCACATTAGATACTAATATTTTGGGATATTTCTTATGCACTCAGGCTGTATTTCCTCATATGAAAAAGCATGGGTATGGAAAAATTGTTAACATTGGATCAATCGCAGGAGAAGTTGGGTCCTTACTATCTGCAAGTTCTTATTCTGCATCTAAGGGTGCCGTCCATGCTTTCGCAAAGACCGTGGCTAAGTTAGGTGCAAAGTATGGGATTTACTGTAACGTTGTGGCTCCTGGCGTTGTGAGAACGAGAATGACGGAAGGTATGGGGCATCGTGAAGACATATCTCTTCTTGGACGAAAAGCAGAACCGGAAGATGTAGCTGAAGCAGTAGTATTCTTAGCATCTCAAGCTTCAAACTATATAACTGGGGCTGTCCTTTATGTAGATGGGGGATTTATTATTAGTTAGGAAGGGATAAAATTGAATACTGAGGGCAAGGTTAAAAAAATAGTCGCAGATACGAAGGTGTGTAAAGAATGTTTAACTTGTATGTATACCTGTTCTATAGTTCACTATGGTGAGTCAAACTTGTCAAAATCTCGAATAGTTGTTTTACCTGGAGAATACCCTTACATTGGTTCAGCAAGTTCTGTAAAAATAGATTTCACTAACGATTGTGTACTATGTCAAAGTTGTGTAAGGGCTTGTCCATATGGTGCGTTATCCGTAATTGGGGGTGAAATGTAATGGAAGATAAAATTTGTGGGTATGCGGGAGCTGCTCTCTTCGTGGACTTAACCGATGAGAAAATTAATAAAATTCCATTAGACGAAGAATTGATTAATAAGTTCTTTGGTGCCAGAGGAATTAATATGGCTTACATTACAAAATTCTTGCCAGCAGGTGTTCATCCTTTTTCGCCTGAAAATGTTATTGTTGTGGGTGTTGGTCCGCTGGTGGGAACACCTTTTCCATCCGCTGGCAAGATTTGCATAACAACCAAAAATGCAATGCCAGCAGACTATGATGAACGGAAATGTTTTGTCGGTTCAGCAAAGTCAGGGACGCGGCGTTTTGGACCGATGTTAAAAATGGCGGGTTACGATCATCTAATCATTAAAGGAAGAAGCGCTAAGCCTGTTTATTTGAAGATTATAGACGATGATGTTGAAATAGTTGATGCTAGAGATCTTTGGGGCAAAGGTATCTATGAAACTGAAGATGAATTAAGGCGGAGGCATGGAGGGGATATTGGTACGATGGCCATAGGTCCAGCAGGGGAAAATTTGGTCAGGTTCGCATATGCTACCATAGACACAAGTAGTACCGCCGGTAGAAGCGGAATAGGAGCTGTAATGGGATCCAAAAACCTGAAAGCAATAGTTGCCAAGGGTACAAAGGGGACAAAAATCTATAACGCCAAAGATTTTCTAAAATTAGTTCAAAGAGTAAGGGATAGAGTCGCAAAGCATCCAGGTACTGCCGCTTTAAGAAAATATGGGTTTATGGGTTATTGGGAAACATGGCAATTAACTTTAGACCGGGGTTCTTGGGCGGTTCATGATTATGGTCACTTTTTTGATAGGCCGAATTATGATAGGATGCTTTTTAGGTTTAAGGCTGACGCTGCGTGTCCACTTGGGTGTCATGGGCAACTTAGAGTGCCTGAAGGCTCATTTAAAGGGTCAACAACCTATACATTAAATACAAGCTCAAATCCTAGGATTGGCAATACATTACAAATAAATAAGCTCGAAGAAACGTTAGCTATAGGAAGCAAACTAGACGCTAATGGGCTGGATTGCACCACCTTCATAAATATGTGTAACGTAGTTGCTAGTCTTCATGAAAAAGGGATTATAGGTAAAGAGGAGTTGGGTTTCGAGTTCTCCAGAGAAGTTAATTCATACCTAAAGTTGCTCGACCTTATTGTTAAAAGGGAGAAGATTGGAGAAGTCCTTGCAAATGGCTTCTTTGAAGTTGGCAAAAGGTTTAACGTGGATGTTGTTAAAGATTTACATATAGAATTAGTCAAAGGTGTTGATCCGATCTATGATGCTCGATTTACCTCTTTAGATCCTTTGAGATGTACGTATATTACGAGTCCCAGACCTCATCATGGTGGGGCTCACACAATTTTTGTCAAACCTAGCGACGTTGCTCATAGTCCAACACCCATTGATGCTATCAGAAACCACTTTAGGGGAATGGGCTTTACTGATGATGAACTCGACAAAATGCTTGTATCTTCGCCTATTTACGCTGGATTCAGCTTGCCTAAATTAACGATTGCCAGCGAACATGCATGCGTAATCTATGATAGTTTAGGAGTTTGCTCCATACTTGCGTGCTTGGGCATGATAGATGTAATTACATTGTCGGAAGCATATCAACTGGTCACTGGAATAGATAAAGATGCAAAAGATCTAATGAATTGTGCAGAAAGAGTGTTCAACCTGGAAAAAGCAGTTAATGTAAGGGAAGGGTTTAAAAGGGAAGACGATTGGTTGGAAGAGTGGCTGCATCCCAAAAGAACACCTGAACCTTGGGGATGTCAAGCCGCGATGACAGACTATTATAGAACTAGAATATTGACCAGAGATGATATACACCATTTACTCGATGAATATTACGAGTTGAGAGGCTGGTCTGTTGAAAAGGGCATTCCAACTAGGGAAAAGTTAATAGCATTGGGGTTAGAAGAAATCGCAGAACAGCTGGAAAAAACGAAAATTTTATAGTCATTCAAAGTTTGAGGAGGAAGATGGAATGGCAAAGAAAGAAAGAAAAAATCAACAATTAATCGGCATAAGTAAAGATGAACCTATAACAGAAGAAGAGCATGGAACTTTTCACAGAAAAATGTTTTTTGCTCCAAATGTTACTGGCAACGAGTTTCTAACAGTTTTCATCGCTAGTCTCCCTTCAGGAACTAGAGGACCTGTACATAAGCATGCAGGAGAGGAATTTGTTTATACCCTTAAGGGAGAGTTAGAAATAGAAATAGACAAGAAGAAATACAGAGCAGGTCCTGGAACTTTTTCCCTCATTCCATCCAATAAAGAACACCCAGCAAAGGTGGTAAGTGCTGAAGACTGGGTTGGAATATGCGTTGTCTGCGATAGGTGCCGTTTAATTACAGAGTGCACTAACTTAAAGTTTGAGACAGAAGCAGAAATTAAAGAAACCAAGAAATAGTGAAAGAAAGAAAGGATGAAAGCGAAGTAATGAATTTAACTACTTTTGAATGTGACGTATTAATTGTTGGTGGAGGTGCAGCTGCAGCAAGGGCGGCGATAGAAGCAGCAGATAATGGTGCTTTCGTTATCCTCGTGGATAAGGGAATCTTTGGATTCAGCGGAGCTTCAGGCATCCATGCGGGTTGGGTTGTGGCATCCTCATTTTTAAGGCTTAATGGCGATAATATGAATGCGCACTTTATGGACACTTTGAGGGGGGGAGGCTGGATAGCTAACCAGAAGCTTGTTAGAATCATGTGCAACGAGGCGTGTGCTAGAATACTTGAACTTGAAACATATGGAAATATGTTCACTAGGGGATTTGACGGTAAACCTAAGGCATTTGCTTTAGGTGGTCATTCGCGAAAGAGATCGTTCACACCTGCTTATATGTGGATCATGGCCAACGAGGTTAGGAGGCGCGGCGTTAGGATATTAGAAGAAGTTATTATCACAAACCTTGTCAACTATGAAGGTCAAATTGTAGGGGCAACTGGCATAAATATCAAAACGGGAGAATTCTACGTTTTTAGGGCGAAATCTACTGTTCTAGCTACTGGTGGAGCTGGTCAACTTTATGGATTTTCCACAGTTTCAGCGATAACAACTAATCCTCAAGAATCAACCGGCGACGGGTATGCTATGGCATATAGAGCTGGGTGTGAGTTAGTCGACATGGAATTTCAGCAATTTTTATTAGGTTTGCTATATCCTCCGGTTTTAATGGGTTCCTTCCCTGCGATTTATCCAGCAATGAAAGATTGTGTCTGTGACAAGGATAAGAACTTCTGGATGAAGGAGCTTCCACTGACAAAGGTTACTAGAGCACGTCTGATTAATGAAACGCTTAATAAAATAGAAAAAGGAAAAGGGTCTCCGCATGGTGGTGTTTGGGCTGATTTTAGCGGTGCAGAGGATTTTTACAAAGAATTTCCGAACACGTTGGAGACGTATTGCATTAAACATGTACTTCCTAAATTTAGAATGGATTACAAAAGGCAGATGTTTGAAGTTGCCCCTTCTTTACATCATTTTATGGGCGGTGTTGTGATTAATGAAAAGTGTGAAACTACTATTCCTGGCCTTTATGCTTGTGGTGAGGTCACTGGCGGAATTCATGGGGGCAACAGACTAGGATCAAATGCTTTCATCGACTGTCTTGTTTTTGGAAAGAGGGCGGGGGAGTTCGCTGCAAAGAGAGCCCTTAACAAAATTGAAAGACCGAAGATGGACTGGAAACAGGTTGAGAATGAATATGAAAGGATTTATGACATACTGAAAAGGACTCCTGAAAAGCCAATAAAGGTTCACGAGATCAGACGTAAGATACAAAAAATCATATTCAGTAAGGCTGGTCCACGTAGAGTAGGAAAGGACATGGAGGATGCTGTTAGAGAACTGGAAAAAATTAGAGTAAAAGAGTTACCTAGAATGTATGTGAGGTCAAAGACTACTACTTATAACATTGAGTGGGTTGAGGGCTTAGCAACGTATAATATGATCGATACGGCTGAAATGATTTTAAGGTCATCGCTAACCCGAACCGAAAGTAGGGAGGCTCACCAAAGAAGAGATTATCCAGAAACTGACAATGAAAACTGGCTAATGAACATTTATATTAAAAAAGCTGGAGATACCATGAATATTTTTACGAGACCAATTGTGGCCACAGAAGTTACTCCTGAAATGATAAAAGAAATGATGCAAAATCACATTTCGCATGCTGAGGGTTAGCATGTGCGGAAAGTATGTAATCACAAAAGTTTTCAAGTATAATCCTGCGGCAGATCAGTCGCCTATTTTTAAAGTGTATAAGGTTCCTTGGAAAGAGAAACTTACTGTACTAGAAGTTTTACGTTATATTAATGATAACATCGAACCTTTATCATTCAGGTATAGTTGCCGATCTGGGATGTGCGGGAGATGTGGTGTGCAAGTCGATGGGGACCCAAAGTTAGCATGTACAACTCTCGTAGAACCGGGAAAACAAATTGTGATAGAGCCTCTGCGTGGGTTTCCTATAGTTAAAGATTTAATAGTTGATTTTAGCTATGTTGAACAAAGGGATTTCCAGACTGCACACTATCTCCAGAGGGTTACGCTTCCAACGGAGCAACCAGAAATTATAAATTATAAAAGTCACCAGCTATGCTCCGAATTGATGAAATGTAGGTCATGCTATCTATGCCAATCAGCTTGCCCCGTAGTTAATTTAGCGTGGGGGAGGTTCTCTGGTCCTGCCATTAGGGCGAAATTGGCGTTACGTGCTTATGATCCGCGTGATGATGAAGGATACAGGCTAAGACAATTGGTGAGGGAAGGTCTATGGTTATGTTCCACATGCCTAAAATGTGAGGAAGTTTGCCCCGTAGGAATAGATGTTATGGATCTAACTGTCAAAAACATGCGCGAAATGATCGTGGCAAAAGGATTACCTATACCGGATGGTTACAGAAGGCTAGTTGAAAAAGCTGTAAAAACCGGTCGAATACTTGAACCTGAGAAGGAACCGCTTTTAATAACCTCGCCAGACTTAATAAAAGTAAAAGATCCTGTTTTGAGGGTTGGTTTTTTTACAGGTTGCATGTTTGACTATATGTTTCAGAATGTGGCAAAAGCGGCTTTACGAGTCCTTGAAAAAAACTCGGTTGAAATCGTGTTGCCTAAAGAACAGGTCTGTTGTGGTATGCCAATGTTCTTAAGTGGGCAGTCAAAGGTTGCTGAGCAGTTTGTAAAGCAGAATGTTAAGGTCTTTGAAGATGCTAATGTAGATATCGTTATAACTATGTGTTCAAGTTGTATTGCAGCTTGGAGAAAATATGTACCTAAGGTAGCTGAGCAGATTTTAGGAAGGCAGCCCGAGTTTGAAGTTCTTGACATACATGATTTTCTCGTTAATAAAGTAAATTTGGATGCTAAAGAGATGGTACAGATAATTAGTAAAGTAACTTATCATGATCCTTGCCACTTGAAGAGGGGGGCAGGGATCTACAAAGAGCCTAGAATGTTAATAAAGATGATCCCAGGAATAGAGTTCGTTGAGATGAAAGAAGCGGATAAATGTTGCGGCGGTTTTCTAAGATTCAATGAGCCTCAGTTAGCGGATAGAATTGGTAAAATTAAAGGTGAACTTATAAGAGATTCTGAAGCTAACATAGTCGCCACTGCCTGTCCGCTCTGTGTAAACCAATTAAGAATTGTTACAAAAAAGATTGGCTTACAAAACATAGAAGTACTAAACGTCGTAGAATTGCTTGAGAGAGCTTATTTAGATAATAAATAACTCTTTCCGTAGGAAAGAATGCCTTATTATCCATCGCAGATGAGGCGCTCATAAGATGACTAAAGCGCCCAAAACATTTAATCTTTCTCATAACATTCGCGCTAGGGTGTTGCTAAATTGGTTTAAAATGGTTTTTATTTTTGTTTTAGGATTTGGGGGCAGTTTTGAACTCCGCATTTGCGCTTAACTTTCTTACAGTATCCACCTTTATTTCGCTACTCCGTTTCCATTGGAACGTTTGTCTGTTCTTGAGGCTTTTTCCTGTGGAATGTTTGCATAGATGTCTCCAGGTTTTCGTAGTTTAGGCTGAGGTGAAGCTTGACTTCGTTGTGCCAGTGGACATACTCGTCTATGCTCTGGAACTGGTGTCTCTTCTGCTCGTAGACGCCGTATACCGTCTACGGGAAACCTCTGGATCAATGCTATCTCACCTGAACCACGCTCCTCAGCTTCTCTACACAATCCAACGCAACTTACGATCATTAAGCTTAACCATAAACCCTCTACGATGACATGCGAAATATTGGGAAATGAGACAACAAGCTAGCATGCGAAAGTTTTATAAATAAGATAAATAAAAAAAAGGAAAGCTGATAAAAATAAAAAAGCTATGAGTGCAAGGTGAGATAATGGTAGGGCGTAAACTGATAATAAGCAGCATTCTTGCGATTGTAATAATCGTTGCTGCAGTCATAGGCAGTTGGTGGTATCTATCACAAACTGGGCTTGGGCCTGCGCCTCAAATAACAATTAAGATGGGTATGGTCAGTGAACTAACAGGCGGGATTGCTGGAGGAGGGGGTCTTGACGATGCCTTAGGGGCTCAACTAGCCGTTGAATACGTTAAATCGAAAGGCGGCATACTTGGCAAATATGACTTTGATTTTACTCTTGTTGACTGTAAAAGCGATCCTTCAACAGCTGCGGCTGAAGCTGAAAGGCTCATCACCCAATACGACGTTCAAGTCGTATTTGGCACGTTGTCTAGCGCATGCTTACTTCCGATCACTGAGGTATGCGAAAAATATCAGAGGATATGTATTCCAATATGTGGGCAAGCATGGCAGGTCACTGGAACAGGGAAGAAATGGGTATTCAGAATGAACCCTCACAACAAGGATGTCGCTGAAGGAGCTATTGGCACTTTCGAACTGGCATGTGAAAAAATGGGAATAGACCCGCATACTGCTCGCATCGCTCTAATTCATGAGGACGGTCCATACGGGACAGGTCTTCGTGAGTATATAGGGAAAATGTGTGAGCAAAAGGGGTATAACCTAGTATTTGTACAAGCCTATCCATATACTGCGACAGACTTTTCATCTATGCTTACAAACCTAAAGGCTGCAAATCCAGATTTCCTCATGTGGGTGTGTTATGGGCCAGACGGTGCTACAATATTTAAGCAAATGGTGGAATTAGGCATCAAAGTATATCTAGTAATAGGTTTGGGTGCGGCACACTCTCAAAAGTGGTTATACGATACGGTGGGTGCTCCTGCAGAATATCTAATTTCCGTTGACTATCCCGGTCCATACATATCTAATCCTGACAAAATGCTGCCTGAAGTGAGAGAAGCCTACCAATGGTTCCTAAATCAATTTGAGGCGAGGTATGGCAGGAAAGCAACTGTTCACGCGGGCTTTGGCTTTAACCATGTATGGATAATGCTTCACTATGTATACCCGGCAGCAATCGAAAAATACGGCAAAGTAGATGCAGAAACTTTGAGAAAGGTTTTATTAGATTTAGAAATACCCTTAGGAGGCAGCATACATCCATACGGAGTCAAGTTCATCAAGCCTGGTAGCCCTGAAGACGTCCCTGATGTCCTAGGCAGATTAAACGAGCAAGGAAACATGTACGCAAAAGCTGCAGGGCATCAATGGCAAAATGGTACGTTCGTCGGGGTTTGGCCTCCTGAAGCGGTTCGCGGCACAATTGTAGCGCCACTGCCGCCTGATCACCCATTAGCAAAGAAGAAGTAGGTCAATCAGAAAAGAAGCGAGGATTTAACAAATGCTTGAAGTTAGACGAGTTTCAATGAACTTCAGCGGTTTGCAAGTACTAAATTCCATCACTTTTTTTGTTAAGGAAAAAGAGTTTGTTGGATTAATCGGACCTAATGGTGCTGGCAAAACGACACTTTTCAATTGTATTTGCGGGGTTTATAAGCCTACATCGGGTGAAATTCGTTATATGGGGAAAAAAATTGATGGAAAAAAGCCGCACGAGATTTGCAGATTAAAAGTTTCAAGAACTTTTCAATTAACGCGTATTTTTCCTGAGTTTACCACACTTGAAAATGTCCTAATAGGAATTATCGCTAGGACAGAGAAAGCTAAGTCTAAAAATATAAATGATTTTAGAGACGAGGCATTACAATACTTAACTATCGTTGGCTTGGAATCTAAAAAAGATGTTCTAGCCAAGAATTTGACACTGGCGGAAAGAAGGATGACCGAACTGGCAAGAGCACTAGCAACACGTCCTCGTTTATTACTATTAGATGAAGTGTTAGCTGGTTTGAATCCAACAGAAATCTCCCAAGCTGTTTCAACATTAGAAAAAATTCATAATGAGTACAGTATCAGCATCATTTGGATTGAGCATGTTATGCATGCCTTGATGGGAGCGGTGGAACGAGTCCTTGTCCTTGCTAGCGGTAGTTTAATTGCTGATGGAACACCTGAAGAGGTAAGCCGTGACGAAAATGTTATTACAGCGTACTTAGGGAGTTGAGGTAGTGAACTTATGTTAGAAGTTGAAAATATCAACGTATCTTATGGAGACTTAAACTGCCTCTATGATGTTTCTGTTACAGTTAAAGAGGGAGAGATTGTTTCCATTGTAGGATCGAATGGTGCAGGCAAAAGTACCTTGCTTAAAGCTATTGCGGGTCTAGTCAGAGTAAGATCTGGTTCAATTTACTTTCACGGTAAGGAAATTGCTAATTTACCAACTCATGAAATTATACAACTTGGCTTAACATTGATTCCGGAGGGAAGAAAACTCTTCCCTTCGTTAAGCGTGATAGATAACCTGGAATTAGGAGCATTTACCCCGAGGGCTAGGGGGAAAAAAGATGAAAACTTAAAGTTGGTTTTCAGGTTATTTCCTATATTAGAGCAGCGGAAACATCAGCTGGCTAGAACGTTGAGTGGGGGGGAGCAACAAATGCTAGCGATCGGGAGAGCTTTAATGTCGGATGCATCACTTATACTTTTGGATGAGCCATCACTTGGCTTGGCACCAAAAATAGTTTCAACAGTGTTTGCTACCTTAGAAGAACTTAATAAATTTGGCATCGCAATTCTTTTAGTTGAGCAAAATGCTAAGAAAGCTCTAGAGGTTTCAGCTAGAGCTTATGTGATGGAGCATGGAAAAATAGTGATGGAAGGTGCTGGAAAGCAACTTTTGCAGGACAATAGAGTTAAAAAAGCATATTTGGGTATGTAGGAGGAATTTTTATGTTAAATTTTATTTTCCAGGTAATCCTTAATGGTTTGTTGTTAGGTTGTCTTTACGCGCTTTTAGGTTCAGGAATCAATCTTATGTTTGGAGCAACGAATTATTTGTATCTTGCATATGGGGAATCCATTATGATTGCAATGTACGCCTTTTATTTCTTAAGCACATTTGGCATAGATATAATTTGGAGTCTGCCGATCGTTATTGTAGTTACTCTTCTTCTCAGCATCATCATATTCTATATAATACGACATCTAATTAGGGCTGAGGTAACCACCCAACTTGTAGCGACAGCAGGTTTCTCTATGTTACTTCAAAATATGGCACTGCTTTTATGGGGACCGGACTTCAGGGGGGTTCGTGCATTTTTGGGTTCTTTTGAGTTATATGGTGTTAGTATTAGTTATACGCGACTTTTAGCAGCGGTGGTCTCTATAATTATCCTTCTTTGCCTTCATATATTTCAGATTAAGACTTTGACAGGCAAGGCTATCAAGGCGGTGGCTGACGATCGGGAAGCAGCGAAGTTAATGGGCATAGACCTTAATCGTGTTTACCTTATAACTTTCCTTTTGGCTAATATTCTGGGAACTATCGTAGCATTTTTCTTGGTATTAATGCAGTCAATCCACCCATATGTTGGATCATCGCTTCTTACAATAGCATTTATGGTAATGTCCATTGGAGGATTAGGGAACTGGAAGGGATCAATTTTAGGGGGGCTTATAATAGGCTTGGTAGAGACAATTATCGGTTCTATAACAATGCCGGCTATTGGAATTGCGTTCTCATATGCGCTATTTGTTATAATAATACTGCTGAGACCTAAGGGATTATTGGGGGTATAATATGAAGCTAAATTATAAGTATATAATTGCTCTCTTTGTGTCAGTAATCTTACCTTTAATGTGTCCATCCGTATACGCGCTTCATGTGATTACAATTACACTTCTTTATGCTTTTTTAGCATCGTCGTGGAGTTTACTAGCAGATCTCGGAGGGCTTATATCTTTTGGTCATGCAGCTTTTTTTGGTTTAGGCGCTTATGTTTCGACGCTTCTTTATATTTATTATGGTGTTTCGCCGTGGGTGGGAATGCTGGCAGGCATAATAGTCGTATCAATTCTGGGCTTTTTTATTTCTTACACTTGTGTTAAATTTAAGGTAAGAGGCATCTTCTTTGCATTGGTTCCTCTTGCGCTTAGTCTTATCTTCCAACAAATTTTTATAAGCTATTCAGACTTTACTGGCGGTTCCCTTGGGATAACAATTCCTTACAAAGGTTTTGACATCTTAAACTTCCAATTCCCAACTAAAATCTATTATTACTATATTTTTTTGATTTTTTTCCTCTCTTTGATATATGGGGTCAGAAGAATAAAGAATAGTCGCTGGGGGTATATATTGTCTGCCATCTCTCAAGATGAAGACGCGGCTGAATCTATAGGTATAGACGTTACAAAAAATCTGGTTAAATTAGCTATACTCAGTTTTTGTTTTATGAGTGTAGGAGGGACCTTATTTGCTCAATATTACCTTTATATCAACCCTGAGGTGGTCTTTGGCTCTAATGTAAGTTTGAGTTTT
>Ga0315298_1009469_pt1 | contig 12039 bp, 7 predicted proteins | sample WHS_1_MG_FD_203077 | JGI IMG/M metagenome (GOLD analysis project Ga0315298, IMG submission 203077) | Extremophilic microbial mat communities from Washburn Hot Springs, YNP, Wyoming, USA - WHS_1_MG | ecosystem: Environmental > Aquatic > Thermal springs > Hot (42-90C) | place: USA: Wyoming... | reverse complement strand
GCAAGGACCCCGCCGACCAGCGCAAACGGAAGGTTTAGCAATACCAGCAGCAGATTGCGGGCATTTTCCATCAGGATTGATAATAATAAGATAATCCCTACACCGGCTATTAACGAATGAACCAGCAGATCACGTCTGGACCGTGCCTGGGCAGCAGCAGCGCCTCCAAATTCCAGATACATCCCGGACGGCAGGGAAATCCTCGATTTGATCTCTCTTCCGGCCTGTCTGACAAAGGAATTGATATTCCGTCCTGCTACATTGCAGGTTACAGTCTGGACCCGTCTGGCTCCCTGGTGAAGCACAGCATAGCGCCCTGCTGTTTCATAGATGTCAGCAAGCTGTTTCAACTTGACATAGGTTCCAGCCGGATTTCGGAGATGTAATACCCCAACATCAGCAATGGTCTTTCGCTCTTGCGGATCGAGTATCACCGACACATCAAAGACCCTGTTGCCATCGTAGATTTGGCCAACCACATCACCCTGATAGGCAGCCTGGATAGCGTTGAGGACATCTAAAGGATCAAAACCCCAGCGTTTGATGTCATCTTTCCTGAGCCGGACTATAATCTGAGGAGTTCCAGAAGGTGATTGTATCTTCACATCAGCAGCGCCTGGTATATTACTCAGAATTCTGGCAATCTCCTGAGCCTTATTGTCCAGCACATCGAGATCATTTCCAAAAATATTGATAACCACGGAAGCGGTATAGCCGGAAAGGGTTTCCTCTATCCGCTCTGTAAGGAAGGTCTTAATGGCAAAATTTACGCCGGGGAACTGTGCAAGTAAACTGCGAATTTCCGACTGTGCAGACTCAGCCTGTTTTTCGGAAAGAGGCTTGAGGTCCACCTCGAATTCGCTGTCATGAGTCCCCATAATGTCGTCAGCCTTTTCTGCCCTTCCCGCCCGCTGGGCAACAAAGCGAATATAGGGAATTTTTAGAAGCTCAAAGGTCACCTGATGTCCCAATCGAATTGATTCCGGTAACGATGTTCCGGGTACGGCTGACATGTGAATGATGAAGTGCTCTTCCTGGAGTTCAGGCAGGAATCCGCCACCGATAAAAGGCAATGTGGCCAGTCCTGCTATAGTGAAAAGCACGACACCGCCGATCACCGTTCTCGGATGCCGTTTGACTCCCAACAGCAAGGAACGATACCTTTCTTTCAACCATCGCATAATTGGTGATTCTTTTTCCTGAAAATCCTTGTGGTCAAGTATCAGAAGACACAGGGACGGTGTTACCGTAAGAGCCACGAGCAAAGAAGCTAAAACAGCGGTTATATAAGCGATGCCGAGCGGTGAAAACAATCGTCCTGCTACACCGGTCATGGTCAACACCGGAATAAATACCATTGCCACCGCAAACGTTGCATACACCACCGTGCTCCGCACCTCGATGGAGGCGTCCAACACGACCCAAAAGGCCGACCGCGGATTCTCCAGATAACGATTTTCCCGCAGACGCCGCAGGATGTTTTCGACATCTATAATGGCGTCGTCCACCACCTCGCCGATTGCAATGGCAAGTCCTCCCAGGGTCATCGTGTTAAGGCTGAAGCCTAATCGCTCCAATAGCATTACTGCTGTCAGCAGCGACAATGGTATCGCTGTCACAGAAATGGCTGCAGTCCGCAGATTAAACAGGAATAAAAGCAATACAATAACCACCAGCACGGCGCCCATCAGCAGGGATGACCCCATGTTGTGGATAGCTGTCTGGATAAAGTTTGCCGGCCGGAATATATCCGAATAAACCGCAACTCCCTGCGCGCTCAGTGTCGGACGAAGTTCTTTTAATGCTTGGTCAACCTTTTGGGTCACCTCAAGGGTATTGGCGCCGTATTGTGCTGAAACCATTAAAAGCACGCCAGGATGTCCCATTATTGCTGCAGCGCCAATAGGTAGATCAGGTGCTGCAACAACCCTAGCAATATCGCCCAATGTCACATTAGCTCCGTTTTGGTGCGTAATAACTGTTTTGGCAAGTTCTTGAGGGATGAGGGATTGTCCCATGGTTTGGAGCATGATGCGCTGATTCTGATTATCAATAAAACCTGCTCCCCTTATACCGGTGGCGCGGCGGGCTGCAATCAATACATCGTCAATCCCCAGATTATATTTTATCAGTCTGTCAGGACGCACCTGAATCTGAAACTGTTTTACTTCCCCGCCGAAGACCGCCACCTTGGCGACACCGGGAACAGCCAGAAGACGCGGTTTGACCGTCCAATCAGCAATGGTCCTGAGTTCCATGGATGATACCCTTCCTGAAGTCAAACCAAGCACCAACACAATGCTTGTGGAGGAGGTTAAAGGGGTCATGACCGGTGCCTTCACACCCTGCGGCAATTCCCCGGCAATTGTGGATAATCGTTCAGCCACTACCTGACGGTCGCGGTAGATATCACTGCCGGGATAAAATGTCACGGTGATAAAAGACAGCCCCTGAATTGAAGCGGAACTTAAGCGTTCTATTCCCGGTACGCCATTAATACTGTTTTCGATGGGCTGAGTGACCAGCACTTCCACCTGTTCCGGGGAAAGTCCCGGAGCTTCAGTCTGGATGACAACCTCCGGTGGAGCAAACTCGGGAAAAACATCATATTTAGCCTGAGAGAGTGTGTAAAGGCCATAGCCTATAAGTATGCATGCCAGGGCGATAATGACCCCCCGGAAACGGAGCGAAAATTTTACAATTGCCGTGAGCATTCTCTAATCCCCAACCTGAATCTGCGAACGAAATTCTTCAGACATGAGCAATTGCGAACCCTTTACCACAATCCAGTCACCCGCTTTGATGCCTTTCAGCACAAACCATCCATCTTTAACAGGTGTTTCTGTAGAAATTTCGCGCCGAACAAATCGGCCGGCTCCTTTTTGCACATAGACCCACGCCTTCCCCTGCCACCAGACAACTGCCGGGTCAGGAACCACAACCCCTTGGTTCCGGGAACCCACCGGTAAATAAGCGATTATATTCATTCCGGGAAGAAGGTCTGGCTGGAAGGAAGTAATATAGAAAAAACTCATTCCCTGTACGCGGGGGTCTGGACGTGGTGATAGAGAGACAAATTTAGCTGATGAGAAATTACCCCTAGTGGTCTGAATCAGGGCAATTTGGGGCGCTGGATTAAGATATGTGTCTTGAGGGAGTGTGATTTGTATCAGGACATCCTGTTGTTGTCTCAGCCGATCAAAGACCGGAGATTTCTCAACCAGCCATCCGGCAATAACAGTGCCCCAACGCTGACGTGCGGTTGCCTCTATATTATGCAAGGCTTCCTGTGTCGCATGTGCGTCAGCTCCATTTGAGCGCCATGCCGCCTCAGCAGCTTGGAATGTTTTGTCAGAAATATTCCGGTTGTTTTCATGGAGGAGCTGCAGGCGTTCATATTCCCTTTGAGAGGCAACGAGGCTTGCCCTTGCTTTTTCTACCTGTGCCTTTGCAGCAACATAAGAGTTATGAAGGTCAATCAGCTCCTGAATTTCCATAACTATTCCATATGCCTTGAATTCTTCCTTGTGCAAAACCAGCTGAAGAGGAGCCACAGCGATCCCGCTTTTGAGCTCTTCAGTCCTCCTGAGTGTCACGACGATTTCACCATCCTGGATTGACACACGGGAGGGGGCCTTGATAGGCTGGTCAATTTCCTTTTCAATTATTAATTCCTTGCGTCCTCCCAGGAATGCCCAGATTAGAAGGACACCGATACCTATTAGAACAATGATGACGAGTAATGATTTCTTATTGAGCTTCATTTTTGTCCGCCTCCTTTGTCCGGGGATCCGTTTCAGGGACAATTGGAAAGGGCTTCAATGGTTGAAGAGGATGCTGCATAGCATCCTCCAGCAAATTCAGGGATTGTTGTGCCTTGACAAAAATGTTCAAACGAGCAAGCTCGGTTGATTCGAGCTCCGCCTGGCTACTTAAAAGAGCAAGGCGATCAGTTTCCCCACCTCCGAATAATGCCTGCACGGATTGGAGTCGTTTTTTGTGGAATAAAAGCAGACTATCTGCAATTTCCAAATTTTCCAGTGCAGCGCGGTAACCGGCCAGCGTGCGGTCAATCTCTCCGATTACCTGAGTTTGAAGGGCAGTAAAGCGGGCTTGGGTCTCTTTACGGCGCGCTTCGGCTTTGGCAATGGGACCCTCGTTTCGATTAAAAACAGGAAGCGTTACTGAAAATCCAAGAGACCATTTATTCTCTCCCTGATCATACGTATAGCCTGGGCCAAGATGAATGTCCGGATACTGCTTGGCAATTTCAAGCTGGAGGGCAGTTTGACTGGCTTCGTATTCCGCCAAGGCAGCCAAAATATCCGGCCGGTTAAACAGAGCCTGGCGGCGAACTTCCTGGGAGGGAAGATCCGCCACCAAGGGGATGTGCTCTAAAAACTCAAAGGAGATGTTAATTCCAGCGAGAGCACTTACTGGCAAGCCGAGCGCATTAGCAAGTTGCACGTGGGTCTCTGCCACTTGTTTTTGCGCCTCGCCAAGAGCAAGACGGATCTGCTTGAGGGAGATGTGCGCCTGAGTCACGTCCGGAAGCGGTACCTCTCCAGCGGTTAGTCGTTGGGCCAATACCTGGACGATTTCTTCCTGAATTGCCTGCTGCTTTTTCAATATTGTTTCGGTCTGGTTAGCTGCATAAAAGTTAAGGAGCGCCGTTTTCAACCGGCTTCTCACCCGCCATGCCACGATCGCAATATTGAGGCGCGCAACCTCGGAAAGTTGTTGGGCTTGGGCGATGCGGTAACCGCGCTTACCCCCTGTCTCAAGCGGGACATTAAAAGTGAATCCCAGAACCCAGGGGGAAATCCCGCTCGCTGCGTTAGTGCTGTACTCAGGAAGAAATCCCACATTTGGGTTAGGATGTCCGCCGGCAGTGATTACCCCAGATTGAGCAACATCCCATTGGGCACGCACCACATCCAAGTCAGGATGGTAGTAAAAAGCTACCAGGGTGAGCATGAGGAAATCCCAAAATTTCGGGGGCCAAGGTGTTATCTTATGGTGGAGATTTGTCTCCAGGAATTCTTTTAGGAGGTGATTATCCAGCGTGCGGGATTCAAAGGCCGAGGCTGTCTCGGAAGGGAGGATAGGCTTTGTCTGGAAATGCGTGCATCCAGCTATAAGAACAAAGAAAATGATTAATATGTTTTTTTCCATTTTATTTTTTCTTAGGATCCTCATAGAATTGAGCGAATACGAAGTCGTAATCACTGTCCAGAAACGCTGGTTTGGGAAGCAGGTGCTTATATTCTGCATAACGTTTGTTTTCGGTAATGAGCGTTATACATCCAGAAGGTTGGCTGACCAGGTTTTGAAACTGGTCAATGGTAAATAAACGGTTCTTCGATGACTCGAGGGATATCCCATATTTGAGTTCCCCAGCTTTATCAAGCAGGCATACGTCGCTTCGCCGGTAAAACCAGCAGACCGCAGATACGAGGTAGTTATCCGAAACTAAAGTCGTGCTCGGTTTTATCCGGTCTATATGACGGAGTAAAAATTCTCCCGGCGCAATACCTGCTTTAAATCTATCCGGCATAGCAAAGTGCGGGCAAAACATGAATAGTAATGGTCCCAGACAGAACAAGACAAGTTTTTGCTTAATATCCGAAGTTACTCCAGCAGCCACAAAAAACCCGGTCGCAGTCAGCAGTCCCCAGAATATGAAAATCAGCTTTCCCATTTCAACCGGCTTAAAAACTTTCCATTCCGGCGTAACCGGTAGCAGCTGGATGAGAAGCAAGGCGACTGCACATAATCCGGTTAAAACCGCCAAAAAAGACGCACCAATTGTCACCCATTTTGTTTCTTTTTTGAGGTATTGGAGAAGACCCGAAGCGATAAGAATGGCAATAGGTGGAAAACAGGGAAGGATATAGGTAGCAAGTTTTCCTCGTGAGGCGGAGAGGAACAAGAAAGGAAACCATAACCAGCAGGTAGCAAAGCGAAGGAGTGGGTTTTTAAGATCGGTATCCTTTAAGCCAGAAATTGCCGCAGGAAGGAGGAACGTCCAGGGAAGTGGCCCCAAAAACAGCAGAGGAATAAAGTAATAAAAAGGCTGGGGATGCTGAGCATCCCGGGACGCAAATCGTTGGATGTGCTCTACCCAAAAAAAGTAATGCCAGAACTCAGGCTCCCGCCGGTAGATTTTCACACTCCACGGAAAAGCAACGAGAAGAGCAACCAAAATGGGTATCCAGCAAATCCGAAAAAGTTTTAGCCCTCGGCGTTCCCAGATCAGAAACGGCACAATCGTGATTACTGGTATCGCAAAGGCAAGAAATCCCTTGGTAAGAAAAGCAAAACCGCAGCAGGCTCCAAAAACCATCAGGAGGACATTTTTTCTACCGGCATGCTTCTCGTTATAAGCGAAAAAAAAGGAAACCATAGCTCCGGCTAAGAACATAGAAAATATGCTATCTAAAACATTAAAACTTCCGATGGCGAAAACCATCATAGAGGTAAGAAAAACTATTGCAGTAAGAATTCCGGTTGAATACCCGCCGGCAAATTTCTGGACGAGGATAAAAAGTAGAAGGGCGGACATACCCGTAGCTAAGGCAGAAGGCAAACGGATTGCAAAGGCATTTTGGCCAAAAAGGAGCATCGCGGCAGCATTACACCAATAACCCAGTACTGGTTTTTCAAAATACCGGAATCCGTCGAGATGAGGAACCACCCAATCCCCTGTCACAATCATTTCCCGAGGAATTTCAGCGTAGCGGGACTCGTCAGGTATAGCAACCGGCCGCATACCGAGCGGCACAATGTAAATCAAAATAAAAAGTCCAATTACCACAACCGATAATTTTTTCATTGTTTAAATTTTTTATCCACTTCGGGTGATCAGATAAACTCCCAAACAAATGACAAAAATTCCTATCCACCGCTCTAGGCCAAGGGACTCTCCTAAAAAAAATTGCCCGGCTAATGCAGTAATAATATACCCTATGCTCAACAGCGGATACGCATAACTCACATCCACTCGAGATAAAACCATAAGCCACACAATGATGCTAAAAGCGTAGCATACCATACCTAACAGGATATAAAAATTAAGTGCCACCTCCAGCCCGACTGATAAAAGGTTTTTTAAAACAAAGGAAAATGGTCTTATGTTTCGCATTCCCTGCTTGAGGAAAAGTTGGGCTAAGGCATTCAAAAGCACACCACCTAAGATCAAAGGAAGATAACGATTCATGAAGTACCCCCTATACTACTGGACTGCTGCTTGGCAAGAAACCCATCCCTCACGACCGGCAATTGTTTTAGGAATAATGACTGAACGTTCAAATCGCAAAGAATCAGTAAGGAAACCTCCTAACGGGATAAATTTTGCCCCTTTTGACTGAGCCTCCCTCAGAAACTGTTCAAACATCTTCAGACACGCTATTCCTTCGACCTCAGCGTGAATGGCCAAGACATTAAGTCCTTTGGGTTGCAATAAAGAAAGAATATAATCATTATAATTGTGATCCGAGATTCCGTTACATCCAATTACTTCATCATACGTTGGCAAGGTAACGGGAATTTGGGGCTGGGAAAGTGTTTCCCCTTCCACAATGGGGAAAAATATGCTTTCCCCCCGACAGTCACTGTTATAGGTAAAAGAAAATTTGGCTTTTTCCTTTAATACCTGATCATTACACTTCCATGCCGGCACTGCCGAACAAGAAGGCGGCCGGTTTAAAATTCTGGTCAGTAATGCAACTCCCCTTTTTAAACTTTTCTGGATAGCATCATTCCCCATCTTGTCAATACCCACCTGCCAGGCATAGTGATCCCAGGAATGGAATCCAATTTCATGACCCGCATCTGCGGTGGCTCGAATAATGTGGCCCAGTTTTTCCCCGATATTTGGCCCCGGCCACAACACACCCCGGAGAAGGATATCCCACCCGTATAATTTCGTTGCTCGGGAACGCAACATTTTTTTTAAAAACTTAGGCCGAAACAATCGCCACAGGTGACGGCCCATGTTATCTGGCCCCACGGAAAAAAAGAATGAAGCCGTGATATTAAAATCCGCAAAAAGTTTACAAAGATTGGGAACACCATACCGAGTGCCCCGAAAAGTATCAACATCGACCCGCAGCCCTATTCGCATGACACCCTGATGGTAATAACTCATCGACCATCACCCGTTGTTTCCGTATTCACCTGAGGCAACAGCTTCCCGTAAGAAGAAATCAAGGGTTTGCTCTACCGATTGTTCGAGCCTTACGGAAGGTTCCCACTTTAAGAGCTGTTTGGCTTTCCGAATGCTTGGCCGTCGGTGTTGCAAGTCCTGATAACCACTTCCATAATATGACGAACTTTCCACTTCCTGAAAACCAGCAAACGGCGGAAAGTTTGACCGGAGGGGATGTTCTTGAAACTTTTTTACCAGCATCTCGGCCAAACCCTTGATGCTTATTTCATTATCCGGGTTGCCAATATTGATGATCTGTCCATCGCAACCCTGGTGGGGATTTTCAATAATCCGAAAAAGGCATTCCACCCCATCCGCAATATCAGTAAAACAACGTTTCTGATTTCCACCATCGATAAGCTTAATCGGCGTTCCTTCCACCAGGTTGAGGATAAGTTGAGTAATAGCACGCGAACTCCCGATCCGTGCCGATCTCAAGCTATCGAGGCGCGGACCAATCCAGTTGAAGGGACGAAAGATGGTAAATTGGAGTCCCTCCTGTTGACCGTATGCCCAGATAACCCGGTCAAGCAATTGTTTGCTGCAGGAGTAAATCCAGCGCTGCATGCGGATGGGACCTAAAACTAATTTCGAAGTATCCTCATTAAACTCATCTTCATCACACATTCCATAAACTTCGGACGTCGATGGAAAAATAAGCCGTTTTTTATATTTCACGCAATATCGGACAATTCTCAGGTTTTCTTCAAAATCGAGCTCAAATACCTGAAGTGGCCTGCGCATATATTCTATCGGTGTGGCGATAGCCACCAGCGGAATCACTATATCGCACTTTTTTATATGGTACTCAATCCATTCGCGGTGAATGGAAATATCACCTTCATGAAAATAAAATCCTGGCTTACCCAAAAAACGCTGAATAGACTTAGATTGAAGGTCCAGCCCGTGTACTTCATAGTTTCCCTCCCTCAGGAGCCTTTCAGTTAGGGCGTTACCAATAAAACCATCAATCCCTAAAATCAGAATTTTCTTCTTTTTCGTCATCTCGATCTGTTTGCGGGTGGAAAACCCGAAAGCCATCCCCTCAGCAAGACTGAGTTCCCGGGCAAGTTGAGCACCACTCAGGTAAATCCCATTTTCCACCTGACCAAAATCAACGCGGACTGCGCCTTTTCCGCATTTAATTACTAAAGGATCAAGGGAAACAATGGTACCGGGATTCATTCTTTGCCCATCATCAGGCATTTCGGTAACCATCCAAAAAAAGCACTTCCGGTCACCAATATAGCTGAAAGCTCCCGGATAAGGTCTGGTCAGTGCCCGCACCAGATTTCTTACCTGAAAAGCCGGAGCCGCCCAGTTAATTTCACCATCTTTAGGGCTGCGTCCTCGATAATAGGTCGCCTGAGTATGATCCTGCGGGTAGCGTCTTACCGTTCCGGCCTTTATTTCGGGAAGAACTTCATCGAGCAATTGACGGGAAGCTACGGCTACTTTTTCGTAAAGAGACCGGGCAGTATCATCATCAGAAATCGGAATTCGCTTCTGCCCGACAATGTCTCCATCGTCAGCTCGGGGAGTCATATAATGAAGAGTAACCCCGGTTTCTTTCTCACCGTTTATCAGCACCCAATTTATCGGACAACGTCCCCGGTATTTAGGAAGGAATGATCCGTGAAGATTGAGACATCCGGCAGGTGGGATGTTGAGGATGGGCGGGCGAATAAGGCGGCGGTAATAAAATGAAAAAATGATATCCGGTGCGAGTTCTTGAATCTTCTTTACCCAGAGGGGGTGGTTAATATCGTCAGGGGCATAAACCAAAAGGTTATGGCTGGCAGCGTATTCTGCAACCGAATTAAACCAAAGACTTTCGTTGGGATCGTCCTTATGGGTAAAGACCGCAACGATCTCAAAGCCGTTTCGCAACAAGGCATCAATGCCGATGCAGCCAATATTGTGATAGCCTAAAACGACCGCTTTCATTGTTTATTTCACCTTATTCCTGATGGTCAATAAATGCCATATCGAGCTTCTCAATATTTTGTTCATTGGCCCGGCCAATGACTTTTTGAACAAAATATCGGGGCCGTCCCCGCACATCTATATAGATCCGGCCAATGTATTCACCCAGTAATCCCATCCCAATAAATTGGGCACCGATGAAAATAAAAAGAAGAGCAAACAAGGTGAAGACCCCTTCTGCGGCCCATTCCGGACCATAAATCATTCGCATCACCAGGAGAAAAAAACCAAGTCCGAATCCCCCGGCGGAGATAATGGCCCCGATGAGCGTCAAAAGTCGTAAAGGGAATGTCGTCATGCTGGTCAACAAATCAAACAGAAGATTAATGAGTTTCCAGAAGCTATACTTTGAATTTCCTTGGGAACGCTTTTCGTGTTGCACTTCTATTTCTGTGGTAAATCGAGCAAAACTGTTAGCAAGAACCGGAATAAAGGTGCTTCGCTCCTGACACTGAAGCATGGCCTTTACAATGGGCCGGCGATATGCCCGAAGCATGCAACCATAGTCATGCATCATCACTCCGGTTGATTGCTGCACTGCTTTGTTGATCAAAAAGGAACTTATTTTTCTGAATAAGCTATCACGCCGCCGAATCCGAATGCTGCCAACGACATCAAACCCGGCTTCCATGGTATCAACCAACTTGGGAATTTCCTCCGGAGGATTCTGGAGGTCAGCATCAAGGGTAACAATAATTTCTCCCCGGGATTCAGCAAATCCCGCCATCACTGCAGCATGCTGCCCATAATTCCGGTTTAGAATGACACCAATGACTCTACCCGGATTCTGTTTCGCAGCCTCTGTGATAATCTGAGCCGATCGGTCTGTACTACCATCATCAACTAAAATAATTTCAAAGGATTTCTCCATCCTAGTGCAGGTTGCCAGGCAACGACTGATAAGTTCCCTCAGGTTCGACTCCTCATTAAATACCGGAATAACGACTGATAACCAGGGGTCTTTATTCATCGCTTTAATACCTCTTTTATGGTATCAACAACCTCATCCACATCTTCAATGGTCATTCCCGGGAAAAGGGGGAGAGAACATATCCGGTCAGAATTCCACTCGGTGTTCGGCAGCATGCCCCGGTAGGTGCCCATTGTTTCCCGGTAATATTTCTGGAGGTGGACTGCGAGAAAATGAAGGCCAGTGCCAATATTTCTTTTTTTCAACTCCTCCATGAATTCATCCCGGCGGAGATTTGCTTTCTCAATATTTAACCGAATAATAAAAAGATGCCAGGAATGCTTCATTGGATATACTGGATCAGCAAGGGGTATAATTTCTTCAACCTCTAAAAGACGTTCGCGGTATCGCATGGCTAATGTAGTTCGCTTCTTTATAAACTCGTCTACTCGTAATAACTGACTCAATCCCAAGGCGGCCGCAATATCGGTGAGGTTATATTTATAGCCCGGTGCAAGAACCTCGGCGTGAGGAGAACGTCCTTGAGTAAGCCGGTCGTATGCATCAACATCCAAACCGTGAAACCTCAACTGCCGGATATCCTCAAGAAGCTCAGCGTTGTCTGAACAAAACATGCCTCCTTCACCGGTGGTAATGTTTTTTATAGGATGAAAGGAAAAAATTGCCGTTCCGCTTTTGCCAATTCGTTCTCCTTTATACTCAGTTCCGAGGGCATGGGCGGCATCCTCGGCAACAAAAATATTCTTGCTCGCAGCGAGCTGGCGAATAGGCTCGATATCTACTGGAGCTCCGGCAAAATGGACAGGAATAATTAACTGCGTTCGCTCGCTCAGACATTCTTTAATTGAACTGGCAGACACCATCAATGTATCCCGCTCAACATCTGCAAACACAGGCGTTGCACCTCTAAGGA
>Ga0315298_1009468_pt1 | contig 12039 bp, 10 predicted proteins | sample WHS_1_MG_FD_203077 | JGI IMG/M metagenome (GOLD analysis project Ga0315298, IMG submission 203077) | Extremophilic microbial mat communities from Washburn Hot Springs, YNP, Wyoming, USA - WHS_1_MG | ecosystem: Environmental > Aquatic > Thermal springs > Hot (42-90C) | place: USA: Wyoming... | reverse complement strand
GTCAATCGATATCCGTTTAAATTCCATCGGAACGGCCCTTTCATGATGGTCAATTGAGCGACCTCATCTTGGCACATCCGATGCCGTGGGCCGTTCCACCCCAACACTTCTCAGTGGAAATCAACAGCTCGCTGCCCTGGCGGCCGAGCCGACGATCCCGGAGATTGCGAAGGCGATGTTCGCTGAAATGGGTCGGCACGTCGCCGATCTTGATGCGAAGATCGTGGCAGTCGACCGACAACTCCTCGAGCAGCACAAGGGAAATCCGGTCAGCCAGCGACTTGCGGCGATCCCCGGTGTCGGACCGATCACCGCGATCACCATGGCGCTGTCGGTCAACCCGGCGCACTTCGAGAGCGGGCGGCATTTCGCGGCCAGGCTCGGGTTGACGCCACGGGAGCATTCCACGGGAGGCAAACATCGCCTGGGGCGGATCAGTAAAGCCGGCAATGAGAGGTTGCGACAGCTGCTGGTGGTGGGGGCAACGGCAGTGATCCGCGTCGCCAAGCCAGGGCGGCGGTCGGCCACCGCTTGGCTGCTGGGACTGCTGGAGCGCAGGCCACGGAAAGTCGCGGCGGTCGCGTTGGCCAACAAGATCGCCCGGGTCGTCTGGGCGATGATGGCGCGGGGGGAAGCGTATCGGCGTCAGCCGAGCGCCGCCTGAGCCCCGCGTCGGTGCCTGGGGTTCAAGAGCGATAGGAGAAGATGGCGATCGGTCGATCCGATGCCGACGAATGGCACACATCCAGTGCGCGACAAAGGCATCTCAAATGCCGGTTGATTGTTTTGGAATGCCATTCGCGGAACCCATCTGGGCCGGCGGCCGTGATGCCGCATCAAGAGGCCGATGGTGTGAAGGCCCCCTCACTACTTTGGCATGGCAAGGCCATGGTAGCCTCGGGGTACACCACCAGATGTAGGTAGAGATATCACATGGAAAAAATTCTGTATTCTGTTGACATCGCGAAGAATGTCTTCCAGCTGCACTATATTGATGAAGATACCAATACGAAATCATTGAAGTTATCGAGAGGACGATTTATCGAGTTTCTTGCCGGACGCGCGCCAAGACCAGGCGCCGCGACAGGTCCGGCCGATCGAGCGTCACCGTGAAGAAAAACCGTAGCGCCGAAACCGAGCAGTTGATCGTCGGCGGTTGCACCCCGCTCTCGTGCTGGTGAACCTGAAAGCGACGGATATCCTCAGCTGTCGCCGTGTCCGGCGGCCGCCTGAGGAATGCCGCGAAGCTCTGAACAAAGCGAATATAGTCCCGCTGCGTGGCCGATCGCAGGCCGCGCATCGCCATATCTTCGAGCATGCGCTGCCGGAGCGCGCTGACAGGCCGTTCGATAGGTGAAACTGGCATCGGAGGTTCCTCTTAAAATGAAGGGAACCCCATGCTGAGAAGCCTACCGCCCCGCGCTCAAGACCTCATCGAAATGTGCCGCTTCAATCTCAGCCCTATTCCCGCGAAGCGGGTTCGTGCATGGGCGCACAGCCGCCCTTCAGTCAGTCCGTTCTGCACGGTGGATTTCTGCCCTGCGCGGACGTATCGAGCCCGATTTGCGCGCCATTACCGGCTACGCCCACGCTTCCGGCTTGCTTGTTCAACAGGATGCTCCTCGGCTTGGCGCTGCGCCTGACGCCGGCGATGCCCATCCAGCGCGCTCTGCAGGCGGACCCGGGCACTCCGATGCGCGGCCTCGATCACCGGCCGTGCCCGCTCCCACCCAGCCGCCACGGCTGCCCGCACGGTAGGGGCGGCCCGCTCGATGCGAGCCAGCGCCTGGCCCTTCTCCTCACCGGCTCGCGCCATGCTTTCGGTCAAGCGGATTTGCGCACTGGCCCGGCTGCGCGGCGGCAGGGGCTCTCTTGCACATTCACTGCGCGATCACGTGTCGTGCTGCAAGTCACGCCCGGCAGGCCATTGTTTGCACGTTGTGCTCAAACCAATTGCACTATCTCGGGATGTGCCTGACTTCTGCCAATCTCGTCGGATTGACGCAATCGTCGTGCCGGTTGCCTGGTTTGGCCCGTTTCTTGCTGAGTTACGCTCGGCTACATTCCAGACGGATTAACCACCCTGCGTGTATATTCTGATTGCCGACACTGATCGTACTCGTGCTGAGGCGCTTGCCGCGCGGCTTGGTGCTCAGACGGCCGGTTATCTTGTGCAGGTTGCTCCGTCCAACTTGAGCCTGTCGACCGCGGTCGCAGAACTCAGGCCAGATGTGGTGATCGTTGACATGGCCCGGCCGGACCGCGACAGTCTCGAACAGGTTCGCAGCGCCACCGCCCAGCCGGCACCGGTGATGCTATTCGTGGATGAGGATGACCCGAACTTCATGGAGGAGGCGATCGGCGCCGGTGTCGCATCCTACCACGTCGATATCGCGACCATCGCCGACATCAAGCCGATCCTGCGCAGCGCGATCGCCCTGTTCCGACGGGGGGCCGAACGCGAACGCCGCCTTGCTGAGGCGGAGTCGGCCCTTGCCGAGCGCCGGCTGGTCGATGCTGCCAAGCGCCTGCTCATGCAGCGCGACATGATGACCGAGCCGGCCGCTCATCGCTTTTTGCAGCGCAGGGCAATGGAGCGCCAGGTACGCGTTGCCGAAGTCGCCCGCGCTCTACTAGGCGATGACGAGGAAAAAATGCCGTGAGTTCCATACCGATCCGCATCGGCGTCTTGCGGCTGATTGACTGCAGCCCCCCGATCGTCGCGCGCGAGTACGGCTTCTTCGCCGATGCCGGGCTTGAGGCCGACATCGCTGTCGAACCGTCCTGGGCCAATATCGCCGACAAGCTAGCCTACGGCATGCTCGACGCCGCGGTGATCCTGGGGCCGCTCGCCATCGCCATGGGGCTCGGCCTGCGGGGACGGCGAACCGCCCTGGCGCTTGTCGCGATGCTTTCGCGCGAAGGCAATGCCGTGGTTCTCCGGCATGGCGCGGAGCGGTGGCTGGAAGAGGCCCGCTTCGCTGCGGTCCATGCATACTCCAACCATGACCTGCTGCTCAGGCGTTATCTGGCGGAAGCCGGAATCGACCCGGCCCGAACAAAGATAGGGGGCCGCCCGCCTGCCGAGATGGTCGCCTCGCTTGCGGCCGGCGAGATCGACGGCTTCTGCGCCGGCGCTCCCTGGGGCGCGCTCGCGGTCCGGACCGGATCCGGCACGGTTGTCGCCGATTCTGCGACGCTGGCACCCGGGCATCCAGAAAAATTCGTGGTCCTGCGGGCTGATTTTGCAGCAATCCAACCTGCAGCCGCCGCCTTGCGCGCTGCTCTTGGGGCCGCTACCGCGCTCTGCCGCGCGCCAGATGGAGCACCTTCACTCGCCCGCCTGCTTGCCGCCCCCGCCCATCTGGACCTGCCGGAAGGTATGGTACGCGACGCGCTCATCCCCCGGACCGGCAATCCGATCTTCATGACCGGCGCCTCGCTTCTGCCGGACAAGGCCGACATTGCCTGGACAATCGCGCGGATGGTCGAGGCCGGCCATCTTGATCCTGCAGGAGAAGATCCAAGTCTGGCCATTATTACACCATAATAATAATCCATAAAATAGGCATGAGAACGAAAAATAGTCTTATGTTGTGTAAATAATAAGCATATATTGTGTTGTCTACCCTATAAGGCCCGTTTTTGGACAAATCATAAGCTTGGCATCGATATTGCATGGCCGCATATGCATGGTGACATGCGGCTTCGGGCCAATGACGGCTCGAGGGTCGTGCGGGCGTTGCCCATCCTTGATCGATCGCGCGCCAACGGGGGCCGCATCGCGGATCGCAAGATCCGCAGGAGTGCGACCATGCATACCACGACGGAAAAATCGTTTCTGAAATCCGGCCATCTACCGACCCTTTTTGCCGCGTTCCTCTATTTCGACGCCAGTTTCATGGTCTGGGTGCTGCTCGGTCCGCTCGGTGTGCAGATCGGCCGGACGCTGCATCTCGATCCCGCGCACAAGGGGCTGATGGTCGCGGTTCCGGTGCTAGCCGGTGCCCTCCTGCGGATTCCGAACGGATTGTCGGTCGACCGCTTCGGCGGGCGGCGCACCGCGATCGTGGCGCAGTTCATCGTCATCACCGGCCTTCTCCTCGCCTGGGCGACCGGCCTGCCAAGCTACGGCTCGGTGCTGGCGCTGGGGCTCGTCCTTGGCCTCGCCGGCGCATCCTTTGCGGTTGCTCTGCCGCTCGCATCGCGCTGGTATCCGAAGGAGCATCAGGGAACCGCCCTTGGCATCGCGGGCGCGGGCAATTCGGGCACTGTGCTTGCCGCCCTGTTTGCCCCGGCGCTCGGCCTCGCTTTCGGCTACGCCAGCGTCTTCGGCATGGCGGCGGCGATCATGGTCGCCGTGCTGTGCGTCTTCTCGATACTCGCGAAAGACAGCCCGGCCCATCCGGCGCCGCAGAGCCTCGGCGCCTATCTCCGCGTGCTGCGACTCCACGACACCTGGTGGTTCATGCTGTTCTACAGCGTCACTTTCGGCGGTTTCGTCGGGCTCGCGGCATCGCTGACGATCTATTTCCATACCCAGTACGGCCTGGCTGCGGTCAACGCCGGCTACGCCACGGCGGCCTGCGTCTTCGTCGGATCGTCGGTGCGGCCGCTCGGCGGCTGGCTCGCGGATCGGATCGGCGGAATCGCGGCACTCTCGATCTTCTATGTCGTCGCCGCGGCCACGCTGGCTCTGGTTAGCATCGGCCTGCCGGACCTCGCCCTCGCCCTTGCTGCCTTCGTCCTCGCGATGCTCGCCCTTGGGATGGGCAACGGCGCGGTGTTCCAGCTCGTGCCGATCCGCTTCGGCCGCGAGATCGGGGTAATGACCGGCCTGGTCGGCATGGCCGGCGGGGTCGGTGGATTCTACCTCGCCTCCAGCCTCGGCTTTTCGAAGCAGTTCACCGGCTCCTACCAGGACGGGTTCCTGGTCTTCGCCGCCCTCGCGCTCGTCGCCTTCGCCGGGCTGATGACGGTGCGTCGCCGCTGGCGCGCGGATTTCACCTCGCCCCCCGGCAACGGCACCGTCCGGATCTGAAAGGAACGAACGCCATGCATGGCACCACCCTCTCGCGGCCGCGCCTCGTCGTCGTCGGTAACGGTATGGCCGGAATGCGGACGGTCGAGGAAATCCTCGCCATCGCGCCCGGCATATTCGACATCACCGTGTTCGGCGCGGAACCCCACCCGAACTACGACCGGATCATGCTCTCGCCGCTTCTCGCAGGCGAGAAGCGGTTCGAGGATATCGTCCTTAATGACTACGACTGGTACGCTAGCAACGGCATTCGCCTCATCGCCGGCGAGCATGTCGACTGGATCGACCGCGCGCGCCGGATCGTGCGAGGTGCCGCCGGCACCGAGGCGCCCTACGACCTGCTTCTGCTGGCGACAGGCTCCAGCCCGTTCGTCCTGCCGATCCCCGGGGCGGAACTTGATGGCGTGCAAACCTTCCGCTCCGTCGCCGATGTCGGGGACATGCTGGCAACCGCGCGGTCCGGCGCGAAGGCGGTGGTGATCGGCGGCGGGCTGCTCGGGCTGGAGGCGGCGCACGGCCTCGACCTGCGCGGCGCCGAAGTAACGGTGATCCACCTGATGCCGACCCTGATGGAGCGCCAGCTCGACGCTTCCGCTGCCCATCTGCTCAAGCAGAACCTCGAGGCGCGCGGAATGACGATCCTGACCGGCACCGAGACCGCCGCGTTCATCGGCGACGACCGGGTGCGCGCGGTCCGGCTGAAGGACGGGCGGGAAATTCCCACCGACCTCGTGGTGATGGCCGTCGGTATCCGTCCGAATGCAGGCCTGGCCCGGGCGACCGGTCTCGAATGCAATCGTGGCGTGATCGTCGATGATTTCCTGCGGACCTCCGATCCCGCGATCTTCGCGATCGGCGAATGCGTCGAGCATGACGGCAAGGTCTTCGGCCTGGTCGCACCGATCTGGGAGATGGCCCGCGTCGCGGCGCGGGCGATGACTGGCACGCCGGGGATCGGATTCACGCCGGCGGCCAGCGTTACAAGGCTCAAGGTCTCGGGCGTGGAGATGGCCTCGGCCGGCGCCTTCCTCGGCGATTCCGGCACCGAGGACATCGTGCTGCGCGACGGCGCGCGGGGGACCTATCGCCGGCTCGTCCTGCGAGAAAACCGGATCGTCGGCCTCGTCGCCATTGGCGATGCAAGCGACGCCGCCTGGCATTTCCAGCTCCTGAAGGACGGGACCGATATCGGCGAGATCCGCGACAGCGTGATCTTCGGCCCCCTCGCGGACGGCGCGGCCGACCCCGACGAGGCCGTGCTGGCCCTGCCGGACGGTGCGGAAATCTGCGGCTGCAACGGCGTCTGCAAGGGGACGATAACCAGGGCGATCAAAGCGTTCGGCCTCGCAAGCGTCGATGACGTGCGCGCGAGGACCAAGGCGTCCTCCTCGTGCGGTTCCTGCACAGGCCAGGTCGAGGCGCTGCTGCGCGCCGCCCTCGGCAGGGAGTACGCACCCGCGACGGTCAAGCCGGTCTGCAAATGCACCGGTCTCGACCATGGCGAGGTGCGAAGGCGGATCGTCGGCGGCAAACTGAAATCAATCCCGGCGGTGATGCAGGCGCTGGAATGGAAGACCCCGGACGGCTGCCATGTCTGCCGCCCGGCGCTCAATTTCTACCTGCTCTGCGCCTGGCCGGGCGAATACGTTGACGACGCCCAGTCGCGCTTCGTCAACGAGCGGATGCACGCGAACATCCAGAAGGACGGCACCTTCTCGGTGGTCCCGCGCATGTGGGGCGGCGTGACCAACGCGCGCGAACTCCGCGCGATCGCCGACGTGGTGGACAAATTCGACATTCCGGAGGTCAAGATCACCGGCGGCCAGCGCATCGACATGCTCGGTGTGAAGCGCGAGGACCTGCCCACGGTCTGGCGCGACCTGAACGCCGCCGGCCTGGTGTCCGGCCACGCCTACGGCAAGGCGTTGCGGACTGTGAAGACCTGCGTCGGCTCGGAATGGTGCCGCTTCGGCACCCAGAACTCGACCCGCATGGGCATCGCGCTGGAAAAGATGAGCTGGGGCTCGTGGCATCCGCACAAGGTGAAGATGGCCGTCTCCGGCTGCCCGCGGAACTGCGCCGAGGCGAGCATCAAGGATTTCGGCGTGATCGCGACTGAGGCCGGCTGGGACCTGCTGGTCGGCGGCAACGGCGGCATCCGCCTGCGCGGCACCGACCTGCTGTGCAAGGTGACGACAGAGGCCGAGGTGCTCGAATACTGCGCCGCCTTCCTCCAGCTCTACCGCGAGGAGGCCCATTACCTCGAGCGCACCGCGCCCTGGATCGAGCGCGTCGGGCTCGACTATGTGAAGCAAGCCGTCGTCGAGGACGAGGACAACCGCAAGGCTCTCGCCGCCCGCTTCCTGCATGCCCAAACATTCGCCCAGGCCGATCCCTGGGCTATGGAGTCGGCCGCGGCCGCCGGCGCGAAATTCACCCATGTCGCGGAGCTTACGTGATGGACGCGATCATGACCGATACCGGCTTCGTCGATGTCGCCGCCCTCGACGACATCCCCCAGCGCGGCGCCCGGACCGTGGCGACCGCGCACGGCGATGTCGCGATCTTCCGCACCGGCGACGACGCCGTCTTCGCCCTGCGCGATTCCTGCCCGCACAGGGGCGGCAAAATCAGCCACGGCATCGTCCACGGCCATGGCGTCACCTGCCCGCTGCACAACTGGGTGATCGCGCTCGCGACCGGTGCGGCTGAGGGCGAGGCGGCCGCCTCCTGCGTCCCGCGCTTCCCGGTACGCGTGGCCGAGGGACGCGTGCTGCTGGACGTCTCCGCTCCGCTGGCGCCGGCATGAACACGACCTGTCCCTATTGCGGCGTCGGTTGCGGGCTGATTGCCGGCGAGGGGACAATCGCTGGCGACCCCGCCCATCCGGCTAATCGCGGACGGCTCTGCGTGAAGGGCGCGAAACTCGCGGCCACGCTCGACGACCGGGAGCGACTGCGGACGCCGATGGTCGGCGGGCGCGAGACCTCCTGGAGCGCGGCGCTGGATGCAGCGGCGGACGGCTTCGCGCGGGCGATCGCCGCGCACGGGCCGGACTCCGTCGCCTTCTACGTGTCCGGACAGTTCCTGACCGAGGATTACTACGTCGCCAACAAGCTGATGAAGGGGTTCATCGGCAGTGCCAATATTGACACCAATTCCCGGCTTTGTATGGCGTCCGCGGTGGCCGCCCACCGCCGGTGCTTCGGCGAGGACCTCGTCCCGGGGATCTACGAGGATTTCGACGAGGCGGAACTGATCATCTTCGCCGGCTCGAACGCCGCATGGTGCCATCCGGTCCTGTTCCAGCGCGCACTTGCCGCCCGGGCGACGCGCGGGACGCGGATTGTCGTGATCGATCCCCGCCGTAGCGCGACCGCCGAGTTCGCCGACCTGCACCTCGCCGTGCGCGCCGGCGGCGACCTCGCCCTGTTCTGCGCGCTGCTCGCCGCCTGCGCGGACCGCGGCGCGCTCGATCGCGACTACATCGCGCGGCACACCGCCGGGTTCGGCGCCGCGCTGGCCGCCGCGCGGCAGGCCGAGCACGGGATCGATCCCGCCGCGTTCGAAACCCTCGCCGGCTGGGTCGCCGCCACCCCGCGCATGGTGACCGCCTTTTCGCAGGGCGTGAACCAGTCCGAGACGGCGACCGACGCAATCGGCGCGATCCTGAACCTCCACCTCGCCACCGGACGGATCGGCCGGCCCGGCGCCGGACCGTTCTCGCTGACCGGCCAGCCCAACGCGATGGGCGGCCGCGAGGCGGGCGGCCTCGCCAACCAGCTCGCCGCGCATCTCGGCTTCGACGACCCCGACGACCACGCGACGCTCTCCGAATTCTGGGGCGCCCCCAACCTCGTGCGCCGACCCGGGCTGAAGGCGGTCGACCTGTTCCGTGCCGTCGCCGACGGCAAGATACGCGCCCTCTGGATCGCCGGCACCAACCCCGCCGAATCCCTGCCAGCGAGCCTCGACGTGCGCGACGCGCTGTCCCGTTGTCCGCACCTCGTGGTCGCCGATTGCTGGCCCACGGCGACGACCGCCCATGCCCATGTCCTGCTGCCAGCGGCAGGCTGGTCCGAGAAGGACGGCACCGTCACCAATTCAGAGCGCATGATCTCCCGCCAGCGCGCGTTTCGTCCCGCTCCCGGTGCTGCCCGACCCGACTGGTGGATGTTCGCCGAACTCGCCCGGCGGCTCGGCCATGGCGCGGCCTTCGCCTGGGACGGGCCGGCTGCGATCTTCCGCGAACACGCGGCACTCTCCGCTTTCCGCAACTTCGGGCGACGGCGGTTCAATATCGGCGGGCTCGCTGCCATCCCGGATGACGATTACGACGCAATGCGCCCGCTGCGCTGGCCTCTGGCCGGAGATCGCCTCTTTGCCGGGGGAAACTTCCCGACGCCAGACGGGCGGGCCCGCTTCGTCGCCGTATCACCGCTCCGCCGCGCGCGCACGGATTTCACCCTCAATACCGGCCGGCTGCGCGACCAATGGCACACCATGACGCGCACCGGTCGCGTCGCCGAACTGATGGCCCACCAAGATGCCGCGACCCTGGAACTCGCACCGACGGACGCGGCGCGACTCGGCGTGCTGCCCGGTGATCTTGTCGCCGCCGGGAGCGAAGGGGCGCGCATCGTCTTCCCGGCAGCGATCTCGCCGGGACAGTGCGAAGGTTCGGTGTTCGCTGCGATACACTGGACCGCAGCGCAGGGCAGCGCCGGAAGCGTCAACCGCCTCACTGTTTCAGCGACCGACCCGATCTCCGGCCAGCCGGCCTTCAAGCATTCGCCAGTGCGACTTGCGGCGGTGCCGACGCTCTGGCGAGCCATTGCCATCGGACGTGCCGCTTCCTGCGCGATGACGGCTGGCAAACAAGCCGTCTGGTCGCAGGCACTACGTCCGGGCGGGCTGGCGCTGTCGCGCTTCACCGGGTTTGCCCCGCTCGCCGCCCGCAGCGCCGTGGACGCGGCACGGTGGCTGCTGGAGCTGCCGGAGGGTGCCGAATTCCTCGACTACGCCGACCCGGCGCGCGGGGTCTTCCGCCTCGCCGTGCTCGACCGGGCCGGCGTCCAGCTCCTTCTCCACGTCGCGCCGGCGGAGCTTGCGCTGCCGGACCCCGAGGCGCTGGAGGCGCTGTTCGCGGCCGCAAAAGCAGGAGCCGATCCGACGCTCCTGCTTGGCCAGCCCGCCCGCGCCACCGCGACCCGCGGGCGGCAGGTCTGCGTCTGCAACGCGGTTGCCGAACCCGCGATCCGCGCCGCGATCCGCGCCGGCTGCCGGAGCGTCGAGGCGATCGGCGCGGCCACCGGCGCCGGCACCGGCTGCGGTTCATGCCACTCCGAACTGAAGGGATTTCTCCGCCATGACCTCGTTGCCGCCGAATAGTAAGGCGCATCCCGTCATCCTCGCCGGCACCGGGCCGGGCGATCCGGATCTTCTCACCCTGCGGGCCGTACGGGCGATCGGCGCCGCCGAAATCATCCTGCATGATGCGCTGGTCGATGCTCGCATCCTGGTCCTTGCCGCCCCGGATGCCGTCCTCATCCATGTCGGCAAGCGGTGTGGTCGGCACGCGATGAGCCAGACAGAGATCAACCGCCGCCTTATCGAATGCGCGCGCACCGGCGCTCGGGTGCTACGGCTGAAGGGCGGAGATCCGATGATCTTCGGCCGGGCCGGCGAGGAGATCGCGGCCTTGCGGGCCGCAGGCATCGCGGTCGAGGTGATCCCGGGAATCACCGCGGCCTCGGCGGCGGCGGCGTCTGCCTGCGTCTCGCTGACCGCGCGGGGCAGGGCGCGCGCCGTCACCTTGGTCACCGGCCACACCGCCGATGGCGGGCTACCGCCTCAGGACTGGGCGGCACTGGCCCGGCTCGATTCGACCCTCGTCTTCTACATGGGCTCCCGCCACGCCCGAGCGATCGCCGACCGCCTGATCGAGGCCGGGCTCGATCCCGCCACGCCGGCGATGCTGCTGACCAATGTCAGCCGCCCGGACGAGACGCGCCGGCTTGCCCGCCTCATCGACCTCGCAGACGGAATCGCCACCGCCGATCTCGCGGCCCCGGCGCTGATCCTGATCGGCGCCGCGCTCGACGCGGCGGTTCCAGTGGCGACTATTCGGGCGGACGCCCGCGAGCTGTCGTGAGCCAGCCCCGCGCCTCGACATGGTCGGCGATCCGGCGAGCCGTTTCGGGCATCGACATCCCTTCGGCGCGCCATCGCTCGCGAAGTACTGCGATTTCAGACAGCCGTGCGGCCCAGTCCGCCCCGAGTTCGACTTCGAGATGCCGACGCAGCACAGAGGACAGGCCGGCTGCCTGACCGCCGGTCGAGACCGTCAGCAGCAGATCGCCGCGCCTCACCTGCGCCACGGAATGAAAGTCGCAGTCGGGCAGGCGGTCCTCGACATTCACCAGCACGCGCGCCGCCCGCGCCGCCGCGACCAGGCCCGCGCGAACCACGTCCGGAACGTCGACGATCCAGAGCGCATGCAGTCGCGCGAGGTCATCGCCCGTCGGCATTCTGCGGCATAGCGCGGCGCCAGCTTCCGCGATTGTCGCCGCATCCGGATCCTCACTGAACAGAAGGGCGGCATCGGCGCCGCCTTCACGCAGCGCACGCAGCCTGCGAAGCGACATAGGACCGTTGCCGCATACGCCGAGACGGCAATAGCTCGGATCGAGCACGATCGGAATCATGAGATCATCCCAACAGGAAACGGAACCGCATCAAGGCTAGCAACCGCAAGATCGCTCACAATCGTGCGTCAGGAGGATAGCGGCGCCTTGTCTACTTTCAGAAGTTCAAAAATCGCTGCGTTACGACCGAAACCCAGACAGAGGCCGCCCATGGCGAGGCGCATGCATTCAAACGTGGGCGGGACATGGCGGCGTGGCTGGGGCTCGTTCCACGGCAAATGACAACGGGTGGAAAACCGCGCCTGCTCGGCATCAGCAAACGCGGCAATCGTTATTTGCGGAAGAACTTGA
>Ga0315298_1009467_pt1 | contig 12040 bp, 9 predicted proteins | sample WHS_1_MG_FD_203077 | JGI IMG/M metagenome (GOLD analysis project Ga0315298, IMG submission 203077) | Extremophilic microbial mat communities from Washburn Hot Springs, YNP, Wyoming, USA - WHS_1_MG | ecosystem: Environmental > Aquatic > Thermal springs > Hot (42-90C) | place: USA: Wyoming... | reverse complement strand
CCATATGCTATCGAAACCGAATCCTGTTGAGAGACGAGAGGTAATCCGGTAGTCCTTACTGCGTAGTTTACATTCCAGCCCCAGACACCTATATAATCAAACGAGGGCTTCTGTTCGTTGAGGTCTTTCCCCCAGTCTATTCCTCCCTCTCGTGGGACACATTCGCCGTAGATTGGTTTTTCGCTGTTACAATTCTCTGATTCAGAGACTCCCTCAGGCAACATACACTCATACCCCCATCCAAAGAAGAAACAGTCCTTATCACAGAGGCATTTTCTCGAACAGAAACCGTTTTCACCACACGACCAACCCCTCCCTATACGCTTACAGTCGTTCTCACTACTACATTTCTTCACACAGAGTCCATTCTCATTGCAACTATAGTCATTAGAAAGGCGTGATTTACATTCCTCGTTGGTTTGACACAGGACATCGCGTGCAACAATACAGCTGTTGTCTCTGGATCCTACTGGAAGGCATCTTCCACAGGAGGAGCAGTAAAAATCGTTTGATAATCCCTCTTTATCAGCAATATACATACAGTCTTTGCTCGAGACACAGTCGATAGAGCAAATTCCCTGATTCGAGCAATACCTCCCGATTCCGCACTCCATATCCTTTGAACATTCATAATATCCTTCACTGCTGTCAGATATTTTGCTACCGTCTATATGCTCACACCCTGTTGCAAGCAAAAAAGACGCCGATAAAAAGACAAATATCTTCATGGTCCTCATAGTATATTGTGAAAGTATTTTTTTCAATCGCAAAATCACAGGCTCGATGCCCACTCAACTATTTCATCCAAGGAATACTCTCCCTTTTCGTCAAAGATATTATTTAGAGAAAAGATACCGTTGTAGAGATTCTCTCTCTTTACATATTCTCCCGTTCTCATCAGAGCCTCACGATATTCTTCTCGCGTGATATTCTGTTTTTGGAAGGAGATGTCGAGTCCAATATTCTTAAAGAATCTTGCGATCTCTCGATGATCAAAGACCGCCCTATCTCTCTGGAGTTTCAAGACCACTAAAATATTGAGTGCTATCAGAAGTCCGTGAATATAGTGTTTGTGAGTCAGCTCTTCGAGACAGTAGCCCAGGAAATGTTCACCCCCTTCTTCTGGTCTGGAGTTTCCCCAGTCTTCGCATAGAAGCACCTCCATCAACTGCCCTCTTACAATGGATTTGAGCCCCTCTTCGGAGTGCATCGCAATTTCTCTCTCCTTCAAAAGCAGCTCTTTGGCTATATTGTACGAGGCGTCATAATACGAAACATCGTACCTGTCACCAAATACATCCCTTGATATCCTCCAGTCTCCAAGTGCGGTGGTAATTGAGAGCACATCCGACACACCCGCCTTGTTCAATATCTCGGGGCTTTTTTGCATTATTGCGTAATCTACAATAAACTCATTTGCTGTAACATCTCCAATATATCTGACTTTATAGCTGTGCCTCACCGCAATAGATTTACAGAGCCATGCGTCTACAGATACTACGGAAGGGGCAATGATGAGTGGGAGATTCCACTTTGACGAAAGATATTTTGCCGTATCACAGGCGGTTCCTCCTCCAAAACCTACTATATATTCACCATCCCTTCTTTCTCTTGCGAGTTTCTCGAGATTCTCCTCTGTCATTTCATAGTTGTAGATAATACTTACGGGTTTTGCCATATCCGATATGAGTTTATAAGGCTCTTCCATAGTTACGAGAATGTATTTCTTGAGACTCCCGAGGCGCTTACACAGGATATCTCTTCCACAAGTCAGATTCTTTTGCATATAAACCTCTCTGTAATCGAGGGTAAAGTAATAGATTATCTATCCTTAAAATAACTCTAAGTAAACTATTTTGTGTTATAGATAATTATTTATTGATAGACGAAAAAAGATTTACAGAAGATAAAGATTGATTCATAATGTCTGTTATGGAGGTAAGAACTATGAATAGATTGACTGCCCTCTTCCTTATTGTATTTTTCTCATTTCTCGTGAGTTTTTGCTCGGATGATTCCCAGAAAACAGAATTCGATTGCAACAAGTTGTGTGATAAGAGCAAGGAGTGTGAAAAGATCAAGGAAAGTCAGCTAGAGAATTGTAAGACATATTGTAAGAAGTATGAAGACAATGGATATTTCGAGCAGGCTTATATGGATGCTATGGGAGAGTGTCTTGTAAAGGATAAGTGTGAAGATATCGCAAGCTGCACTAGTAATATCCCCGACAAGTGTCCTCCGCCACCTGATGTAAGTAAATATGCCCAGACACTCTGTGATAAGATGATCGAGTGCAAAGCAACCATCGAGACAAAAGAGGATTGTGTCAAGAAATACGGTGTGGCAGAGAATTATAAGTGCTTTACCCAGAAATTTATGGATGATACGACAAACTGTATATCAAAGATAAACTGTGCTACATATCTGACCGATTTCATGAACTGCCAGAACGAACTTCTGAAATAATCAACTTGCTTCGATAACGAAGTTTAGTGAATGGAGAATATCTTGATTTTATTAAATCTTTATGGCAGAAAAGCAATATGAATGGCGATCTTGGAAGTTAAAAAAATTATGCTTACTATGAATTGGTAGAAGACTATGCTTGAGGACAGTAAGAGGGCAGCGACAAAGTTTGGGATAGATACGAGATTTATCGAAGAAAAGGCAGATACTCGAAAAAATATTGAAGTACTGGGGAATGACCTGACCTTTTTGAGTATTAGAGAAAGTGAGAGGACAAAGCATGTACATCGTCTTCACCCATATCTTGGGAAATTCATTCCACAATTGGTTGAGGTATTCTTAAAAAAATATTTTAAAAAGAGTGATACCATCCTCGATCCATTTTCAGGTTCAGGGACGACTCTTGTAGAAGCAAATTTCCTAGGTATTAATTCTATCGGCATAGAATTATCTCCTTTCAATGTGCTGATTCAGGAAGTAAAAACAAAGAAATATAATATCCCAGAGGTAGAAAGAGAAATTAAGGATGCATTAAAGAGGCTAAAAGAATTTAGTTACATTATACAGAATAAAAGCAGATCCCTGTTTGAGGATGAGATAGAGACCCTCAACACAGAAAGTAAATATCTTAAAGAGTGGTTTTCGGAAAGAGCGCTGCAGGAAATATTGTTTTACAGGAGTATAATTAATGACTACAAAAACCAGGATGTATTAAAAATCATTCTTTCTCGTTCTGCCCGGTCCGCAAGATTAATTCCTCATTACGATCTGGCGCGTCCCAAAAAACCAGTTAGAGAGAATTACTGGTGCATCAAACATAAAAGATATTGTGAACCAATTAATGAGGCATTAAAGTTTATTAACCGTTATAGTTTAGATACTATAAAACGATTGAAAGAGTTCGACAAATTAAGAACAGGGGCATTTATTAAAATTATTCAGGGAGATGCAAGGGTAGTTAGATTACCAGAAGAATTTAAAATATCTGGGATATTTACCTCACCCCCATATGTGGGCCTAATAGACTATCATGAACAACATAGATATGCTTATGAGTTATTTGGATTCCCGAGACTGGACGATCTGGAAATAGGTCCTGCTATAAAGGGACAGAGTGAAAACTCAAAAGTTGGATATGTTAAAGGGATAGTAGATGTGTTTAAAAATGTCTCAAAAAATTTAGTGGATGGCGCCAAAATATTTATTGTGGCAAACGATAAATTTAAATTATACCCTGAGATAGGAAGACAGTGTGGATTTAAATTAGTAGATATTTTTAATAGACCTGTGCTTATGAGAACAGAGCGAGATCAGAACAAATTTTTTGAATCAATATTTTATTTTGTAAGAGAATAACTATGGCTTTACAATCAAAGATAGCAAAAGAAATTGAAGAACTGCTTATTAGAACTGTAAGAGACAAATTGAGAACTTATCAACCTGAGACCGAGCATATGCCATTTCATTATAGACTTCTTGGCAGAGACAGATATGCAATATTTTCATTCATTCATTCGATGAATACTACTTTCGGGATGTCTATCTGGGAACAGGTAGCGGTAATTCTGGCAAGAGGCGCGGGAAATTATGCAGCGAGGCAATTTAAATTATTCGGTGAGATAGACACAATGACTGAAAAAACTATAAATGATGTTCATTATAAATTAAGAAAAGGTGGGATATCGGCAAATAAAAGAGAAGAAATAGAACAAATTAGAATAATAATAAAGAAGGGTAAGCCAAAAGAAGATCCGGATTCTGTAGTTGATCTATTTGTAAGGATCAAAGATGAAGAAAATTATTTTGATATTACAAGTGCAAAGCCTAACATTAAAGAGTTTGTAGCCTTAAAACTTAGAATTCTCAGATGGACAGCTTTGAGATTAAGCACTGATAAGAATGTAAAAGTTTTTACAAGATTGGCGATACCATATAACCCTTATTATCCTGAACCTTATGAGAGATGGACGTTAAAGGGATTATATGATTTAGAAAATAGAGAAATCTTAGTTGGCGAAGAGTTTTGGAATTTTGTTGCCTGTGATAATATATATGAGGAATTATTAGATGTATTTAAAAATGCTGGCGAAAAATTGAGAGACGAGATCGATAAGAAATTTTCTGAATTCAGAAAGCAAAATTAAAACGATAAACAGTACTTTTTTGGCGAGATTCGACTTTCGGCATAACTCTCTAAACAATGTTCGGGTAGGATTTATGTATTATATAACGCATCTGTTTTGATTGTTTTGTGCAAGAATGTTCTCTCTTGAAGGATTGATAAATTGGTGTTAATCAGGGATTTGGAGATTTGATATCTGAGTATGTTAGAAGATAAGAACTTTATAAATGAATCATCGCTTACGCCGATGATGCAGCAGTACCTGCAAACAAAGACCCAATACCCCGATTGCATACTCTTTTTCAGGCTCGGGGATTTTTATGAGATGTTCTTAGAGGACGCTGTCAATGTCTCGAGACTCCTCAATCTGACCCTTACTTCTCGTTCCAGGGGGGATGACCGTGTACCAATGTGTGGAGTTCCTCATCATTCGGCGAAGTTCTATATAAACAAACTCCTCGATATGGGTTATAAGATCGCTATCTGCGATCAGGTGGAGGACCCACGATTTGCAAAGGGGATTGTAAAGCGACAGGTAACCCGTGTAGTTACCCCTGGAATGGTACTCGACACAGATACCCTCGAGTCGGACAGATTCAATTTCATTTCGGCCTTGATTCAGGATGAACAGAGATTTTCGATAGCCTTCTTCGACGCATCCACCGGCGACCTTTTTATTGCCAAAGACCTCGAGAGAGAAGAACTAATAGACAGAATCAGGATGATGGAGCCAAGGGAGATTCTAATTCCGGACACCAATTCTTATGAGGAGATACGGGGATTATTAAAGAGGGAAAACCTCCTGTATTCTATTGTGAGCGAATCGCTCTTCAGAGACCTTGATAGGATCGATTCCCTTTCGAGAGTAGATGGAGGTGTCAGGCACGCTGTGTGTGCGATCATCAACTATGTCGAATCGATGCAGAAGCGTCAGCTGTCAATAATTAGAGAACCCATCTGGATTGACTCATATTCTTACCTCTATCTCGACGAGACCTGTCAGAGGAACCTGGAGATATTCAACAACTCCCTCGACAAGAAGAAATACGGCTCTCTCTTTTGGGTGATAGACAAGACGAGTTCTGCAATGGGCTCCCGAATGTTGAGGAGATGGCTGCAGTATCCGCTCCTGGAGATTGGAGAGATAAATCGCAGATATGACGCAATAGACGAGCTCAGGGGTGATACAATCAGAATTCAGAATCTTGTTGCATTGATAAAGGAGATGGCAGATCTCGAGAGGATCTCCTCGAAGGTGGGATATAGACACGCAAATCCAAAGGATTTGATAGCGATAAAGAATAGTATTCGTCCGATTGGTGAGATAAAGAAGATAATTGCACAATTCAGGTCCGAGATTTTCGGAGAAATAAATAGTTGCATTGATACATTGAGCGATATATTTCAACTGATAGACAAGAGGATAGTGGAGGATCCGCCAGTTCTGATAAACGAGGGTGGAATCATCAAACCCGGTAACAATGAAGAGCTCGATGAACTCATCAGGATTAGCAGGGACCTCAAGTCTATTATAGCCGGCATAGAGGAACGGGAGAGGACCCGAACCGGGATCGGTTCTCTGAAGGTGAGATACAATAAGGTATTTGGATACTTTATAGAGGTTACCAAGGCAAATCTGCACCTCGTACCTCAGGATTATATCAGGAAGCAGACTATGGTAAATGCAGAGAGGTTCATTACAGAGGAGTTGAAGAACCTCGAAGACAAGGTCTTGAGTTCGGACGAGAGGAGGAAGACTCTCGAATATGAGATATTCATACAGACACTCGAGGATATATCCAAAGAGTTGCCAAGGATAGAGAGGACGGCTAAAGGTGTCTCTATGCTCGACGCACTCATATCGCTCGCCCTCGTATCCCTCGAAGAGAATTACACGAGACCCGAACTCACCGATGATAATACAATAGAACTCGTTGATGCGAGACACCCTGTTCTCTCGAAGATCAAAGGTTATAACAAATATGTACCAAATGACATAACCCTCGATACCGAAGATACTCAGATTATGATCGTTACGGGCCCGAATATGGCTGGAAAATCTACTCTGATGAGGATGACTGCTCATATCGTCATTCTGGCTCAGATGGGGAGTTTTGTGCCTGCCTCGAAGGCAAGGATAGGTATTGTAGATCGCGTATTTACGAGGGTCGGGGCGAGTGATTTTCTCTCAAGGGGGCTCTCTACATTTATGGTGGAGATGGTCGAGGTAGGAACGATTCTGAAGAAGGCAACACGCAGATCTTTGATATTGCTCGATGAGGTCGGAAGAGGTACTTCTACATTCGATGGTATCTCGATTGCGTGGGCAATAGCAGAGGATATACACGACAGAATCCGTGCAAGGACAATATTTGCCACTCACTATCACGAACTAACGGATTTGAGTCTCACCAAGCCCAGAATCAAGAACTTCTCCGTCTCGGTGCACGAATTCAACAAGGAGATCATCTTCCTGTACAAACTTGTACCCGGTGGGACGAGTCTCTCCTATGGTATTCAGGTGGCGGGGCTTGCAGGAATACCAGAAGAGGTCATAAACAGGGCATATGAGATATTGAAGAATCTCATGAAGGCAGAGTTTGACGATATTGGCAGGCCACGACTCTCTAAGTCAGAGAAGAGGAAGGACACATCGCAACTTAGTCTATTTCATACGAATACGAGAAATGAGATTCTCGACGAGATAGATGCGATAGATATAAACAGTCTCACACCACTCGAAGCCCTTAACTTCCTCTCGAAGCTGAAAGATAGATTGAAACAGAAGAGATAGGAGAGTTGGGGAGTTGTTGGTCTGAAAGTCGTTAGTATGAAAGTAGTTAATCGTTAGTTGGGGAGTCATTCATCAGAGAGTCGTTGGTCGTGGGTTTTGTATAGCCAATAGAAAGGAGTTTGATCATCCAGATTACTCTCCTGACCAAATTGAGAGGAGAAATGATACTTTGAGGAGATCAAATGTGTCTATTCTGAACAATAAACTCCCTCAATTTGTAGAATGCCTGTGCACGATGACTTATTCTGTTCTTTGTCTCGATAGGTATCTCAGCCATAGTCTTGTTGTATTCCTTCAGGAAGAAAACGGGGTCGAATCCAAAGCCATTCTCTCCATGAGGTTGCTCTGAGATGTAACCTTCGACAGCCCCTTCAAAGAATTCATATCTGTTGTTGTCGAATAGGAGACAGGCGACGCACCTGAACCTCGCGGTCCGTTTTTCGAAAGGGATTCCATTCATCTCCAAAAGGAGTTTTTCTATCCGCCCTTTGGTGTCATCGGCATATCTTGCAGAGTGAATACCCGGTCTGCCACTGAGGGCATCTACCTCCAGTCCCGAATCGTCCGAAATGACAGTCTGACCAGCTATTCTGTAAATCTCCTTTGCTTTTATGAGTGCATTCTCTTTATATGTGCTGCCATTCTCCTCTATCTCTATATCTATTCTCTCTTCGGTTAGGTCGGATATCGGTATCCCAACATTCGAGAGTATCTCCCTTATCTCGAGCGTCTTACCTCTGTTTCTTGTTGCTATGATTATCTTACTCATTGCAGGTAAATGGAGAATCTTTCAAGAATTTGAGCATCTGTTGATACGGCCTCTTGTAGAATAAGAATCCATTGTGTCCTATCCCGTCCACCTCGACAGTAACAAGATGTGGAATGGTCTCCCGCTCTGGAATAGAGTATGGATATGGGATCAACCTGTCATCCTTCGAATATATTGCGCAGAACCTCACCCCCTCTGGAAATCTGGTCGAATTCAACTCCTTGATGAATGAGGAATTTGGAGTGAGTTGCCAGAGGTTCTGACTGATGAATCCAGTGGCTACGAGCCCTAAGTAGGCAAATGGAGTACCTCTATGAGGAGATGCGAGGGTTATCAAAGTATGGGTATATTCATCACCACCTAATTTCTGTACCATATATCTGCCTATTATCCCGCCTTCAGAGTGTCCAACTATAGCAATCTCGGGGAGATTGTATCTCTCTATCAACCGCTTGACCTTGATATTTACAAATGAGGCCGTCTCTTCTATCCCATCAGTTCTCAGAATCTCGAACAGACCTCCTAAGTTGATGGTGAACACATCGTACCCATCTCTACGGAGTCTCTCTTCGAGCACCATCATCACCCTTCTATTTGCCCCGAAGCCATAAATCAGGAGAACAGGTTTCTTGCAGAATTCGAAATCTGTAATTCTCTCGATTCTTCTCTTGCCAAGGGTAGATTTGATTATATCAGTAGTGTCGTTTATGATTGTGGTCAGTCTCTTGACCTTCGGAAAGATTGGTTTATAAAAATCAGTAAGTCCCAAGGTAATTGTCTATCTCCCACGGGTGAACAAAACCAATATAATTATGCCATTCCTGTCGCTTTGCGTCAAGAAAATGGTAATGTATATGTTCACCAAGCGCCTCTTTCATCAGTTGGCTCCGTTCGAATATGTCCAGGGCCTCCTTCAGATTGCCGGGGAGTTCACCAATTTTGTATCTTCTACGCTCCCTTAGACTCATTCGGTAAATGTTCTTGTTGACAGGAGGTGGTGGCATAATCTTCTGTTCGATGCCATTCCAACCTGCTGCAAGCATCACTGTCAGTGCCAGATAGGGATTACAGGATGGATCGGGCATTCTGTACTCAACCCTCGTCCCCTTTCCTCTCCTCGCTGGCACTCTTATGAGAGGGGATCTGTTCTTCTCTGCCCAAGCAATATGTGTAGGCGCTTCATAGCCGGGCACAAGCCGTTTATAGGAGTTTATAAGCGGGTTGGTAATGGCACAAATCTCCCGGGAGTACTCTATCAGACCTCCAATATAGTGAATTGCATTATCCGAGAGCTGGTATTCCTTCTTTGGGTCGAAGAATGCATTGTTGCTCCCTTTGAAGAGAGATTGATGGGTGTGCATTCCGCTCCCATTTATTCCGTAGACAGGTTTTGGCATAAATGTGGCATGCAGATTAAAATCCTGTGCTACCTTCCTTACAATAATCTTCAATGTACATATATTGTCTGCTGTCTTCAGGAAGTCGTCGTATTTGAAATCGATCTCGTGCTGGCCTCTCGCTACCTCGTGGTGTCCTGCCTCCACCTCGAAACCCATACCCTCCAGCACATTTATCATAGCCCTCCTTGCCTCCTCTCCTTTATCAACTGGTGTCATATCGAAATAACTTGCATCATCGTGGGTTATGGTTGTAGGTTTGCCTTCGGAATCGGTCTGGAACAAGAAGAACTCCATCTCGGTTCCAGCCATAGGTGTATATCCCGCCTTTTTGACTCTTTCTATCATTCTCTTCAAGGCATTTCTTGTGCACCCCGCGAAGGGAGTACCGTCCGGATTATAAATATCGCAGATAATCCTTGCCACTCTTCCACCCTTCTCTTCCCACGGAAATATTATGAAGGTGTTGAGGTCTGGCACCAGGTTCATATCCGACTCCTCGATTCTGGCAAATCCCTCTATCGAAGAGCCATCGAACATTATCTCGCCATCTACAGCCTTTTCGAACTGCTTGGGTGGAACCTCTACATTCTTGTTTATTCCAAGTACATCGGTAAACTGAAGCCTCAAGAACTTTACGCCCTCTTTCTTCAACTCTTTCAATATCTCGTCTCTCTTCATCTTTTCCTTCTCGATGTTTTATCGATATACCCCTACTTTAGAATTGTCAAGAAAATATTGACAAAACAGCATTATTTACAGTACATTTCTGCAAAATATGTAGTATTCTAAGCAAATTGAAAATCTTATTGTGTACAAAACGGCAATTTAATATGTTCTTCAGCAATATCTCTGAGAGTGGACATACTGTGTCCTTGTTGGCCTAATTGATGAGAGCATATTCGCAGATTCAGCTCATACGAAGAGGAGGAATTAATCAACCAGACAACATCCCATCCTTTCAAGACTCGCCTCTGTGAAATGGAAATGAAGACCCCCTCTGACATCGAAGACACCCGCTAAAAAGATGTGATTTATGCATTTTGAGTGATGAATTGCAATTGTTGTGTTGAGTCAATCAACAAGAGAATCGATTTGTGATTTTTATCACCTGACATAATTACCAGACAATACCACTTCTGAGTGCGGGGGTTGTATTTTTTAAGGATTCTATGCTATATTGGGAATTGCAAGGAGGCTACCATGAAAAGAATATTTCTATTATCTGTTTTTGTGCTAATCCTTTTCTCTGGATGCATTTATTACACATCTTATCCACCACAAAGTGTTCAGTATGTGTACTATGGCAATCATCCGATCCCGTCTTATCTCGGTGGCGGGATGTGCTATATTCAGGGGAGACATATCCACGACTATGCACCCGAGAACGCGTATTCATTCTACTATTATGAAAATACATACTTCTATGTGGGAACCTCTATATCTTATTATGGGCCACACCCTATTCCTTATCAGTTTGGTGGGGGAATATGTATGATCCACGGATATCATACCCACAACTACTACCCGGCAGGGAATGGATATGTGTATTATCCTGATGACAATGTTTTTGTCTACATTGATGTAGATATAAATGTCCCGGACAGGAGACCGTATGAGCCAAAGAACAAACACGGGGAATATCATTCTGGTGTCCCGTATTCAGATAATGGAGGCAAACACGAATTTACACCTCAAAGCAACAATACTACGAATTCAGGCCAGTCGGGTTCACACGGATATTCGGGTGGGACTACTGGCGGTTCTTCTTCTCAGCCGGTGATAACAAACCCTCAGAAACCGGATTTCGATTATACTCCCAAGAAATATGAACCGAACCAGCCTTCGATAAATACTCCATCTCAGACAGAGAAGAAGGTCGAGCCATATCAACCCACGATAAACACACCATCACAGACGAATAAGCGAATCGAACCGAACAAACCTTCGATAAATACCCCATCTCAGACAGAGAAGAAGGTTGAGCCATATCAACCCACGATAAACACACCATCACAGACGAATAAGCGAATCGAACCTAACAAACCTAATATAAACACTCCGCAGGATACAAACAAGAGATCGGATTTCGATAAAGGGCCAACGAAGTTTAATACACCTTCCTCTCCCAGTTTTACTCCAAAAGATTATGGGCACAAAGACGGAAATAAGGATAGGGGAGGTTTGAATGTCCCAAGTATAGATACGAAAAAGAAGAAGAGCAGCACGGATGACGATGACGAGGATGAAAACAAGATAAAGAAAGTATATAAGAAAGACGAGGTAAAGATTCCCGGAGTAAACAAGAAGGTGCCAACCCCAGACCCACTTTCAAAGTAGGTTATTACATAGTAGGTTCCTAATAGAAGTAGCTTGTGTGCAGGCAATGAGGTGCCAGGCACAATTGGGGGGTTCTCTCATTTTTGGCTCTTTTGGTGGGGTATTTTCCTTGTTCCGTTACCCTATTCCACCCTTATCTGCCCTTATCAATC
>Ga0315298_1009463_pt1 | contig 12043 bp, 10 predicted proteins | sample WHS_1_MG_FD_203077 | JGI IMG/M metagenome (GOLD analysis project Ga0315298, IMG submission 203077) | Extremophilic microbial mat communities from Washburn Hot Springs, YNP, Wyoming, USA - WHS_1_MG | ecosystem: Environmental > Aquatic > Thermal springs > Hot (42-90C) | place: USA: Wyoming... | reverse complement strand
CCATATCACCCAAAGACCAGGGAAAGAGTAAGGTAAGGAGATTTTCCGGGGGCAGGGAAAACATCCTGGCAAACTCGAAGGGAACCCCCCCTGACCGCACACTCTCCCGGGCCGCTTCCCAGCCCGTCAAAAGCTGTACTGCAGAAAGGGAAGCTGCTCCAAACACGACAATTATAGCCACACAAAGAAAGGCGATTTTCGGCCTCTCCCCAAAAAGCACGAAAAAATAAAGGGTGGCCACCATTGCCGTATAATAAACATACTGAGGATGACCGGAGAGTATCTCCATCGTAATGGCAAGGATGGCCACAAAAATCCATCCCCTGTTCGGGGATTTACCAATCTGCTCGAGGGATAGGAATATCAGGGGAATCCAGGCCATGGCGCAGAGGTTGGTAAGATGCCCGGCGTAAATATGGAGATAGTGGGTTCCGGATAGAGTGATGAATAGGGCCGCAAGAAAAGAGGCGAGGACGCTAAGACCATGGGAACGGGCCCAGAGAAGGGTAAATAAACTAAGAAGGAAGGCATGAAGGATAATCGAAAGATTAACTGCGCTCGCCAAAGGCAAAAATAAAAAAAGAACATTCAACGGGTAAAGAAGAGCTGACTGGAAGCCACCCAAAAAGGGACTCCCCGAAAAGAGATGGGGATTCCATAGAGCGAGATTGCCCTGCCGCCACTGACGGAAACCAAAGTCACGAAAGTAGAGGAACTGCTCCGAAAGGTCAAGCCCCAGGCGGGAAAGGACTTTTTCTCCCGGAGAAAAAAGGACGTCTCCGAAAAGCAAAAAAAGGACACAAAGAAGGCAAAAGACAGCCAAAAAAAGGGAAAGAGAGGGAGAAATCTTCTTTTTCTTTGTGTCCCTTCTATTATGGTCCATATCTTGCCTCTCTTAAGATTTTTTGGGTTTTCTGGCAAGCCACAATAATAGGGCCGCAATCAGCGATAACCCCATAAATAGATAAAAAACCCCCCTGTATGAACCACTCATATCAAAAGCAAAGGAAGCCATAAGGGGACCGAACCCCAAACCCAACATATTGAAAGGATAGATGAAGCCATTTATAGTACCAAAAGAACGGCGGCCGTAGTAATTGGCCACAAGGACATTTACCAGCGTTCCTTCCCCCCGCGAGGTGAGGCCAAAGAAAACGGCAAAAAGAAAGGCATCCGTGGTACCGCTAATGCCCTGGAGGTAAAAGATGGCCAAGGCGGTAAGCAACATTATATACATCGCCAGTAACCTCTCTGAGATAGTCTCTGAGAGGAAACCCCAAAGGGCATTGCCAAAGGCACCAGTTAAGGCATAGATACTCATTGCTCCCACGGCATAATAAGCGGCAATACCTACATCGGTGTAATAGGCAACCAGATGGAAACCAATACCGGCGTTCACCATAAGACCTAAAACGGAGGCACCAGTGATATACCACAAAGAACTGGTTTTCAGGGCTTCCCGTAATGTCCAGTGTTCTTCCTCGGTTACATTTTTAGGAGCAGCCTGAAGGGGATCTACTTCCTGTTCAACTCCATCGGGTTTTAGGCCTAAATCTTCCGGCCGTCGCCGCAAAATAAGGCCTGCTGGTATTGCTTGAAACACAACCATTACCCAGGCGAAAGTTTGAAAGACACTACGCCAACCGTGATTCTCCATGATTAATTGGGCAAGGAAAGCGAGAAAGGAAGAGCCCAAAGGAGTGGCCATGGAAAGGAGTCCGATCGCCCGACCGCGAAAGCGCCTGAACCAATTTACCGCGGCCGTTCGGGGAACGATACTGGAGAGGGTATTGGTGGAAACGATCCGCGCCGTGACAAAGAATAGGTAAAATTCCCAGAGGGCAGAACATTTCGTAAGTAAAAAATACATGAGAGCGGAAATCAAAGCACCTGCCGTGGTGAGTACCCTGGGTCCGTACCTGTCGGCCATAATCCCGAAAGGTAATGCCAAGAGTCCGGCTAAGATGGTGCCTGTAGTTATGGCTCCTGTGGTTTCGGTTCTGCTCCAGCCGAATTCGGCAGTCAGGGGTTTGAGCATGATGCTCATAAAAAGCTGGGAGGACCCTGCGGAGAGAAAGGCCCCAATCATACCTACCGCCAAGATATACCAACCGTAAAAAATCTTCTTCATTACGTTGTTTTTATGATGACTTTTCTTAGGAAAGGCAAGTTAAAAATCCCCCCTTAATTTTTTCTTTGACATTTTTCCCTTTTTCCACTAAAAGGCGACCATATTTACGTGTACAGTTTCCCCCTGACAAGATCTGTGCACCGTTGTAAAAATGGGGGTACTCCCCGATTGAGAAAGAGGAGGTACTTCATGATGAAGCGGCAGATTGTTTTTTGGACGGGGCTTTTCCTTCTTACCCTTTCCTTCCTTTACATAACACCCACCTTCGCCGAAGGAATTCCTTACAGGATAAGAAAGGGTGATACCCTTGCCTCCATCGCTAAACGCTACCATGTGGAAATAGGTGCTTTGAAAGAAGCAAACAACATAAAGGGAAGTACCCTCAAGGTCGGCTCAACCCTTCTCATTCCGGAAGTAAAACAGGCAAAGATAAGGCACGGTGTCAATTCTACCTACCGGGTACAAAAAGGGGATACCCTGAGGGTAATTGCGCAGAAATCGGGCATATCCATCGAAGAGTTGGCAAAAATCAATCATTTAAGTACAAAAAGCAAACTGAAACCGGGGCAGGTGCTGACCATAAAAGTTAGGGCATCGGATAAAAAAAGGGGGAAGACAACCCCCCAAGAGGTTGAAGAAGAAGACCTGATGGATAACGTCCCCGATACGCTTGTTCTTACAGAAATAGAACCTGCGCCGGCATCCGACGGAGAACCTCTCGGTAAATGGAAGGACCCCGATGAAAGAAGCTTTCTCGTCAAGGTGGCTACAGCTTTCCTCGGTGCACCCTATCGATTAGGTGGTAACTCTGTTCGCGGTCTCGATTGTTCCTCCTTTGTGAAAAAGATCTATCAACTCTTCGGCGTGAGCCTACCCCGGACAGCCCGGGAACAGGCTGCGGTGGGTATGCGGGTTTCCCGTGACCAGTTAGAAATCGGTGATTTGGTCTTTTTCAACACGAAGAGGCCTTTCGGACACGTAGGTATCTACATCGGGGATAATAAATTCGTCCATGCCTCCTCGGTAAATCGCGTGGTGAGGATCGATAGCCTAAGCGAACCTTACTTCGACAAACGTTTCGCCAAGGCGGTACGATTAAAAACGATCGAAGACCATATTTAGCTCTCCTTGCGTATTTTCTGGGATTTATAGGCGCGGGAAAACCCCGGAATTAATTCCGGGGATGAAAGCGCTTTCTTGTATTTTAGCTAAAACCTTTTTCCTTGCTTTATTTAGTCAATTTTTTTATACAAAAAACCTTTAATCCCCGAATGAAAAGGAAGGAACCATGGGTAAGACATTAGTGCAAAAAATCATTTCCTCCCATCTTGTCTCCGGGAAAGAGGTCCCGGGAGAAGAGGTGGGCATTGCCATCGACCAAACCTTAACCCATGATGCCACCGGTACCATGGCTTACCTCCAACTGGAGGCAATGGGGGTAAGGGAAATCAAGACGGCCCTTTCTGTTACTTATATCGACCATAATACACTTCAGGTGGGATTCGAAAATGCCGATGACCATAGGTATTTGAAGAGCATCTCGGAAAAGTACGGCATCTATTACTCACGCGCCGGAAACGGCATATGCCACCAGGTTCACCTGGAACGCTTCGGCAAACCCGGCCATACCCTTCTCGGTTCCGACAGCCATACCCCTTCAGCCGGGGCCTTAGGGATGCTGGCCATCGGGGCTGGAGGCCTGGATGTGGCCTTGGCCATGGCCGGCGAACCTTTCTACTTCACCTACCCTAAAACGATTAAAATCAATCTCACAGGAAAGATGCCCCCCTGGGTTTCGGCAAAGGATATCATCCTCAAGGTTCTTGAAATCTTTACCACCAAGGGAAACGTAGGGTACGTTTTCGAATACGACGGCGAGGGTATCAAACATCTCTCCGTCCCGGAACGGGCCACGATCACCAATATGGGTACCGAGTGCGGGGTAACCACATCCCTTTTCCCCAGTGATGAGGTCACCCTTGCCTTTCTCAAAGCCCAGGGAAGGGAGGAAGATTGGCAGGAACTCCATCCCGATGCCGACGCCAGTTATGAAAGGATTGTGGAGATAGACCTTTCCACCTTAGAACCCCTGACTGCCAAACCATCCAGCCCCGACAATATCGCAACAGTACGGGAAATGGAGGGGTTGCCCGTGGATCAGGTCTGTATCGGTAGCTGTACCAACTCCTCTTACCGCGATTTGGCCATAGTTGCCCAAATCATGAAAGGAAGGATTGTGCATCCCGATGTGAGCCTCATCATTGCCCCCGGCTCAAGACAGGTGGTAGAAAACCTGGCCCGGGACGGTTATCTTTATGACCTCATCGCCTGTGGTGCCCGGATCATGGAAAATGCCTGTGGTTTTTGCGTAGGAAACGGCCAGAGTCCCGCTACGGGTGCCGTATCCTTAAGGACATCCAATAGGAACTTTCTGGGAAGGTCGGGCACAAAAGATGCTCGTGTGTATCTGGTAAGCCCAGAGACGGCTGCCGCCTCCGCCCTCACGGGTCGCTTTACCGATCCCCGAAATCTCCCTATGCCCTATCCCGAGATAAAAATACCCACACGCTTTTATATCGACGACCGCATGATTATGAAACCCAAACCCCTTGAAGAAAGAAGCAAAGTGGTAATCCTCCGGGGTCCCAATATCGGTGAACCACCTAAGTTAACTCCCTTACCCGATCGGATGAGGGGGATAGTTACGATAAAATTGGGGGATAAGATCACCACGGACCATATTACTCCTGCGGGTGAATTGCTCAAATACCGCTCGAATATCCCCAAATATGCCCAATATGTCTTTACCCCGGTAGACAAGGAATTTCCCGCACGAGCCCAGAGGATAAAAGAAGAAGGTAAGTTCAATTTTGTTGTGGCCGGGCTCTCTTACGGTCAGGGTTCCTCTCGGGAACATGCCGCCATCTGCCCCATGTATTTAGGGGTAAAGGCGGTATTTGCCCGTTCCTTCGAACGGATTCATGCGGCAAATCTGATAAATTTTGGCATTCTCCCCCTCCTTATCGGGGAAGAGGCATACCTCCTATTGAATCAGGGTGATGAGCTGGAAATAAGGGATTGCCTTTCCTCCCTCAAAGAGAATCGACCTATTGTGGTTTCTAACCTCTCTCAGAAGCAGGACTTTATAGCATCCTACGAGCTTTCCTCCAGGCAGAAGGCGATGCTCATCGCTGGAGGTGCTCTAAATATCAAGCGAGGTTGAGTTATGCCCCAGGCTAACAAAATAAAGGTAAAAACGCCCATCGTCGAAATGGACGGCGACGAAATGACAAGAATCATGTGGAAGATGGTAAAGGAAAAACTCCTCTTGCCTTATCTCGATATGCCACTGGTCTACTACGACCTCCAGGTAAAACATCGTGATGAAACGGATGACCAGGTAACAGTAGAAGCAGCCAAGGCTATCCTCAGATACGGGGTGGGGGTGAAGTGTGCGACCATTACACCCAACAAGGAGAGGGTGGCGGAATATCACTTGAAAAAAGCCTGGCGGAGCCCAAACGCCACAATCCGTGGCATCCTTGATGGCACCGTCTTCCGGAAACCTATCATGGTAAAAAACATCCGTCCCCTGGTGTCTTCCTGGAAACGGCCTATCGTCATCGGCCGGCACGCTTACGGTGATATTTACAATAATACGGAGTACCGGGTGGATACACCGGGGAAGGCGGAACTCGTCTTTACGTTACCATCTGGTAAAGAACTATTCCGCCAAACCATTCGCGAATTCGACAAAACCGGTGTGGTACAATGCGTATTCAATGAAGAGGAATCCATCAGAAACTTTGCCAAATCCTGTTTTACCTTTGCCTTCGATGAAAAAATCGATCTGTGGTTTAGCGCCAAAGATACCATCTCCAAGACTTACGATGGTCTATTCCGGGATATCTTTGCCGAGGAATACGAAAGAAACTGGAAAGAGAAGTTTCAGGCGGTAGGCATTACGTACACCTACAATCTAATCGACGATGCCGTAGCCCGCATTATAAAATCCGAGGGTGGTATTCTCTGGGCCCTCCAGAACTACGACGGTGATGTCATGTCCGATATGGTCGCTTCAGCCAGTGGAGGACTGGCTATGATGACATCGGTTCTCGTTTCCCCCGACGGATGCTACGAGTTCGAAGCGGCCCACGGCACCGTTCAGAAGCATTACTATAAACACCTGGCGGGTGAAGAGACCTCCACCAATTCCATGGCCTTAATCTTTGCCTGGTCAGGATGTCTCCGCAAAAGAGGGGAGTTGGACCAAACACCGGAGGTTTGCCATTTTGCCTCAACCCTTGAGGCCGCCGCCTTAGAAACGGTGGAAAGTGGTATCATGACGGGTGACCTCATTGCCGTTGCCGATCACCACCCCGAAAACCGGAAGGTAAGTACCGAAGCCTTTATCGACGCCGTGGCCCTGAACCTCAAAAAAAGACTTTGATGAAAAAAATAAATCTCTACAACCTTGGTCTCTCCGAGTTAGAGGCCTTCATCGCCCATTTAGGAAAGGAAAGATACCGGGCTCGCCAAATCATGAAATGGCTCTACCAGAAGGGTGCCGTTTCTTTTATGGAGATGACTGACCTCTCCCAGGAATTCCGGAAAGAGATGGCCGAAATCGCCTATCTCGAAGGGATAACTTTGGTTAAGGTAAAAACCTCTCAAGACGGCACAAAAAAATATCTCTTCCGTTTAAGCGATGGCCTGTCTGTGGAAAGCGTCTTAATTCCCGGGAGAAATCACCATACAGCCTGTCTTTCCACCCAGGTAGGTTGCCGCATGGGCTGTGTCTTTTGCCTTACGGGAAAAGGTGGCCTAAAAAGGAACCTTCTTCCTGGAGAGATTGTGGGGCAACTTCTCTACCTGAAATTGAGGCAACCCGAGGGAAGAGAGGTTAAAAATGTGGTCTTCATGGGTATGGGCGAACCCCTCGACAACTATGAAAATACCCTCAAGGCTGTGGAAATCATTACTTCCCCGTACGGCTTTAATTTTTCTCAGCGCAAGGTCACCCTTTCTACTTGCGGGCTCGTCCCGATGATCGAACGTTTGGGGAGGGATATTTCCATAAACCTTGCTATTTCTCTTAACGCTGCCGACAATCGCACGCGCAGCTTTCTCATGCCCATAAATAACACGTATCCCTTGGAGGATTTGCTTTCTACCTGCCGCAAATACCCCATGCCGGGTAGACGGATGCTCACTTTCGAATACATCCTCGTCGCCGGCATTAATGACTCCGTAGCCGATGCCCAGAATCTTATAAAATTACTTCAGGGCATTAGGTGCAAATTAAACCTCATCGCCTTTAATCCCATACCAGGTTGCCCCTTCAAGCCACCGAAAGAAGCGGACATCCGGGCCTTTCAGCAGGTGCTGATTAAACACCATCTGACCGCCATCGTCCGGGCAAGTAAAGGAAGCGATATCATGGCAGCCTGCGGACAACTGAGCGCTCAAAACGAGGAGGAAAACCTGTGCTAAACAACAAAAAAGTGGCCACAGTAGCCTTTACAGGGGCAATTATCTTTTTACTATTTTTCCCATCCCCTCTTCTTGCCATATCCGAGGAAGGACGTGAACAGACTTTCCTTGTCGGCTTCGGAACGGGTACCATCCCAGAGGGGAAATACGAGCCCATACTTCTCATCTGGCATCTGGGCTTCAATTTAGACCGACTCTTCCCTTCCCTTAGGAAAAGCAAAGGTCGTCTCACTTTCTTTATCGAGACCCAATTTAATCCTTCCTTCACACCCGAAGCCAATTACGAATTCGGCATCAGTCCCGGTCTTAAATTTTCCTATCCCTTAACAGAGCGACTCCATGGCTTTCTTTTGGTTGCCCTCGGACCCCATTACATTTCCCTGGTTACGACCCAGCAGGCAAACGGTTTCATTTTCTCCGATACGGTAGGTGGCGGACTCTCCCTTTTCCTCGGACCTAACAGGGCTTTAAGTATAGGCTACCGCTTCCGTCATCTATCCAATGCGGGGCTTGCTTCACCGAACGGTGGTATTAACACCCATTTTGTAACCCTGGGTTTGAACTTCCTCTTTTAAAAGAGGCAAAAATGAGTATACCTAAGGAATTACTCGATATCTTGGTTTGTCCCCAATGTAAGGGGAAAGTTGTCTTAAGCGAGAAAGGAGAAGAACTTCTCTGCTACCAATGCTCATTAAGTTACCCCATTTCCGAGGGTATCCCAGTGATGCTCGTGGAAGAAGCAAAGAAGTTAGATAAGCCCCTTTAATATCTCTTCTACGACACCGACGATAGTGTAAGGACTCAACTCTACGAGACAGCGGCTATACCCGGAGTGGTTACAGCCTTTTTTCCCACAGGGTACACAGGCACCCTTCCCCAATATCACCTTATGTTTTTCCCCACGGGGTGCCCATTCCTGGTAATTGGAGGGACCGAAAACGGAAACGGTAGGCGTTCCCACTGCAGCCGCAACATGGACGGCGCCTGAATCAACCCCTAAATGGACGGTGCTTAAACTAAGCAGAGATGCCAGATCCGCAAGATTCGTTTTCCCTGCGAGATTGTAAACTTCCACAGTGTTCTTTAATCCCTTTACTAAGACTTCGGCTTTTTTTGCCTCTTGCACTCCACCCACAAGCACCATAGGTACTTTCCCCTTATTACTGAGCAAGGTCATCACCTTCTGCCAGGTGGAAGTTGGCAATTCTTTATAATCCCAGCGTGAGAAGGGACTTAAGGAAAGCCAGGGACGGTGATAAATCCCCAGCTCCTTGAGAAGGTGAATCATCCGCTCTTTTGCCACCGGGTCGAGAAAAAGGGTGGGTTGCTCACCTTTCGCTTCGATTCCCGTAGCCCGTATGATTCTCAGTGACTGTTCCACGGCACCACCATCATCGGGACGCCGCGGGAGGGGGTTTACCAGATGGGTAAAGAGACGATTACGGAGGAAGGAAACATCTTTAAATGCCTGGGATATGCGGATAGGAGCCCCTGTAAGAAAGGCCATATAGGCACCTCGTTCGCTGGCCCTTAAGTCAATGACGACCTCGAAGCCCGCGCGGTAAAAGTTCCAGAGGAAACGGAGGCTCTCCCTTAGCCGGCTGAAGATGCTACCCTTTCCCTTCCTCACCTCCCAGATCCCCGAGACGGCCGGGTCAAAGGCAAGGAGGGCCCCGTTTCCCTCCCGCAGAAGGAGGGAAATTTCTGCTTGGGGAAAAGCTTTTTTTACGGCATGGATGGTGGGAACTGTATAAACCACATCGCCGATATCACCTAACTGGATGAGGAGAATTTTCTTCGTCCCTTGAGGAATGAGCATTTTCCTCTCCTTAAGGGCATCCCCGGAGATGCCAGACAAAAAGGCGGGCATAAAAGAGCCACCTTTCCTTAAATTTTTTCTTCCAGCCTAAAAAAAGGAGATTAAGGCATCCCGCCGTGATAAGATTAAGGCAAAGCCTGAGAAAGATTACCGTAGCATAAAGGTAAAATAGGTACCTTCCCTTCCATTTACGGAAAAAGTAGTAGCGGGAACGGTAAAATTCGATACGGAAGCGAAAATCCTTCCCCGCACTCTGTCCCTGGAAGTGATAGATAAGAGCAGAGGGTACATAGTAGACCTTATACCCCTTAGCATGCATCCGCAGGGCCAGGTCCGTTTCTTCGAAGAAGAAAAAATAACGTTCATCGAAGAAACCTACATGCTCAAGGGCCTCTTTCCTTATCAACAGACAAGCCCCGATGGGGGATTCTATCTCTATAGGCTCCCTATAGGTGTATCTCTTGCTCGGGTATCGTCGGGGGAAAAGATACTCGAGCAAAGGAACGTTGGTCATCAACGTCAAAAGGGAGGGAAAAGGGGCGATAGAATTTTGCTTAGTACCATCGGGGTTAAGGAGTTGACCGCAGGCAATGGCCGCCTGGGGATTCCCTTCGAGAAAGGCAAAAAGGGTCTTCACCGCTCCTTTCGTGAGTACGGTATCCGTATTGAGAAGGAGGGCATAGCGCCCCTTCATAACCCGGAAGGCCTGGTTGTTAGCCGCGGCAAAACCTTTATTTTCCCTATTTTTTATGAGATGAACCTGAGGAAATTCCCTCTCCACCATGGCAACACTGCTGTCGACCGATCCGTTGTCCACAACGAAAATCTCATAGGATACCTCCTCTACCGTTTCATAGATGGATTGGAGGCAGCCCTTAAGCAACTCTACCGTATTCCAATTGACCACAATGATGGAAATATCGGGTTCCGCTGAAATCATAAGGCAAGTTCCTCTTTGGCCTTCTGGGCAACCCCCCAGAGACCACTGTTTTCATCTTTTAAGAGGTAAAGGGGAATCGCGGTCAAAACTTCTCTCATGGTGGAAGAAGAAAGAAATTCCTCAAGAAAGGCGCTATGATGCACGATTTCCGGGTTCCTGACGGCTACCCCACCTGCTATATATACCCCCCGCATAAGAAGCAGGGAAAGGGCAAAATCCCGCACCACCCGGCCAAAGAAGCGGGCTAACCACAAAAGAACGACGGATTCGGACTTTAGCCTCACTTCCGCCTCCTCTGGCGTAAAGTGTTGCCCCGTCAAGAATTCAAATAAAGCAACCACCCCGCGGCCGGAGAGTACCTGATTTATGGTCACATAGTGACTTCCTTCTGTTTTAAGGAGAAATTCCCTAAAGGCCCATTCCTCTCGCCTCACCAGGGGAAAGGCCCCATGGCCCCCCTCCGAAGGTAGGGCCAAGAAACGGCCATTTGGTAAAGGAATAAGTATGGCCTTGCCAAAACCGGTACCTCCCCCCAAAACACCCAAAGGGGCCTCCTCTACGGGTTCCCCCCGATGAATTATCTCGACTTTTTTACCTGCAGGGGAAAGGCAACCGTAGGCCTGCGCCACGAAGTCGTTGATTAAAAAGAAACGCCGGAAACCAAAATCATGATGGGCCCTACTTAAGTCTATCTCCCAGGGTATAAAGGGTGGATGACTGAAAACTCCCCCCTTAACCGGTCCGGCGATGGCCAAACCCACCATATCTGCTTCTTCGGGCAGGAGGGGGAAAGCGGTCTTCTTCAGATTACTTAAGAGTTCCCCGAAAGAGGAAGAAGCACGGGTAGGGAACCATATAAGATCCATCAAATGGAGGCTGCCATCGTCCTCCAGGATAAAATAGGCGAAACGGCTATGGGTTCCACCTATGTCAGCAGCGAGAAGGCGGTACATTTTTTCCTTCCTTCCCTCTCCCGCGGTCATAAAGGAGAACCCTCCTTACTCCGGGAATACCCGGTACTACTACTTCCCGGGCAGCCGTAAGAACGAGCCCCTTCTGTCTGGCCATCTCTTTAAGTTCCCTCTTTTCCTCTTCCCTCTCTCTACCCTTGATCGCCATGAGACGACCATACGATGAAAGGAAGGGTTCGGCAATTCTTAAAAAATCTACAAGTTTGAAAGCAGCCTGCGAGATAACCACATCAAAAGTATATAGTAACCTTTCTTCTCTATGGAGGTCTTCCGCCCGGGCATGGATAATTTCGATTCCTTTAAGCCCAAGATAGGAAACCACGTGTTTCAAAAAGGAAACCTTCTTCCGGGAAGACTCCACTAAGGTAACCTGGAGTGTGGGACAAAGAATCTTGAGGGGTATACCGGGAAATCCTCCTCCCGTACCGATGTCCAGTAAAGTAGACGTACGGACTGAGAGATAGGGCAAGATAATGAGAGAATCAACAAAATTTTTACGAAGCACCCCTTCCGTATTCCGTCGGGAAACGAGGTTAATTTTTTCGTTCCATATAATGAGTTGCTGGCAATACAGGGAAAAAAGACACCTCTCCTTTTCTTCAACGACTACCCCCAGATGCTCCGCTACCTTAGAGATTATTCCAAGAAGGGAGGACTCCTTCAACGATTTTCCCCCATCATACCCTTCA
>Ga0315298_1009462_pt1 | contig 12043 bp, 12 predicted proteins | sample WHS_1_MG_FD_203077 | JGI IMG/M metagenome (GOLD analysis project Ga0315298, IMG submission 203077) | Extremophilic microbial mat communities from Washburn Hot Springs, YNP, Wyoming, USA - WHS_1_MG | ecosystem: Environmental > Aquatic > Thermal springs > Hot (42-90C) | place: USA: Wyoming... | reverse complement strand
AAGGAATCGGTTTTTCGGATTTTTCCATTAAGAAATTCAAGAATTTAAGCTCTTGCGCTAGAATTTTCGTTTGCCCGTGTTTTACCAAGATGTGCCCCACCTCTTCCCATTCCGAACAGAGAAGTGAAAGCATCTTGGCTCGATGATACTCCGTTAGGGGGAAAGTAGAGTATGCGGGCATACGAAAATTCATAGGCGGGAGAGAAAAGCAGAAAATATGGAATAGTTATTCAGAATAAAAGTAAATCTTTTTAGGATTTTATTAAAGAAAAATTAAAAAGAGTCTAAACATTTAGACTCTTTTTTGTTGAAAAAGTGTTTCTTATGAGATAAAATAATTTTATGCATTATAGAACCGTAAAGCAATTACTTTATTTTCTATTATATTTAGCCATCATTGGCATAATTGTTTTTTTAATCTATTTATGGTTAGTAAAACCAGCCCCGAGTTGTTTTGACAATCGTCAAAACCAAGGTGAAACTGGTGTTGATTGTGGCGGGCCTTGTCAGCCTTGCGAGGTAAAATATCTCAAACCGTTAGAAGCTCAAAAAATCAGATTTTTTAATTTGCAAAATAAAACCATAATCACCGCTGAAATTACTAATCCAAATCAAAATTTTGGCGCTGATAGATTTACTTATACAATTAATTTTTATAATCAAACGGGAACAAAAATTGGCAGTTTAACTAACGATTCTTTTATTTATCCAGCAGAAATTAAAGCTATCTTTGAAATTGACGAAAAAACCAAATTTAGCGATATTTATAATATTTCAATAGATTTTAAAGATACTCATTGGGTGTCAAGCGAAGATTTTCAAAAACCTTTAATAGAATTAAGAGAACAAAAACTTATAGAAGATAAGCCTTTGAAATTAAAAGGAGTGGTTGTAAATCAGAGTAATTTTGATGTTGGTCTTAAGCTTATTGCTTTTGTTTATAATCGTTACGGCGTTCAAATTGGCGCTTCTAAAACAGAAATAGCAAAATTAGAAGCGCACGAGCAAAAAGATTTCCAAATTACTCTTCCTTTTGATATCTTAAAAGAAGAAATAGATCAAAGTCGAACAAAAATTTTTGCAGAAGCAAAAATATTAAAATAAGGCTTAACAATTTATTGACTTCGTAAGTCAATAGTTAATAATTATTCCGGAAATTTTTGATAATCAGTTGATTATTCCAACGAAGCTGTTATTTAAGTTATGCTTTTAGAAAATAATAAATTGATAAAATTGAATAATAAAACGGGGATTGTTTCGCAACCCTCTTTAAATGAGTTAGATAAATCTTATAATCCGAAACAAGTTGAAGAAGAAATTTATAAGCTTTGGGAAAGATCTGGTTTTTTCAATCCTGACAAAATTAAAACGAAAAGCTCTAGTAAAAGCTATTCTATTCTTCTTCCTCCGCCAAATATCACTGGTTCTCTTCATTTAGGCCACGCCTTAAATGCAACGATTTCTGATATTTTAATAAGATTTCATAGAATGTCAGGAAGAAAAACTGTTTGGTTCCCCGGCATAGATCACGCAGGAATTGCCACCCAAAATGTGGTTGAAAAACAATTAAAGCAGGAAGGGAAAAGTCGGTTTGATTTAGGAAGAGAAAAGTTTATTGAACGAGTTTGGCAGTGGAAAAAACAATACGGCTCAATTATTTTAAATCAATTTAAAAAAATCGGCGTTTCTTGTGATTGGTCGCGTCTGAGATTTACTTTAGATAAAAAATATTCTGAAGCAGTTTTAAAAGCTTTTATTCATTATTATAAAAAAGGTTGGATTTATAGGGGTGAAAGAGTGATTAATTGGTGCCCAAGATGTCAAACTAGTTTATCGGATTTAGAAGTAGAGTACAAAGAAGAGAAAAGTAAGTTGTGGTATATAAAATATCCAATAAAATGCGATTCAAAACAACGAATACATCCGAATTTACAAAATAATTATTCGGAACATTCGGATAAATTCGTAGATTGGGATCGGTATATCGTAGTGGCGACGACAAGACCGGAAACAATGTTGGGCGACGCCGCTGTAGCCGTAAATCCAAAAGACGAAAGATATAAAAATTTGATTGGTGAAAAAGTTATTTTACCATTGCAAAAGAGAGTGATTCCTATTATTGCCGATAAAGCGGTTGATAGAAATTTTGGCACGGGCGCCGTTAAGGTTACACCAGCGCATGATTTAGTAGATGCTGAAATTGCTGATCGTCACCATTTGCCTTTTTTCCAAATTATTGATGAACACGCAAGAATGACTCAAGAAGCAGGCCCGAAATATCAGAATCTCAGCGTGGAAGAATGTCGTTTAAAAGTTGTTGAGGAATTAGAAAAAGAAGGTCTTATTGAAAAAGTTGAAGATTATACTCATAACATTAGTTTGTGCTATCGCTGTCATTCTAAATTGGAACCAATTTTAAGCCCTCAATGGTTTTTGAAAATGACTGAATTGAAAAAAATGGCGATTAAAGCTGTTAAATCAAAGAAAGTAAAAATTTTTCCGAAAAACTTTGAAAAGATTTATTTTAACTGGCTTAACAATGTAAAAGATTGGTGCATTTCAAGACAAATTTGGTGGGGGCACCAACTTCCTGTTTATTTTTGTAGTAACCAAACAGGAAGTTCTAAATCCGAATTTCTAATTTCTAAACAAATTTCTACAAACTACGTAGTTTCGTTGACGAAGCCGAAGAAATGCCCAATTTGCAAAAATTGCACTATGGAACAATCAAGTGATGTTTTAGACACTTGGTTTTCTTCGGCGCTTTGGCCATTCGCGGCTTTATCCAAAAAAGATTTAAAAAATTTTTACCCAACCGATGTTTTGATCACTGCTAGAGATATTATTAATTTGTGGGTTGCAAGAATGATTTTTTCAGGAATGGAATTTATGGGCGAGATACCTTTTCCAAAAGTCCTTATCCATGCTACTATTTTGACGCGAGAAGGAAAACGGATGTCAAAAAGCAAAGGCACAGGAGTTGATCCATTAGATCTTGTTAATAATTTTGGAGCCGATGCTTTACGGTTCGGATTGATTTGGCAATCAATGGGTACTCAGGATATTCGTTTTGACGAAAGAGCAGTGATAGCCGGAAAAAAATTTGCTAATAAAATTTGGAATGCGAGTCGCTTTGTGATAAACAATGTTGACTCAAAACAACGAACAAATCTGAATAATCCGAATAAAATTAAGCCTCAAACTTCAGCTGATAGAAAAATTTTAAATCAGCTACAGAAAACCAAAAAAGTAGTTGAAAAAGATATAGAAAATTTCCATTTTGGCCAGGCGCTTCATAAAATTTATAATTTTTTCTGGCATGATTTCTGTGATATATATATAGAAAAATCCAAAATGCAAATTACAAACAGCAAACAAAAAATTACTACTCAAAAAATCCTCTTTTATACTTTATTAGAATCGCTCAAACTTCTTCATCCATTTATGCCTTTTATTACTGAAGCAATTTATCAAAAAATAAAACCAAAAAAGTCGGAGAAAATGCTATTGATTGCTAAATGGTAAACACTCTTATTGCTTTAATTTTAGGAATACTTCCGAGTTTTGCTTGGCTATTTTTCTTTTTGAAGGAAGATATTCATCCCGAGCCAAAAAAACTATTAGCATTGACCTTTCTTACGGGACTGGTTGCTGCTTTAATTGCTTTATGTGCTGAATACGGATTAAAAGAAGTAATAGGAATTTTTAAAATTGAAAGTTATAACATATTTATTCTTTTAATAACGGCGGCGATTGAAGAGGTTATTAAATTTCTTTGCGTTCTTTTTTTAATTAAAGATAGTTCTTATTTTGATGAACCCATTGATGCAATGATTTATATGATAACCGCGGCTTTAGGTTTTGCTGCTTTTGAAAATTTAACTATCGTTTTTAATTTAGCGCTTTCACCTTCGTCTAATCCAATTTTTTTTCAGATAGCGTCTATTAGCATTTTTCGTTTTATTGGCGCTACTTTGCTTCATGCTTTGTCTTCGGCGGTAATTGGTTACTGGTGGGCAATGGGTATTTTACGATACCAAGCTAAAAAATTCATTTTTAACGGGCTAATTATTGCTACTCTCTTGCATACTTTTTTTAATTATCTTATACTCTTATTTAAAGAGACTATAGTTTATTCAGTTGTTTTTTTAGTTATTATCGGGTTTTTCGTGTTTTTAGATTTCGATGAATTAAGAAGAAAAAGTTTATAATTCACTAATATTAAAATGCTTAATAATTTTTCTAAATTAAAATGTTTATAAATACTAAAGCAAAAAACTTAAAGGTCAATTATTATTTTAAAGAAGGCGTTATAGAGAAAAACGCAATCCTTTACTACTAACTATTATGGCTAATGACGACCAAAAAGATTTTTTCGCTAAACTATTAGGCGTTGAAGAAACAACAGAAAAGGACACAGAAGCGCCAGCAATACGAAAAATCAGAGGAAGAAACAAAATTAAAACCGAAACAAATGATTTACAAATTGAAGAGCCGAAAATGATTATGGAAGAAAAAGCTTCTGAGACGGAACCTGATATTTTTGAGGAGGCGGAAGGAGCTTTAACTGTAGATGTTTATCAAACGCCAAGTTCGATTATTGTGGAATCTGCTGTCGCAGGCGTTAATCCTGAGGATTTAGATATTTCTATTACTTCGGACTCGGTTTCCATTCGAGGGAAAAGAGAAAAAATGGAAAAAGTTGACGAGAAAGATTATTTATTCCAGGAATGTTATTGGGGAAGGTTTTCGAGATCAATTATGCTTCCCCAAGAAATTGATCCAGATAAAGCTCAAGCTTCCTTAAAAAATGGCGTTTTGAAAATTGTTTTGCCAAAACTCAACAAACAAAAAACCAAAAAATTAAAAGTGAAAATCGATTAAAAAATCAATAAAAAACCGAGCGTAACGCTCGGTTTTTTAAAAATTAGATGCGACGATGATTTTTTCTCAATGGTATTATGTCTTGCTCTTTAATTTCTAAGAAACGACCTCCTATCGGCTTTTCAAGAAATACAGTATAGTACCAGCCATGTGGGTATTGAATTGGTCCATCGATAATGACACCTTTTATTCTTTTTCTTTTTTCTCTGAGATTAACCAGAACCGGTAAGCCTATACTGAATTTTGGCTTAGCCATTTTCTTCACCTCCTTTCGTGGCTTTTTTGAACTTGTCTACTTGGATTGCTATTTCTATCTTCAACTCTGCTGGTTTAACTACAAATTCTTCGTGTTGGCTGATAGAGATACCTTTGACCGTCTTGGCTATGTCAGGTTCTTTTAAAATTGCTTCTTTGTCTACCTCTTCTTTGATTTTTATTCTAATAAAACGAGTCAACCCAAGATTTTTAAGCGATTTTAAAATCGATTTAACATTACGAAGCGATACTGCCGGTGGTGTCATTCGCCATCCAAAAGTGCCTGTTGGTAATTCAATTGTTTTGCTTTTACCGGCTTCAGTGAGCTCATCACGATGAGTTTCAGCAAAAGTGAAAAGTCCTTCAACCAGCTCTGAAATTTTTTTCTGATGAGGTTTACTGTTGTTCATTGCTTCCTTTTTCAACTTATCTACAGCAGCATTCAAGTCAGATTGAATCTTATCAATGATGCGTTGTTCTTGGCTTATCTCCATTAAAAAATGAGCTGCTTCTTCTAAATTCTTCGGTACAACTATTTCTATTTTTTTAGACATATCGCCCTCCTTTTTAAGGTTTTAAAGAGCTTTTAATAATTTTCATTATAACAAAAAAATTACCTTTTGGCAAGACTGCGAAAAGGTATTTTTAAAGAGAGAAATTTCAAAATTTTTTATTTTTTAGTTCTCGCTAATTCGTTTGGCTTAAACCAAAGTTTAATTTCTTTTTTTGCTTGTTGTATAGAATCAGAAGCGTGAATAACATTTTCAAATACTTGAGTTTTGCTATTTATTCTTCCGTATCTTCCTCTAATAGTTGTAGGTTTTGCTTCTTCGGGATTGGTGGCGCCGCAAATTTTTCTTATTTTTGAAACTGCTTTTTCTCCTTGATAAACCAAAGCCATTACTCGGTTAGTGTTATGATAATGACCGCAAAGATATTTTACTGCTTCTTTAAAAATTTTTGGTTTTTCTTTTTTTAAATTTTCGTAATGTTTTTCTGCTAATTTTTTAGGAACCTTCATAATTTTCGCGCCTACGATAATAAGTTTCGTTTCAGAAAGAGCAGTTAAAATATTGCCTGTTAAGCTTTTTGCTAATCCGTCAGGTTTAATAATTACCAAAGTTCGTTCAATTTTGTTTTTGGATTTCTTTTTAGAACTCATATTTGAAAAACAAATTCTGGTGCCCGGGGTGGGACTCGAACCCACACGGAGATTTGCTCCACAACATTTTAAGTGTTGCTTGTCTGCCTATTCCAACACCCGGGCGTATTTTTTTCTTAAGCGGCCTCGATGGTGGGCTGTTAAACTATGGCAGTTTGGACATAAGATTCTTAAATTTTCTAATCTATTATCGTGACGATCACCGTTAATATGGTCTAATTCAAGCGGAAGATAACCATCTTTTGTTCTTTCGGCCCAACCACAATTTTCACAATACTGAGGTTTTAACCCAGCAGCAAACAATCTTTTCTTTAATTTAAAACTTTGGAAAGAACTATTTTTGACTAAAATTAATTCTAATGGAATCCGCGGTTTGCCTATACCTTTTAATCCTTTATTCCATGCCATACCTTTAAAATGACTAACATTTAATTTATATTCTTTTATGTATTTTTTAACTTGCTCGTAATTTCCTCCCGCTTCACGAAGTCCTAATTTCTTTAAAACTTGTCTATAACTAAATGAATCTTTAACTGCATTCTTTAGTTGATCAATTGACCATAATCTTTTTCTCATTGCTATTGATTATACTAAATATACTAAAAGAGAAACGTTGAACCAATAGTTAATATTTTCTGCCAATTCCGCCACCCGGGCAATAAGTCCGAGGCCAGGGCGGGAATCGAACCCGCGCATATTGGTTTTGCAGACCAATGCTTTACCACTTAGCTACCTGGCCGGATAGTTTTTATTTTATTTTATCGTTTTTAAAAAATTTTTCAATTCTTGAATTTCCTTCTGTTTGATGCTTATTAATTTCAAAATTTAGCTTGGGAATTTGTTTAATGTTTATTTTTTTCATCAAAAGATGCCTAAGGCGATTACGATTTTGCCTTAAAACGTCAGCAGTTTCATTTAATTTAGAAAAGGGAATGACATTAATTTGAATTTCTGCATTTAATAAATCTTCAGAAACCTTTACTTCCATAATAGTGACAATTGAGTTTTCAAAATTTAACTCTTTCAAAAAAATTTTTCCCAACTCTTCTTTAAGAAGAGCGTTTAAACGTTCTATTCTATGCTTCATAAATTAAAATATCTCCAACATTGATTTTAGTATCCGATTCAAAAAGCAAGCCGCATTCATTGCCGCTTTCAACTTCTGTTGCGTCTTTTTTCTGGAGCTGAAGATTAATAATTTTTCCAAAACCAATTTCTTTTTCGTTTCTCATAATTTTTGTTTGGACATTCTTTTTTAAAGCGCCACTAAGCACTTTTCCGCCGATAATTTGTTTTTTTGTTTTTTGGTTGAAAACAGCTAAAACCTCAAGTTTTCCTAAAATTTCTGGAGCTTTTGGCAGAGTTAAAGCTAAAGTTTCTTCTAAAATTTTTCCTAATTCGTAAATAATTTCTGAAGAAATAATCTTGACAGAATAGATTTTAGCTAATTTTTCGGCTGATTTTTGAGTTTTTGTTCTAAAACCGATAATAATGGCGTTTGTTGCTTGAGCCAATTTTATATCATTATCGGTAATATCTCCAACTTCTTCTTCTAAAAAGTTTAATTGATTATCTTTAAGAGAAATGCTTGATAAAACATTTTTTAACGCCTCCAAAGAACCAATAGTATCTGCTTTTAAAATTAAATTAATATAATTTTTGCTTTGGTTTGTTTCTAAAATTGTGGGTTTAACTTCTGGTTTTTCCCTTCCTTTTTCTTTGATTATTTGAATCTCCGCTAAATTTATTTTTCCAGCGAAAAATTCTTCGCCTACTTTAGGCATTGTTTCAAATCCTAAAATTAGAGCAGGCGCTGAAGGGGAAAGACTATCAACTTTTTGTCCCAAAAAATTTTCTAAGATTTTTATTTTTCCAAAAGCTGATTCCGTGGCAATTAATTCGCCTTGGCGAAGTATTCCGTTTTTGAGAATAACAGAGGCGCTGATTCCTCTTTTTGGATCAAGCTTTGATTCAATAATTATTCCGTTAGCTTGGCTATCAGGAGAATACGTTAGATTTTCCATTTCCGCGACTAAAAGAATAAGTTCTAAAAGCTCGTTAATCCCTTCGCCAGTTTTAGCTGAAACCGTTTGCCAAGGAATTTGACCGCCATATTTTTCCAGAAGAACCCCTTGTTCGGTTAAATCATTGATAACTTTGTTGATATTAGCGGTTGGCTTATCAATTTTATTAATTGCCACAATAAAAGGAGTTTGAGTTTTATTTAGAATTTCAATTGATTCTTTGGTTTGAGGTTTTAATCCTTCATCAGCCGCCACTACCAATATAGCTAAGTCAGCTACTCGAGCGCCGTGCTCGCGCATTTTATTAAAAGCTTCATGCCCGGGCGTGTCAATAAAAGTTATTCTTTTGCTTCCGGCAGGCGCGGACTCACGCTGATTATTATGCTGATTTACGCTGGTATCTAATTGTTTATCCGCGTTTTTATTCGTGTTGGTTTGTGGTGGCGTATATATAATTTCGTATGCGCCGATTAATTGGGTAATTTCTCCTGCTTCTTTAGCCGCGACATTTGTTTTTCTGATTTTATCTAAAAGCGTTGTTTTGCCGTGGTCAACATGCCCTAAAACAACCACCACTGGTGGCCGAGGTAATAATTTTGAACTTTGAATTTCGGCATTTGCTTTTTTTTGTCTCATTATCTTGTAAAATTAGCAGAAATCTATCATAATTACAAGTAATTTGGTGGGTTGGCCGAGAGGCTTAAGGCAGCGGTTTGCTAAACCGCGGGCGTCTAAAAAACGCCACACAGGTTCGAATCCTGTACCCACCGCCAGTTAGGAAATGAAAGATTTACTTTGCTCCGTCAAAAGCGACGCCGTAAAATATAAAATAATTTTAGTCGACGTTTTTAATGGTTTGAGATAAGAGAATTTTCATATTATGAGTCCAGAAAAGCAAAATTTTAATTCCATAGAGCAAGAGAAATTTGTTAAGTCAGAAAAAGAAATTATGTGGGAAGAAAAAATGGCAGAAGTCAACAAAATTACTGATAGTCTCGGCAGGGGCATTGATGAGGGCATTAAGGAATCTGTTTGCGCTTTTTTGGTCCACGGATTTACCACCAGTGGTTCTTGTGAGGGTCATATAAATGAAAAAGGAGAAGAACAGCATGGTCTTCCATATCCTTGGATTGAAGTTTATGCACCCGCACCACAGGGCTGGAAAGAAGCCGAAGGAGAAGAAAAAGAGCGATTAGAACAAGAATGGAGAATTAAAAACCTTAAACAACAAAAAAAGATGATGGGTTTTCTTGAAGAATTTTATCAAGAAAGAGAAACTCCTTTTGATGCAAAACTAGTTTTTAAAAACATCGGCGCATTTGGAGGTTTTCGTGTTCAAAGTTTTGGCGCAGAAATAACGGTTATACTTTCACCAGAAGAAAAACAACAAAAACTTTCTCTTTATCAGAAAGAAATGAGAGATTTTACTGAATTTTTAAAAAGGAAGTTTTTCTCGGATAGTAAATAATAATCTTTTTTTCAGTTGACGGAATATTCTAAAATTAGCGTGAACTTATTTTGAAAAAATTATTGACGCATTTTCGGCCTAACTCAAATCGACGCTTCGTGGATAAAAATTCTTAATATGATAGAAAAAATTAATTTTCACAACCGAGGACAAAGTTTAATAGGAATGATTATTGTTTTAGTTGTGGTTAGTTTAATAACCAGTGGCTTGTATTATTATTTTTCAAAAAAACAAATACCAGAAGTACCTGAAATTACCGAAAAGCCAACTAAAGAAGAAGTTGTTCCTAGAGAAAAAATCGAAGAAAAACCAATAATCCAAAAATGCACAGACGGAACTTTATATACTCAATGTTCAAGTGATAAACCGAAATATTGCGATAATGGAAATTTGGTTGATAAATGCAGTATTTGCGGATGCCTTTCAAATCAAATGTGCCAAGCTAATGACTCTTGTAAAATTGTACCTCAGAAATTACTTTTATTAGTTGAAGACAATTTATATAAAGGATTAACCCAAGAACTTAATACTTATAGTAATGATGTAAAAAGGGAGTTTGGCTTTGAGACAATTATAAAAACATTTCCATCATCAGCAAGTTTGTTAGAAATAAAATCATACGTCTCTAATATATATAATAGCAACCAATTGACCGGTGTTTTGATAGTGGGAAATTTACCAACAGGAGTGTTTATTAATGTCGGCTTTGGTGCAACTGCTGTTTATAGTGATAGAATATATCAGGATGTTGACAATAAATGTAGTTACTTCTCGAATATCCCTTGGAATATTAACGGGACGCAAGGGGTTGGCGCTTTTGATGCGATAACTTGTGGTCGTACCGAAAAATTTTGGATAGCAAGGTTGACGCCTAATTCTTCTACAAAAGATTCACTATTTCTATTAAAAAATTATTTTAATCGGAATCACTTGTACAGAACCGGTAGTTATTCCTATCAACCAAACCTCTTACTTTATGCCCCTCAGCTTTTGGAACTGGGCGTAGCTGGTGAAGAAGAAATGTCTGCAGCGCTTAAGTGGGAGATGGGATTTTTTTCGGGAATGTATGAAGGAAATAATTACAGAGTGATTAATATTCACGGTTCTAATCCGGACCGAGACTACTTAGACGAAATAAGAAAACCTAACCGCTATGAGGCCGTTGTTGTAGAGGCCCATGGGCTTCCTACTTTTCATCAATTAGACATTCGCCCCAATAAGATTTCTGATAGCAGTTTCTTTCTGATGACTTTAGGATCTTGTAGTGTTGGAGATTTTAGGCAAAAAGATTATATAGCTGGAGAGTATCTTTTTGGTGGTAACGGACTTTTAGTAGTTGCAGCTACTCAGCCGACCCTTGGTAGGTTGAATGTGGTTGAGGGATATTACCCGCTGACTAAAGGGAAACCTTTCTTTGAAGCACTGACGGCAATTGACGGCCTTTATAATGGGATTTTTGTATTTGGAGATCCTACCTTAAAAATGCGGGATTATTCCATACCAAAAAGTTATCAACCAATAGATCCACGAATAAAAGTTAGCATTGAGAATGCCAGATTAGAATTCACTAAGCAAAAATCGTCTTTTGTTATAAAGGTACTAAATAATGGGGGCTCTCCTTTAGAGTTTTATTTCAGTTACAAGTTTACAGATACCCCAAAGAATTTTAACATTGGCTCTGGTTTTGAGGTTAAGGGGATAGAAAGGAAATATCGAATTGGCGCACATAATATAAAGGATATTGTTGCCCCAGGCAAAACAGCCGAAATAACCATCAGTTTGTATTTCGATGAGAGTACTCCTACAGGCAACGTTGAAGGAATACTCTCCTTTTACTCAAACGATCCGGTTAATCCACTTCTCATTGTCCCGTTTAATTTCTCAGTGAAATAACATTGAGTAGATAAAACATGATAGAGTTTCAGAGGGAATTTTTATCCGCGAGGTGTCGATTTGAGTTGAGCCGAAAATGCGTCAATAATTTTTTCAAAATAAGTTCACGCTAATTTTAGAATATTCCGTCAACTAGGAAAAAGATTATTGGCTCGCCCGCTGGAAGCGGGCTTTTTATCTGTTTTAATTCTTGGTAAAATAAAATTGAAAGTAGCGGTATTAAAACTTTCGGTTTTGTTTAGGAAAAAAATTACCAAAACATTGGGTGTTTTGGTTGAGAATTTATTTATTGACCCTGTGAAATAAATATGTTTTATGTTTATGTTTTACAGAGCAAAAAGGATAAAAAATTTTATA
>Ga0315298_1009461_pt1 | contig 12045 bp, 10 predicted proteins | sample WHS_1_MG_FD_203077 | JGI IMG/M metagenome (GOLD analysis project Ga0315298, IMG submission 203077) | Extremophilic microbial mat communities from Washburn Hot Springs, YNP, Wyoming, USA - WHS_1_MG | ecosystem: Environmental > Aquatic > Thermal springs > Hot (42-90C) | place: USA: Wyoming... | reverse complement strand
AGCCAACCTACCGGACGCCGCAACAAAGCAATGCTTGAAACCCTGTATTCGTGCGGCCTAAGGGTTAGCGAACTCATTGATCTACGAATCAGTCATTTGTATTTCGACAAAGGATTTATTCGGGTAATTGGAAAAGGGGACAAGGAACGTCTGGTTCCTATCAGCAACAAAGCTATCAAGGAAATACAAAATTATCTCCCCGACCGAAATAACTTGAGGTCAATCATCCCCCCCTTATACGAAGATATTTTGTTCCTCAATCAACATGGGAAAAAACTTACGCGCGTGATGGTTTTTACCATTATCAAGGACTTAGCCGCCAAAGTTGGGTTAAAGAAAAACATCAGTCCCCATACTTTCCGGCACTCCTTTGCCACACATTTGGTTGAAGGAGGAGCCGATCTGCGGGCTGTTCAGGAAATGCTTGGGCACGAAAGCATTCTTACAACTGAGATTTATACCCATCTCGACAGCGAGTATCTGCGCGATACCATTCTTCGCTTTCACCCCCGAAGCTAAAAATGCCCGACAGCAAAGCCATCGGACACTTAACACCTATACTATAGTTTTACCAGTTGAGAATCTTTTTGGCCTCATTGTCGAACGCTTCGGTCATAAAGGGGATACCTGTAACCTCTTCGGTTTCCCGGTTGGCCGACATGAGATCGCTCCGGTCAATTGCAGAAAGCTTAAATTTACGGGCACCCGCCATAAATTGCTGCAATCCGCATTTCAGCTTGTCGGCATAGGTATACATTGCAATTGCACCGAAAGGTATATTCTCCATTTCAGCTTCACCTACTTTTGCCTTCACTTCTTCCCAGCCGGCAAAAATTTCTTCGGGATATTTACCCACAGCTGTAACCGAGGCGGGAAGCTCGTCCCAATGTCCATTCAACTCGGCCTTCTTTTCTGGTTTGAACACTCCCTCAATATTACTGCCCACAAAACCAGGTATCATAGGAGCACGGCCCATACAAACTATCTTTGAAAAAGGAGCAGCCAGAGCTAAGGCCTTAAAAATATGATCCTCGCGAGCAAAACCTCCTGCCAACGAAATATCAGGAACATACTTGCCTTTTTCCTGAAGTATTTTACAATATTCATAAGCCTTGGCATGCAGAACCAATGAGGGAACACCCCAATGCTGCATCATGTTCCACGGACTCATGCCCGTGCCACCGCCAGCACCATCGATGGTAAGCAAATCAAGTTTTGCCTCCGACGAACATTTGATTGCAAGAGCAAGAGCCTCATTGCCATAAGCTCCTGTCTTAAGTGAAATTCGTTTGAAACCCAGTCTACGCAGATAGGCAATAGAATCCATAAATGAACGATAAACCTCTTCGGCTGTGGAAAGATCGGTTGCTCCCAAACGGCTATGACGAGCAAAAGAGGTTATGGCCTTCGCTTTATAGGCAGCTTGAACTTTAGGATCATATGGATCGGGATCTACAAGGTAACCACGATCTTTAAGAAATTTTGCATAGTCGATGCTTTCTACCTGAATTTCGCCCCCAATATCCTTGGCGCCTTGTCCCCATTTCAGCTCAATGATAACCTTATCGCCATATTTATTTATAATATACTCGGCTACTCCGTTGCGGGTATCCTCTACATTCATCTGAACAATGATAGCCCCATAGCCATCAAAGTACCGTAAAAATACATCGATGCGACGTTCAAGTTCTGGAGCAGAGGTAATCTTCCCCTGCGACATCACCGATTTTTTATCAACCCCAACAACATTTTCCCCAACAACAATAGGAATTCCGCATAGAGCCGCTCCAACAGCAAAAGAATTCCAATATTTCGCAGCAATAAAAGTGGAACCCAACGCTCCTGTCATTATCGGAATACGACATTTAGTCTTTACTTCATTTCCGAACTCTGTCTCCACATCTACGTTAGTAAACAAACAATAATCGGCACTGTTGTTGGCTACACCATGCGCACCATAAGCATAACCCTGAATACGCAGGGCATGATAACCAATTCCCACCGAAGTGACATGATTGGCACCTGCAGTAACGTCGCCAAAATTACGGGGATATAATAATTTACGCCCCACTAGCGACGACATCCAGGTCTCACAGGTACCTTTACAAGACGATAAACACAGGGTACATAACCCCGATTCCGACGGAACACCACGATTAACGGTTCCTATCGCATCATTGTTTTTTAACCATGAAATCATAATTTCCTCCTTTTCTTGTTTTGAAAAAAAAAATATTTCAGGGCTAATTTAAATAAATATTTTTAAATGTCATTTGTATAAAAATACCTTTTTGCAAAAATCAATGCTTTAGCCGTTCGATAACGTTGTCGTCGGGATACATGAGGTATAGCAAACTAAAATTACTCCGATACAAAAGAATTGGTCCCTACCCAATGCGTAATCATTTCTACAATCGTTTACAATAGTAAGAAACCAACTTTTGATTGCAAGCAAAAACAAAGAAATAGCCTGCAATAATGCCGTCCTTGTGCGATACAAGCCCCAAGACACAAAATTAGGGCGTTTACAAATTTGAATAAATATTCATTTTTAATAACAGCGCCTTAATCACTAAAAAATAAAAAAAAATGTCCGTTTTCCATTATATCAATCTATCTTTGTGGATATTTTTGTAATGTTGGATTTTTTGAGAACAAAATTTTACGCAAAAGATGAAAACCTATCTTGTATTTTTCATAGGGCTGATGGCTTCAGTAATCCTGAGCTGCTCCAGTGCACAGAGTGGAGAAAAGAAAGCCGGAAAGATGGTATTTGCAGAAACGGAGCACGATTTTGGAACGATAACCCAAGGCAGCGTGGCGGAATTTGCGTTTGTATTCCGTAATGTCGGTAACGAACCACTGATAATCAGTAACGTTCAAACCTCATGCGGATGCACGGTACCGGCATGGAGTCAGGAACCGGTGAAAAAACATCAACAGGGAATCGTAAAAATTCATTACAATACCCATATTTTAGGCAGTTTCAAAAAAACTATTCAGGTACATTCCAATGCGGCCAATTCACCGGTTACACTCACCATTAAAGGAACAGTTGTACCTGCTCCAAAAGAAAACTAAAAAAACATTAACTGCTTAATTTGCTCATGCTATGCCTAAAATATCACAACGGGGACTCAGAATGCCCCAATCACCTATCCGCAAGCTTGTTCCCTATGCCGAAGAAGCCAGGCGTCGGGGAGTAAAGGTCTATCATCTGAACATTGGACAACCCGATATTCCCACCTCACCCTTGATGCTCGAAGCCATTAAAAACTATAACGCCAAGGTAGTAGAATACAGCCACTCGGCCGGAAACGAATCGTACCGCCGCAAGCTGGCCGAATACTATAAACGACTCAATATTAATGTCGAGTATACCGACATCATGATCACCACTGGCGGTTCCGAGGCTATTAATTTTGCCTTCCAGAGTACTATGGATCCGGGCGACGAACTCATTATCCCCGAACCTTTTTACGCCAACTACAACAGTTTTGCCACTGCTGCCGGAGTGCATGTGGTACCTGTTACCTCGTCCATTCAAAACGGCTTTTCACTTCCCCCTATCGAGGAATTTGAAAAAGTGATTACAGCCCGTACTCGGGGAATTATGCTTAGCAACCCCAATAATCCCACTGGCTGTCTGTACACCAAAGACGATCTGCTGGAGTTAAAACGCATCATCCAAAAATACGATCTTTACCTTTACGCCGATGAAGTTTACCGGGAGTTCTGTTACACCGACGACAAATTTTTCTCGGTCATGGAGTTGGAGGGCATAGAAGAAAACACGATCCTCATTGATTCGGTCTCGAAACGTTACAGTGCCTGTGGGGTGCGAATAGGAGCCTTGGTTACCCGCAATAAGCAGGTAATTAACACTGCCATGCGCTATGCTATGGCACGACTAAGTCCCCCTTCGTTTGGCCAGATTGCCGGTGAAGCAGCTATTGACACCCCTGCCGAATATTTCGAAACTGCTTACAACGAATATCTGATGCGTCGAAATTATCTGGTAGAAAGACTCAATAAAATGAAAGGGGTTTTCTGCCCTCTCCCCAAAGGAGCATTCTATACCATTGCCCATTTACCGGTAGATGATGCAGAAAAATTTGCCACCTGGCTCCTGAGCGATTTCAATTACAACGGCCAGACAGTGATGCTTGCACCAGCCAGTGGCTTTTATGCTACTCCGGGTCTTGGCAAAACCGAAGTTCGAATTGCATATGTACTCAATATCAACGACCTAAAACATGCTCTCGACTGCATCGAAAAAGGCCTAAAAGCCTATCCCGGCACACGAGTTCACCAAGCTCAACTGAAAGCTGCCCCTGTCACAGGATAAGCATGTTTCAGCACCAACCAGCAATTGTATTTTTATAAAAAATGGATATATTTACCAATGAAGTAAACCCACATCCTAACACTAAACAAACAAAAAATGAGAACGCTGGTTGTTATTTTTACAGGTATTTTAGTGCTTGCTACTTTGGCATCGTTTGAACGCAAACCCCGGGAAATTGAAATTCCCTGCCAAAAGGAAGGCCTTTCCGATAAACAATATTTTAGGGCAAGTGGATCGGCCAAAAGCAAAGACATGGCCTACGCCAAAGACAAATCCTTGCTGATTGCCATGCAAACACTGGCATCGCTGATAAGTTCTACCATTGAATCGGTATCAAGCAACTATTCGAGTAGTATTTCGGGGGAAAATAGCAACAGCTTCAAGGAAGCATTCGAAACCCTTACCCGTGAAACGGTGAACCAGCAGCTGAAAAATGTATCCATTACCTGCCAGAAAACCAACAAAACCAAGGATGGCTATGAGGTTTTTACAGCAGTGGAAATGTCGAAAGTCAAACTCATCGACGCTATCAGCACAAATATCAATGCCGACCCAAACCTTAAGGCCAATTTCGACGAACAAAAATTCCGAAAAATTTTTGACTCGGAAATGGAAAAATTTAAGGAAGAATAAAATCTGCCCCTTCCCCAACCGAAGAATGTATAAGTCGATGATATTGCTCCCCGAAAGGGTTGGTTTTGCCCCCAAGGAAGTCAGACAAATTCATTAGAAAAGTAGTGATTTATGAAAAAAATCTATGCTTTTTTATATTCGTTTTAAAATAAATAACATCATAATGAAATCTTTTACAAGATTGCCCGAAAGCAAATATCTTTTTTACTTTACTTTAATTTTAAACATAATTCTTTTATGTTTTACAAAATATTATCCCTCAATGGATGGCCCTGCCCATCTATACAATGCTAATATTCTTCTTCACTTACTAAAGGGCAATAATACACTAAGCGAATTTTACTCTATTAATGGTTTATTTATCCCCAATTGGACCAGTCATTTAATTTTATTATTCTTTCATAGTTTTTTACCTTCATGGATAGCAGAAAAAATTCTTCTAATCATATATGTATCTGGCATGGCACTATCATTCAGATATTTAATAAAAGCATTAAAACCAGATAATAAATATTTGAGTATTTTTATTTTTCCATTTATTTACTCATTCTTATTTCATCTGGGTTTTTACAATTTTTGTCTTTCTTTTATGCTATTCTTTTTGACGTTGGGATATTGGCTACACAACTATAACTCAAGTAATTTTTACAGACATATTATTCTTTTTCTCCTGATTACATTTACCTATTTTTCCAATGTTTTAATATTTGGTTTATTAGGCCTAACAATAGGGTTATATATTCTTTATTTTTCATTGGCTAAATACCTGGAAGATAAAAACATAGTCAACACCTTACAATTTTGTTGCAAAGAATTATTGCTGTTGTTTATAGTGTCATTGCCGGCTTTGATATTGCTGATATTATTTTATGTAAAGGTTAAGTTTTTTCCCTCTGATGAAGCCTATTCTGTAAAAGAATTGATTAAATGGATTAATGATGCCCGACCCTTTATTGTATATGATTACAATGGCGAAGAAATAATAACAGAACAATTCTTTCATATTTTATTATTGTTGCTGACTTTAAGTTTTGTTGTAAAAACTAATAATAAGACCTATCACAAACCAGATAATGCAGACATCATTGCAATTCCTCTGTTACTTTCCACATTGTTATTTTTCTTTATTCCCAATGGTTCAAGCGCTGGAATGATGTCTGATAGATATTGTCTTATAATATATATTTTAGGCCTTATATGGATCATAGCACGATCGGTCAAACTGAAATTTAACAACATATTAATACTGGCTCTACTCATTTTGCACTTGGGTTTACTTTTTAAACATCTGAATGGTACGATAAAAAAGCTTGATACAAATGCAGTTACCATAAATAAGGTTAATGAATTAATTTTAGAAACATAGTATTGTTTTACCGGTAAATCTTTCCGACAATTGGTTGGAGCCTCATTTTTCTAATTATTTAGGGGTTGATAAACCGATGATAATACTGGAAAATTACGAAGCAAGTATAGGCTGGTTCCCCATTAAATGGAACTCGGATAAATTGCCCAATGTTGTTCTAAATGATAAAAATTCAATAACAGGAATACAATGGATGAATAACATAAATTCTACAGTCAAAAAACCAATAAATTACATCTTACTATATGGCAATTTGAGTAGAATTGATGACCCACAATGGAGTGAGTTAAAAGAACAATTATCAAAAGGTTTTAAGTTAAAATATAAATCAGAGAACAATTACGTGATGCTTTATGAAAGATTATAGTATATGATGGGATATTTTGTAATACACCCCAAAAAACCCACCAAAGGTTAAGTTAGAAAAAGTTTAATTTTTTTCATTTTAACACTGACGGTAAACGATAAAAAAGAGAAATATAGTAATTGTATGCAAGTGAATCAACCAATAGCTGTCGCTTTATCTTATCTTCGAACAAAGTAACATATAAATTTTCTTATTTTACTTTCACCCACAAAAGTAAAATAAGTTAGTTCGAACCCACAAAACCCTGCAGCATTTGTTATCGCATATTGGATCAGCAAGTTGCTTATTTCACCAGTTCGGGGATAATGTTTCCATGGCAGGCATTGGGGAACGGAATTTTCAGCACAGCTGCCAGCGAAGCCGCCAGATCTTGCACATCGATGGGACGGATAATTGAAGCTCTATCCGTACGCCAACCATAAAAAATCAGAGGCACCTGTGAATCGTATGCATAACCTGTATTGTGTACAGCCAACGACTCGCCCATCTCAGACCAATTGGGCAACAAAGCATACATAACATCCCCACTTCGGGTAAGATAAAAACTATTGGCCAGCTGCCGATGGAGGCCATTAAAACTACCATTTTGCAATATCTGCCCCGATGTGATCACATAGCCAATACCATTGAAATCGAGCAGGAAACGGGCAATTTCACGTTGCATCTGTTCCTTGTCGATCTTAGCCTGCTGCAAAAGCTGATGATTCAAATAAATTTGCTGTCCTTTCCAGAACTTAATCCATTCGCCTTCGCCATAGAGGGCCTTCAAATAACTTTTGAGCAGCACGTAGGCCTGCCCGGCATTGAATTGTCCGGCCGGCATACCCCATTCCTGCATAGCCTTATAGGGATACGACGCCCCATGAGGAGAGGTCAAGAAACACAATACATTAGACTTACCGAGATAGCTATCTATAAAACTCAGAAAATGAGCCAATTCCTTATCCAAACGCAGTAACGCATCGTGCATCTCGTACGATAAAAGCCCATACTGCTGGCCAATATACTCAGTTGCATTGAAATTGATCAGTAACAAATCCGGATAATCGTCCTTCCCCAGTTCCTCATTTACTATGAGCGTAATGGCAAAATCTTTAACCAGATTATTCCCCATAGGGGTATTTTTCAGAAGATAATAATCCCGGCCTCCGTCGGTTCGTACCGACAGGGTCTTTAGGTCATAGGGAAAGACTTTTTTACCTTTTATGCCATTTTCATACCGGCTATTATCGGGACAATTCAATCGCTGATAAACACTGTCGGGTTTGAGAAGGCTCCATGTTTGCTGAAGATAAATATCGGGAAGTTTTTTGCCATTGAAATCCTTCACCCATTGGGGCAGTTCGGGCAGATATGCACTGCTGCTAATTATTTTTCCCGAATAATTATCGAGCCAGTAAACGGCATTAGCCATATGTCCGCCTAAAAGCACAGCAGGCATAGCATCGAGTGAAACGGCAAAAACTTTTGATTGTTTAAAGAAAGCCAGCCGCAATTCATCGCCAATGGTACTGGTTAGCAGATTCTTTGGCGAATGTTTTTCGTTCGTATTTTCACACCCAACGCAATAGGTATCATTATCACCGGTTGCAGCTACTATTTTCCCCGAAAGCTGGTCGTACCATTCATTGGCAACGATTCCGTGAGCGGAAGGATAGCATCCGCTAACCAATGTAGCCATCCCGGGGGCGGTTTGCGTATAAAAATAATTCAACTGCATATAATCAAACCGTGTTCCCTCATTTACCAAACGACGAAAGCCATTCTGTTCAAAACTGTCCCAATAACGATTTAGCAGATCGGAACGAAGATTATTAACGACAATCCCTACCACAAGGCGCGGTACAGCGGGTTTATTATCCTTCTGAGCCGCCAGACCCAAAAATTGCATACCACATAATAAGGACAGACTAAAAAATTTTATTTTTCCTCTCATTGAAAGATAAAAAATCCTAAGATATCGAACAATCATAATATAGGGATTACAAAAATACGGGATTACCATTGGAAGAAGTACATCATTTATCTTTCCTTTTCCACGACAATGGTTACCCCTTTGAGTTTACCCCCCAGAGAAGGATTCATTTTTGTAATCTTAATTCTGGCCCTCTCGATGCAGGGGAAACTATAGAAGATACGATCAAGAATGCGATTGGCAAGATATTCGATCAGATTTACCGGTTTACCCATTTCTTCCCTGATAATATTGTAAATATTCTGGTAATCGATCGCATCGGCAATATCATCCGAGACGGAAGCTTTCTGCATATCGTAACTATATTCAAAGTTTACCAGAAAAGTATTGCCTACCATTTTTTCCTCGGGGAAGCAGCCATGGTAGGCAAAAAATTCCATTTCTTCGAGTTCGATATACGCCATTACGGGTATTATATTTGGGTATTAAGCATTCATCGAAATGAGAAATTCCTCGTTGGTGCTTGTTTTCGACATGCGGTCGATAAGGAATTCCATAGCTTCTATGGGATTCATATCGGAGAGGTAATTTCTCAGGATCCATATTTTATTCAGCATGGTTTTATCGAGCAGGAGGTCTTCACGCCGGGTGCTGGAGGCATTCAGGTCGACTGCAGGGAAGATACGCTTGTTGGCCAAACGGCGGTCGAGCTGCAATTCCATGTTACCGGTACCTTTAAATTCTTCAAAAATAACATCATCCATTTTCGAACCGGTATCGGTAAGTGCGGTAGCCAGGATAGTAAGCGATCCTCCGTTCTCGATATTTCGGGCAGCACCAAAGAAACGCTTGGGCTTTTGAAGGGCATTGGAATCGACCCCACCCGATAAAACTTTTCCCGAGGCAGGGGCAATGGTATTAAAGGCACGGGCCAGACGTGTTATGGAATCCAGAAGAATAACCACGTCGTGTCCACATTCTACCAATCGTTTGGCTTTTTCGAGAACAATATTGGCTACCCTCACATGTCGTTCAGCGGGCTCATCGAAAGTAGAAGCTATTACCTCGCCATTGACGCTGCGAGCCATGTCGGTTACCTCTTCAGGTCGCTCATCGATGAGCAAGATTATCAGATAAACTTCAGGATGGTTTTCGGCAATAGCATTGGCTATATCTTTCAGCAGTACGGTTTTACCTGTTTTGGGTTGTGCCACAATCAGTCCTCGTTGTCCTTTGCCAATAGGAGCAAACATATCCACAATTCGACACGAAAGGTTGGGATTGGTTGGAGAAACAAGGTTAAATTTTTCGTTGGGGAACAAGGGCGTCAGATAATCGAAAGGCACCCTGTCGCGAATAAAGTCGGGATCACGTCCATTGATTTCTTCTACCTTGATCAGCGGAAAATATTTTTCATTTTCCTTAGGAGGACGGATGGTTCCCTTAACGGTATCGCCGGTTTTTAATCCAAAGAGTTTGATTTGCGACTGTGACACATAAATATCATCGGGCGAATTAAGGTAGTTATAGTCGGCCGAACGCAAAAAACCATATCCGTCGGGCATTATCTCAAGTACGCCTGTAGCCGTAACAATGCCTTCAAATTCAAAAGTTTTATCCTCTTTTTTAACTTCCACGCGATGTGGAGTGGGTTCCGGCTCTTCCATTCTTATCTGGGGTGACACTTCTGTTTCTGCAGTCTCTGCAGGTTTTTCATAGCTAATATCCTCGATCGGATAATAAGTCTCAGCCGAAACAGCCACATCAGAAGTCAGATCCGAAGCATCTTCGCCCAGTGAAAGCAAAGGAGACTCTTCTTTTTCCTCCACCTGCTGAGTTGCAGTACCCGTACCCATCACTTCCGGGGTAGTTGTTTCCTCGGCTGTAGTACCTTTACGTCGCCTTTTACGAACGGTTATTTTTTTCTTTTCTTTCTCTTCTTCGGAAGATTTATTTGTCCTCGACTTTTTAAAGGTTGCCTGAATTGCTTGCTGATCCAGAATCTTATAAATAAGATCCTGCTTGCTTAAAGCATCTACCTTGGTTATCCCAAGTGACTGCGCAATTTCCTGCAACTCCGAAAGCTGTTTTTCATTGAGCTCAATAATATCGTACATACCTTAAAATTACAAATGATTTTTAATAATTACACATAAAAAAAACGAAAGGATAAAATCGGATGGCAAAGAAAGAACTGTTTGTTGAATTATGCAGCAAAATTAGGCAATTGTTCCAAAATTTCAAAAAAAAATTTTTTGACGAAAATTTGACAAACGAATACGTTATTTCTTTCTGCATCCCTTAATTTAACCATGCAATGTAAATAAGGGGCATAGGGGTAGTAGAGACAAAAATTAATTTTTTAAATGTCTGATAACCAATAACTAACTATATGCGACAACTTAAAATAACCAAACAGGTAACTAACCGCGACACCCCTTCGCTCGACAAGTATCTGCACGAGATAGGCAGGTTAGAGATGATCAGTGCCGAAGAGGAGGTAGAACTAGCCCGGAGAATACGTAAGGGAGATTCAAAAGCCTTGGAAAAGCTTGTAAATGCCAACCTGCGATTTGTTGTATCCGTTGCCAAGCAGTATCAGAATCAGGGGCTGGCATTACCCGATTTAATCAATGAAGGTAATGTTGGTCTGATTAAGGCAGCGCAACGATTTGACGAAACGCGCGGCTTTAAATTCATTTCGTATGCGGTATGGTGGATACGGCAGTCGATTCTGCAGGCCCTGGCCGAACAGTCACGTATAGTTCGATTGCCGCTCAACAAGATTGGTTCCATTAGCCGTATCTCGAAAGTATTTGCCGAACTGGAACAAAAATACGAGCGTGAACCTACCATACTTGAACTGGCTCAGGCATTAGAGCTTGCTCCCGCCGACGTACTCGAAGCCCTTCGTACTGCCAACCGTCCGATATCAATGGATGCCCCTATTGGCACCGAAGAGGATACCAGCCTGTACGATGTACTTGGAAACAACGACTCGCCGAGTCCCGACAAAGATCTGATACACGACTCTTTACAGAAAGAAATTGCCCGTGTACTCACTACCCTTTCGGCGCGTGAAGCTAAAATATTACAATTGTATTACGGGCTAAATAATCATCCGCCCCTATCCCTCGATGAAATAAGCGCAGAAGTAGGACTCACCCGTGAAAGGGTAAGGCAAATCAAAGAAAAAGCCATTAAACGCCTCAAAAACTCAAGCCGTTGCAAAATGCTAAAATCCTATTTAGGTTAGCAATTGGTTTGTTTAAGCAGCGGACAGCTTACTGGGGAAAGCATAGCAACGACACTATCTGACCTGACTATGTGCCAGTAAGCTTTTTTGATTTATGCACAGACCGTTCAGAATGATCAACCCATTCAATCGGCAGGAGGAAACGTTAAAACAAACCGAG
>Ga0315298_1009458_pt1 | contig 12049 bp, 10 predicted proteins | sample WHS_1_MG_FD_203077 | JGI IMG/M metagenome (GOLD analysis project Ga0315298, IMG submission 203077) | Extremophilic microbial mat communities from Washburn Hot Springs, YNP, Wyoming, USA - WHS_1_MG | ecosystem: Environmental > Aquatic > Thermal springs > Hot (42-90C) | place: USA: Wyoming... | reverse complement strand
TGAAGGTCACCATTCTCTGCCCCGGCCTCGGCGACGAGGAGGGGATACCGGCCCCGATCGTCGCGAAATTCCTGTGGTCGCGCGGCATCGTGGTCGAAAAGATCGGCACGTATCATTTCCTGATCCTCTTCACCCTTGGCGTCTCGCGCGGCAAATGGAGCAATCTGGTCACCGAATTGCTGGCCTTCCGCGCCCATCATCAGGCGAACACGCCGCTCGCCGATGTGATGCCCGAGTTGGTCCGCGAATCCCGTGCGTATGAACGGATGGGGCTGCGCGACCTGTGCGACGCCCAGCACCGTACGTATCGGGAGGGTGATGTGCTCGCGATCCAGAACGCGATGTTCGAGACCCTGCCGGAGCAGGTCATGACGCCGCAGCAGGCCCATGCCGAACTCGCCGGCGGCCGGATCGAGCTGGTGCCGCTCGACAAGCTGCACGGCCGGGTGCTGGCCCGCATGGTGGTGCCCTATCCGCCGGGGATTGCGCTGATCGTGCCGGGCGAGCGGGTCTCCTCGCCGCTGATCGTCGAATATCTGCGATTCGCCGCCGCGTGGGACAGGAAATTCCCCGGTTTCGAGACCGACATTCACGGCGTCCGTAAGGACGAGGCGGGGGATTACTTCCTCGACTGCACGCTGGCCTGAGCGGCCGCCAGATTGTCCAGAATCGGGCAATCCGGCTTGTCGTCCCCATGGCAATGTGCGGCGAGGCGACGCAATTCCTGGCTCATCGCCTGCAATGCCGCGGCCTTCGCGTCAAGTTCCGCGATATGCGCGAGCGCGATCGCCTTGACCTCGGCCGAGGGCCTGTTGCGATCGCGCCAGAGCGACAGCAGCGCGCGGATATCCGCGATCGAAAACCCCAGATCGCGGCTGCGATGGATGAAGCCGAGTTCGTGGATCAGCCGCGGGTCATAGAAACGATAGTTGTTCTCGCCGCGCACCGGCGGCTCGATCAGGCCGATCTGCTCGTAATGGCGGATCATCTTCGCCGAAACGCCGCTGCGGGCGGCGGCATCCCCGATCGTGATATGGGCATCCATAGGTTCATTTTATGCCCGCATCCAGCCTGCGACAACCGCTGATCGCGACATAATATTCCGTCTCCCGCGTTCTGCATGGCTCGCCATTACTCAGCCCGGTTGCAAAACCGGCCGATTTCCCCCATGCGGTCGCCCGGACCACAGACCAGACGCCGAGGGAGGCCAGACATGCGGGTTTATTACGACAGCGATGCCGATGTTAATCTGATCAAAGCCAAAAAGGTTGCGATCGTCGGCTATGGCAGCCAGGGCCATGCCCATGCGCTCAATCTCAAGGAATCCGGCCTCAAGGAGCTCGTCGTCGCCCTGCGTCCCGGTTCATCGGCGATCGCCAAGGCCGAAGCGGCCGGGCTGAAGGTGATGGGCCCGGACGAGGCGGCAAAATGGGCTGATGTGGTCATGATCCTGACGCCGGATGAAGGCCAGGGCGACCTCTACCGCGACAGTCTCGCGAAAAACCTCAAGCCCGGCGCCGCGATCGCCTTCGCCCACGGGCTGAACATCCATTTCAACCTGATCGAGCCGCGTTCGGATATTGACGTGTTCATGATCGCACCGAAAGGCCCCGGCCACACCGTGCGCTCCGAATATCTGCGCGGCGGCGGCGTGCCCTGCCTCGTCGCGGTGGCGCAGGACCCCTCGGGCAATGCGCTCGACATCGCCCTGTCCTATGCGTCGGCCATCGGCGGCGGCCGCGCCGGCATCATCGAGACCAGCTTCCGCGAGGAATGCGAGACCGACCTGTTCGGCGAGCAGGCGGTGCTCTGCGGTGGTCTGGTCGAACTGATAAAGGCCGGATTCGAAACCCTCACCGAGGCCGGCTACGCCCCGGAAATGGCCTATTTCGAGTGCTTGCACGAGGTCAAACTCATCGTCGACCTGATCTACGAGGGTGGCATCGCCAACATGAACTACTCGATCAGCAACACCGCCGAATACGGCGAATACGTCACCGGCCCGCGCATGGTGACCGCCGAGACCAAGGCGGAGATGAAGCGCGTGCTTGATGACATCCAGAAAGGCCGCTTCACCCGCGACTGGATGCTCGAAAACCGGGTCAACCAGACCAATTTCAAATCGATGCGTCGTGCCAGCGCCGCCCACCCGATCGAACAGGTCGGCGAAAAGCTGCGCGCGATGATGCCCTGGATCAAACAGGGCGCCCTGGTCGACAAAGCGAAGAATTGATCGAATAAGACTTGTGTAAACTACCGCACAATTCTCATCAGACGAGCGAGCGACGTCGAAACGGCACTCAATAAATAAAAGTTTTTTGGTCCTTTTTTACAAAAAAGAACCGCTTACTTTTCCCCCCGGGAGGTGACTTCGATGAAGATTGCCAAGGACGCGACCGAACTGGTCGGCAACACGCCGCTGGTCCGGATCAACCGGCTCGCAGCAGGCTTGCCGGGGCAGATCGTGGCCAAGCTCGAATTCTTCAATCCGGCCAATTCGGTCAAGGACCGCATCGGTGTCGCGATGATCGAAGCCGCCGAGCGCGAGGGTCTGATCGATCAGGACAGCGTGATCGTCGAGCCGACCTCGGGCAATACCGGCATCGCGCTGGCCATGGTATGCGCCGCGCGCGGCTATGGCTGCATCATCGTGATGCCGGATTCGGTCAGCCGGGAACGCCGGGCCGTGCTGCGCGGCTACGGCGCCGAATTGGTCCTTACCCCCGGCGCCGAGGGCATTTCCGGGTCGATCCGCAAGGCCGAGGCCATCGTCGCCTCGGGGCCGCAATATTTCATGCCGCAGCAATTCACCAATTCCGCCAACCCCGCGATGCACAAGCGCACCACCGCCGAGGAAATCTGGCGCGATACCGACGGCACTGCCGACATCCTGGTCGCCGGCGTCGGCACCGGCGGCACGATCACCGGCATCGGCACGGTTCTCAAGGCGCGCAAGCCGGGCTTCCGCTGCATCGCCGTCGAACCCGAGGCTTCCCCGGTGCTGTCCGGCGGGGCGGCAGGCTCGCACGGCATCCAGGGTCTCGGCGCGGGATTCGTGCCCGACATTCTCGATACCAAAATCTATGACGAAATCATCCGCGTCAGCAACGATCACGCCTATGAAACCGCCCGCCGCGCCGCCCGCGAGGAAGGGCTGATGGTCGGCATCTCCTCCGGTGCCGCCCTGTGGGCCGCAATCGAGATCGCAAAACGCGCCGACACTGCCGACAAGCTGATCGTCGCGATTATGTGCTCCTACGGCGAGCGGTATCTCTCGACGCCGCTTTTCGCCGGATTGACCGATTGATCGCAGCCCTCGCGCATTTCGTCATCGCGACCATCTCATCGCTCGGCTATGCCGGCATCGCGGTGCTGATGGCGCTCGAATCCGCCTGCATCCCGATCCCCTCGGAAGTGATCCTGCCATTCGCCGGCTATCTGGTCTCGACCGGCCGGTTCGACCTCTGGATCGTCGCGATCGTGGGCGCGCTCGGCTGCAACATCGGCTCCACCCTCGCCTATGCGGTCGGCTACGCCGGCGGCCGTCCGCTGGTCGACCGCTTCGGCCGCTACATCCTGCTCGATCAGGCCGAACTCACCCGCGTTGAAACCTTCTTCGCCCGCCACGGCAGCCTCACCGTGCTGATCAGCCGCATGCTGCCGGTCATCCGCACCTATATCGCTTTGCCGGCCGGCATCGCGCGCATGAACATCTGGAAATTCGAGATCTACACTTTCGTCGGCTCATTGCCGTGGTGCCTGGCTCTCGCTTACGCAGGTTTACGTCTGGGCCGCGCATGGGAAACCAACCCACAACTTCACCGCATCATGCATATCTTCACCCTCGCAACGGCGGCGGTTCTGGTGCTGTTCGCCGTGTGGTATATCTTCAGATTATGGTCACGCCGCGCAGCGGCCTGACGATATCCCAATCCGGCTGAGCCCAGATCAAACCCGCATCGCCTCTTCCGGTGTCGCGAACCGGGCCGAGGTCTGGTCGGATGTGCTGAGGGCGAGATAGGCGATTGCGGCAACCGTCGCGGAGACGAGAAACGAGATGTCACCATAACCCGGGTGCGTCGCCGCGAAGGCGCCCACGAACAGCGGATACTGATTGAAGAACGGCACGCTCACCGCAATGCCCAGAATCCAGGCAACGAAACCACCGCTGATCCCGTTGATGCGGGAGTGCCGCCGGCCGAAATGGCCGATCAGAGTGACCGACACCCAGGGCGCCGTCCAATAGCCGAGGAAGAACAGGAAATCCTCGTAATTCTTGATGAAATTATCCGCCGCCAGCACTGATATGATCGTGCCGATCACCCCGCAGACGATCGCCGCCTGCCATTGCTTCAACCTGACACCCAGCGCCAGCGACGACAGCGTAGCGGAATAGATGTTGAGAATATTCGCACTGATCGTGCCGATGACGATGGCGATGATCAGCGGCGCATGGAACCAGCCGGGCATCCAACTGGTGAACAGGTCGGAGGGTTTGTTCAGCGCGACGGTCGCGCCGATGATCGCACCCAGCACTTCCATCCAGATGCATGAAATCAGCGTTCCGGCGAGCGCGTTCACGAACACCGCCCGCTTGGTCTCGGCCATCGCGCCCTGATGCTTGAGATATCTCGTATAATCGGACGAATAGGGAATCCAGCCGAGCACGTAGGCGACAACGACCGAGGTGGTCAGGATGAACGCTCCCGACGTCCCGCCCACGTTCTTGAGCAGTTTGGGCTGTGCGGCGGGCAGATGCCCGATATGGGTCGCTGCGATCACGCTGAGGATCAGAAAAATCGCGACCAGCAGGTAGAAGAAATATTTCTCCGCCGCGTGGATCAGGTCATGACCGATCGTGGCGATCGCAACCTGTACGACGCAGAGCACCAGAATATTCGCGATCAGCGGCGTATGGAGCATATACTGCAGCGCGTAACCACCGATGATCGTATTGACGCCGAACCAGGAGAAACCGCCAAAAAAATTGAGAAACGACGGCAGCTTATTTCCCTTGCGGCCGAACCATGCCGCGCCCTGAATCATCTGCGGCAACCCGTATTCGACCCCGAGTGTCGAAAACGCCGCCAGAATGACGGCGCCGATGACATTGCCAAGCACGATCGCCGCGATCGCATCGCCTGCGGACAGACCGAACACGCCGGTGGCCAGCGCACCGGTCGTGATCGTCGCAAACTCGACATTCGCCGCCATCCACAGGCCGAACAGCGCGCGCGGCTTGCCATGCGACTCCGCCGCTGTGACAGGCATGATACCCTTGGTTTCGACGGTCAGTGTCGCGGCGTCGGCCATGATGGAGCCCTCAGAATGTTGCGAGATATACTCCTATCTAGCAAGCAAAAATCATGCCGTCATGCGGCATCCCAAAGTCCGGCGGCTTTCAGCCACGCCACGCCCGCATGGTTAAATTACCGCCACTTCCTGCCCAGGATTCAATCATATCCCACGATTCAAACCGGGAATAAAATGTCCTTGCCAGCGGCGTTCGCCGTCCTTGCACGATCAAGCGCTTATGACGATGATGCCGATCGGAGAAAACCAGATGTCCGTGCCGGAGCTGCCGGTGATCGATCTATCCGGGCTTGACGAAATCGACGCGGCCGCCGCGATCGGCCAAGCCTGCCGCGCGCAAGGTTTTTTCTATATCGCCGGCCACGGCGTCGACCCCGCCCTGCGTTCGGCGGTGTTCAGCGCAGCCGCTGGATTTTTCGCGTTACCGCCAGCAGAGAAAGAGGCAGTCGCCTATCACGATGTCGGCTCGAACCGCGGCTATACCGCCCTCGGCGGCGAATCCCTCGATCCGGAATTACCGGGCGACGTCAAGGAAAGCTTCAACATCGGTATCGAGCCTTCATCGGAGCCAGACCGGCTCTACCCTGGTCCATGGCCCGATCTGCCCGGCTTCCAAGCGGTCATGCAGAGATATTTCGCGGCAATGCTGGATCTCGGAGGGCGGCTCCACCGGATGTTCGCGCGCGATCTCGGGCTGGACCCCACCTATTTCGATCGGTTCATCGATCACCCGTTGGCGACGCTGCGCCTGCTGCATTATCCATCGCAATCTGCCCCGTCGACTTTCGGCGCGGCGCCACACACTGACTACGGCAATCTGACTTTGCTCGATCAGGACGATACCGGTGGCCTCGAAGTCCAGACACGCGATGGATTGTGGATTGATGCGTCGCCGATCTCAGACACATTACTCTGCAATATCGGCGACTGCATGATGCGTTGGAGCAACGACATCTACGTCTCGACGCCGCATCGCGTGATCAACCGCAGCACACGACCGCGATATTCCGTCGCATTCTTTCATGACCCCAATCCGGACGCATGGGTCGCGTGTCTGCCGACCTGCACGACGACAGAAAACCCGCCACGATACGCGCCCACTACGGCCGCCGCGCATATCAAGGCGCGTCTTGCACGGAGTCGTACCAACTGATCCGAACAATACCGGTTACGGTTTCGCTCCCACCGTGACCGGCAAGTTCGCCGCATCCCATGCCTGGATCGAGCCCGGGAAATAATCGACATCGTGGCGACCGAGGAGATATCGTCCCACAAAAACCTGTTCCGCGCTCAGCAACCCGGACCCGCAATAGAACACCACAGGCTCATTGTCGGGGATCCGACCGGACTGGTACACCGCTTCCAGCGCCGGGTCGGATTTGAACGCGTAAAACACCGGAAAGGCCTGGCTGAACGTGGAATGTCCGGCCAACAGCAGATCGCTCGGCACATTCACCGCACCGGGTATGTGACCAGACCGGTAACCAGCCGCGACCCGCGCATCCACAAACAGCGGGTGATGCGTCTGCCACACACGGTGCGCCGCACCGACCGGGAGAATCCAGTGCGGAACCGGCCGTCGATCAACCCAGTGCGTGGCCGCGACCACGGGCGGCGGCGTGTGGCTGAGCGTATTACGATGCGCCACCCAGTTCCCGGTGCCACCGTTCAGGATCGAAACGCTTCGAAACCCGGCAGCCCTGAGCATCAGAAACGCACGCGCCGCGAGCCCGACATCCCCGACCGATCCTCCCGCAGTCACCAGAACGACATGATTCTGGGGTGCAAGCCCGAGCCGATCGACCACTGCCGTGATCCCCTCGGCGCTTGGCCACGGAACACGCCCGCCGGCCAGATCGATATCGGACCCCAAAGCCTCGGTATTCCACAAGCGGGCACCCGGCACATGGCCTGCGATGCGAAAATCGCGATCACTGCCGCCGATATCGACCACGATGGTCGAGGGATCTCGAAGATGGGCTGCAAGCCATGCGGGCGACACCAGCACCGGGCTCGGCGCCTCCGCATTCGCAACACGAAGCCCGAAAACCATAAACGCGACGCAGATCGCCGTCGCCCATAACCTGTGTCGCATCAGATCGGCCCCATCGCATGTTGCGCGATCGAACATGGGCGCATCCGGCGGGGATGTAATCCCTCACCGGACCTTGTCAGAGCCACGAATGCATCGATTAGATCGCGGCCGCTATCGCGTGCGTTACTGCATGCCGCCGTGATACCCAAGCCCACCAACCAGCCAGACGATGATCAGCACGATCAACACGATCCCCAACACGCCTCCAAGACCGCGCCCGCCATACCGGTTATACCCGTAATAGCCGCCCCCACCGCCAAACAGTATGACGAGAAGGATAATCAAAAGAATAAGTCCCACTGCAGCCTCCGGTTTTTATATTACTGGCTTCTCAGAATTCCGAAATAATTGGCGCAGACTAGCAGCACGATGTTCGAACGTCGTGCCAGTATGTCGCTCGCACGATCTGGTGAGCCGCGCCGATCAACACAAGCGGCACTTCACGACATTACAAAACAGTATCAGTCCTCTCGCGTTATTTCGACGCACCGATATCCCGCATCTACTGATAATGAGCGCTGTCGCCGCCCGTCACATCGAATGTCGCACCGCTGATCATCCGAGCCGCATCCGACGCAAGAAACGCGACGATCGGGGCCACGTCCTCAGCGGCGATCCACGGCACGCCCAATGGCGTTTTAGCAACCAACCCCTTGCGCGCTTCGGCCTCATCGAGGTCGATGTTCCCACTCGGCGTCTTGCCGGCCTCTTGAAGCGCCTGCGCATACCTCGTTTCGTGCCGGGTCAGCGGCGTGTCGATCAGGCCCGGAATCACCGCATTGACCGTCACCCGGTGCGCCCCGAATTCGAGTGCGGCCGATTTCATCAACCCGATGATCCCCCATTTCGACGCTGAATAAGCCGCGCCGAATTTTGTGCCGTGCCGACCCTGGGTCGACGACGTCACGATGATCCGCCCCCCCTCACGCCCCGCGGTATGCGCCACGATCAGCGGCGCGAACGCCCGGATCGCATTGGCGGTGCCCGTGAGATTGACATCGATCTGATCATGCCAGTCGGCATCCTCCATATCGAGCAGGGATTTGAACGACTGAATGCCGCCGTTCGCGAACAGAATGTCGATCCCGCCGAACTGGCCCTTCACCGTCTCCGCGCACCGGCGCAGCGCAGCCAGATCGCGCTGATCGGCCGTCAATCCCAGAAACCGGCGGCCCAGAGCGGTCACCGCAGCACCCGTGGCGGCCAGATCGTCCGGCGTCGCTACCTGCACCTCCAGCGTTTCACTGACCGGACCGGCGATATCCAGCCCGATGATATCGGCCCCCGCGTCGGCCAGTGAGATCGCACCCGCCCGGCCGATCCCGCGCGCCGCCCCGGTGACCAATGCGATCCTGCCGTCCAGGCCAAGCCGTTTTGTATATGATAATCCCTGCATCGCGCATTCCTCTCGCAAAGTTCCTGAGCCGCGACGTGGCGATTGCCGCGGCCGGGATCAATCGCACGATATCGATCCTGCGATGCTCACCACGCGTCGCATGGACGGCGCATGACACACGCTCACGCTTGATTGCGTTGGGGCCTCCGACCATATCGCCCAAATCGGGACGGTCGCGCGACGTGCGCTTGTGCTGACAATTTCAAACAATCGTCAGCGCTGGAGTGCGGTGCCGGTACCGGCAGAAAAGGGAAATCGAATGGATGATGACAGGCAATCACCGTCCCCGGCACGCTCGGATTCCGAAACCGAAGCACGCGCCCCCCGCCCGATGAACCCGCGCATCTCAACCGGCAGCCCCGGCCTCGACGACATCCTCGGCGGCGGTCTCGATCCCGACCGGGTCTATCTCTACGAAGGTCGTCCCGGCACCGGCAAAACCACGCTCGCCCTGCAATTCCTCCTCGAAGGCGTACGGCACGGCGAGCGAACACTCTATGTCACCCTCTCGGAAACCCGCAAGGAATTGTTCGGTGTTGCGGAGCGGCACGGCTGGTCGCTCGACGAGATCGACGTGTTCGAGCTCGCCACCCCGGAATCCCTGCTCGACCCCGATCGCGAACTGACCGTCCTCCATCCCGCAGAGATGGAATTGAACGAAACCACCAAGCTGGTGTTCGATCGGGTCAACGCCACCAACCCGTCGCGGGTGGTGTTCGACAGCCTGTCCGAAATGCGGCTGCTCGCCCAGAGTCCGCTGCGCTATCGCCGCCAGATTCTGGGGCTGAAGCATTTTTTCGCGGGCCGCAGTTGCACTGTAATCCTGCTTGACGACCTCTCGTCATCGCAGAACGATCTTCAGGTCCATTCGATTTCGCACGGTGTCGTGCTCCTCGAACAACTCGCGATCGACTATGGTGCCGAGCGGCGCCGCCTCCGCGTCATCAAAATGCGCGGCATCAAGTTCCGCGGCGGGTTTCACGATCTCACGATCGAAACCGGCGGTCTCGTCATCTACCCGCGCCTCGTCGCCGCCGAACACCATCTTGACTTCGTCGGCGACTTCACGCCGAGCGGCAACGCCGAACTCGATCGTCTGCTCGGCGGCGGTCTGGAGCGTGGCACCAATACCCTGCTGATCGGGGCCGCCGGCGTCGGCAAATCCTCACTCGCGATCACCTATGCCGCCGCCGCCGCTGAGCGCGGCGAGCGCGCTGTCGTCTTCGCGTTCGACGAGAGAGCCGCCACCATCCGCGCGCGCGCCCAGGCCATGGGCATGGACCTCGAAGCCGCGATCGCGGCGGATCTGATCCGCATCCGCCAGATCGATCCCGCAGAACTCTCGCCCGGCGAATTCGCTCATCAGATCCGCCATGAAGTCGAAGGCGCCCATGCCCGCATCGTCGTGATCGACAGCCTGAACGGCTATCTGAACGCCATGCCGGACGGGCGGTTCCTCATTCTCCAGATGCACGAACTGCTCAGCTATATGAGCCAGCTCGGCGTGCTGACCATCATGGTCCTCGCACAGCACGGCCTGGTTGGCACCACCGAAACCCCCCTCGACATCAGCTACCTGAGCGATTCGGTCCTGCTGCTGCGGTATTTCGAGGTCTCGGGCGTCATCCGCCGGGCACTCTCGGTGTTGAAGAAACGCAGCGGTTACCACGAACATTCGGTCCGCGAATTCCGCCTGACGAGCAGCGGCGTGGTCATCGGCGCCCCACTCACCCAGTTCACCGGCATTCTCTCCGGCACGCCGGTCTACACCGGCGGACCCGAGCCGCTCCTGGCGGATACCGAGCCCGGCGTGGCCACCGATAGCCGGACCGATCATGCCCATACCTGACAAAGCACCGGAAACAACGACAGAAGCACGGATCGCCATACTCGCACTCACCGGCCGCGATGGTCCAGCAATCGCCGACGTTCTATCGCGCGTCGGCCTCGTGGGCATGATCTGTGCAACTACCGACGAGCTGATCCGGCTGATCGACGACGGTGCCGGTGCCGTCATCGTCGCGGAAGAAGCCTTGTTCGGCAGTACCGCACTGACCATCGCAACATGGGTCGAAGCGCAACCCCCGTGGTCGGACCTGCCGTTCATCGTGCTGACCAGCCGCGAAGCCCGCCCCGAATTGCAGATCTGGCGTCATCGCACCCTGATCAATCTGCGCAACGCCTCGATGCTCGAACGCCCGCTCGATGCCCTGACCCTGTCAAGCGCCGCAACTTCCGCGCTGCGGGCCCGCCAGCGCCAGTACGAGGTCCGTCATTACCTCGCCGCGCGCGCCCAGGTCGCAATCCGCCTCGAACAGCTCGTCGAAGATCGTACCCGCAAACTCGAGGACGCGAACAACGCACTGATCGAACAGATCGCCGAGCGCGAAAAAACCGAAGCGGCGCTGCGACAATCGCAGAAAATGGAGGCGGTCGGTCAACTCACCGGCGGCCTCGCCCACGATTTCAACAACATGCTCGCCGGCATCACCGGCAGCCTCGAGCTCATGCGCCGGCGCATCGAACAGCGACGCTACGCCGACCTCGGTCGCTACGTCGACATCGCCTCCACCGCCGCCAACCGCGCCGCCGCCCTCACCCACCGCCTCCTCGCCTTTTCCCGGCGTCAGACCCTGAGCCCGAAACCGACCGACACGGCCGAACTGCTCGCCTCGATGAAAACACTCGTCGCCGGCACGGTCGGCCCGACCATCCGCGTCGATGTCCACGATTCAGACGAGGTGTGGCCGACCCTGTGCGACCCGCATCAACTCGAAAGTGCGGTCCTCAACCTGGTGATCAATGCGCGCGATGCGATGCCCGAAGGCGGCGTCCTCACCATCGAGCTCTCCAACGTCACCCTCGATACCGCCTATGTCGCCGCGCACACCGAACTCGAGCCCGGCGATTACGTGGTCCTGAGTGTGAGCGACACCGGCACCGGTATGTCGCCCGACGTCATGGCGCGCGCGTTCGACCCGTTCTTCACCACCAAACCGCTCGGGGCCGGCACGGGTCTCGGCCTGTCGATGGTCTATGGATTCGCGCGCCAGTCGAGCGGCCATCTGCGGATCTATAGCGAAGTCGGCAAGGGCAGCAGTATCCGCATCTTCCTGCCGCGCTATCGCGGTGTCGTCACCGAGGCCGAGCCCCGGATGGACATTTCGGGCATGCCGCGCGCCGAAGGAGGCGAAACCGTGCTGATCGTCGATGACGAATCCGCCATCCGCATCCTGGTGCGCGAA
>Ga0315298_1009457_pt1 | contig 12049 bp, 8 predicted proteins | sample WHS_1_MG_FD_203077 | JGI IMG/M metagenome (GOLD analysis project Ga0315298, IMG submission 203077) | Extremophilic microbial mat communities from Washburn Hot Springs, YNP, Wyoming, USA - WHS_1_MG | ecosystem: Environmental > Aquatic > Thermal springs > Hot (42-90C) | place: USA: Wyoming... | reverse complement strand
TGGCAGAGCGGATGCTGCCGCTTGTGCGCGCCCACGGAGGGCCAAGACGCATTGCCGTGGCGGAGAGCGGGGTTTTCACCCGTGCGGATGCCGAGCGGGTGTGGCGGGCGGGCGCCCACGCGGTCCTGGTGGGTGAGGCCATCATGCGCGAGGGCGACGTGGAAGCGAAAGTGCGGGAGCTAGTTGGCAACTCGTCTCCTCCTGCATCCCAGGCCGTGCCATGACCAGAGTGAAGATCTGCGGCATCACCTGTTTGGAGGACGCCCTGGCGGCGGTGGATGCGGGAGCGGACGCCGTGGGGTTCGTCTTCGCGGAGAGCCCGCGCCGCATCCAGCCAGGCTTGGCGGAACGGATCGCCGGGCAGCTGCCGCCGTTCGTCGCCGTGGTGGGGGTGTTCGTAAACTGCCATGCCGATTCGGCTTTGCTCGACGAGTGCCTTCCGTTCCTACATGCGATCCAGCTCCACGGCGACGAGCCACCGGAGTTCGCAAAGCGGTTGCCGCGCAAACGCATCAAGAGCTTCAGAGTGCGCACCAGCGACGACCTGCGGCCCATCGAGGGGTACCGGGGCGCGGTGGACGCAATCCTGCTGGACTCCCGCGTGGAGGGCTTCAGGGGCGGAAGCGGCCAAAGCTTCGACTGGGAGCTCGCGCGAGGTGCGCGGTCGGCGGGCATTCCCATCGTTCTTGCTGGCGGCATCGGCCCGGACAACGTGGCCACGGCCATCACGGAGGTGCGCCCGTACGCGGTTGACGCATCCACACGCCTGGAGAGCAGCCCCGGTCGCAAGGATGCCGTCCTGGTGCGGCGGTTCGTTCGCGAGGTGCGCCGCGCGGATGCGGAGCTCGGTTAGCGCTATTGCTTGCGGAAGGCGGCGGAGGTAGGAGAGAGACCATTGGACCTGCAACCACCCGGCAAGTTCGGCGAGTTTGGGGGTCGCTTCGTGCCAGAAACGCTCATACCCGTGCTGGACGAGCTGGCGAAGGCGTACGAGCGGGCCAGCCAGGACCCGGAGTTCCAGAGCAGGTTTGCGTATTATCTGCGCCAGTACGCGGGACGGCCCACGCCCCTTTACCTGGCCGAGCGGCTCACCAAGCTGATTGGCGGCGCGCGCATCTACCTTAAGCGTGAGGATCTTTGCCACACGGGGGCGCACAAGATCAACAACTGCCTGGGACAGGTGCTGTTGGCGGAGCGCATGGGTAAGCAGCGCATCATCGCCGAGACGGGGGCCGGACAGCACGGCGTGGCCACCGCAACTGTGTGCGCCCTGTTCGGCCTTCGATGCGAGGTGTACATGGGCGCCGAGGACGTCCGAAGGCAGGAGCTGAACGTCTTCAGGATGGGGTTGCTTGGCGCCGAGGTTCATTCCGTCGACGCGGGGAGCCGCACCCTCAAAGATGCCATCAACGAGGCGTTTCGCGACTGGGTTACCAACGTGCGCGGTACGTACTACCTGTTCGGGACGGCTGCGGGGCCCCATCCATTCCCCACCATCGTGCGCGACTTCCAGAGCGTCATCGGCCGCGAGGCGCGCGAGCAGGCCATTGAGGCGGAGGGCCGACTGCCGGACGCCGCCATAGCTTGCGTAGGGGGCGGCAGCAACTCGATCGGTCTGTTCCACGCCTTCATTCCGGATGCTTCCGTCAGGCTGATCGGAGTGGAGGCTGCAGGGCGCGGGCTAACCCCTGGCCAGCACGCCGCCACGCTTGGGATGGGCCGCCCCGGGGTGCTCCACGGCGCGATGAGCTACCTTCTACAGGACAACCACGGTCAGGTTCTTCCCACGCATTCGGTCTCTGCCGGCTTGGATTACCCTGGCGTCGGCCCCGAGCACAGCTTCCTCAAGGAGATCGGGCGGGCAGAGTACACATCTGCCACAGACGAGGAGGCGCTGGACGCCTTCCACACGCTGGCGCGAACGGAGGGGATACTGCCGGCACTGGAGTCGGCGCATGCCGTGGCGGCCGTCATGCGCGTCGCGAGCGAGATGCCGCGCGATGCCTTCGTGGTGGTGTGCTTGTCCGGTCGGGGAGACAAAGACGTGGAGCAGGTCAGGGCGTTCAGTCGTCACCTCACCAACAAGGGGAGCTGAGGGTATGTCGCGCATCGCCAAGCGAATCGCTGAGTGCAGGGCACAGGGGAGGGGGGCGTTTGCGGCGTTCGTCACTGCGGGCGACCCCGACCTCGACACCACGGAAAGGCTGATACTGGCGCTGGACCAAGCGGGGGTGGACATAGTGGAGCTGGGCGTCCCGTTCTCAGACCCAATGGCGGATGGGCCCAGCATCCAGGCGTCGTCCCAGCGGGCGCTGCAGCACAACGTCACCATCGGGCAGGTGCTTGAGCTGGTTGGCAGGGTGCGCCGGCAGACCGCCATGCCCATCGTGCTGATGACCTACTACAACCCCATGCTTCAGGCCGGCCTCTCCGCCTTCGCAAACGGCTGCGCGTGGGTCGGCGTTGACGGCGTGATCGCCACCGACCTCACGCCCGAAGAGGCGGGACCATGGAAAGAGGCGGCGGATGCAGCCCTGGTAGACACAATCTTCTTGGTTGCCCCGACCAGCACAGACGAGCGGATGGCCCTCGTTGGGCGGATAGCGGGCGGCTTCGTGTACTGCGTCTCGCGTACGGGCGTCACAGGCGCAAGCGACAGACTGGCTGAGGGGGAGGTTGGCGCCCTGGTCTCGCGCGTCCGCCGATACACGGAGCTGCCGGTGTTGGTTGGGTTCGGCATATCAAAGCCAGAGCAAGTGAAGGCGGTATGCCGCGTGGCCGATGGCGCGGTGGTTGGCAGCGCCCTGGTGAACGTGGTTGCCGCCAACCTGGGCAGCCCCAGTCTGGTGGACGCGGTGGCGGCCGCTGCGCGAGAGCTGGCCGCCGCATGCCGCACGGCGCTCCGCCAATAGCGACCCTGGCACTTCAGCGCACCTCTGGCTCCCTCTCGTAAGGAGGTCCATCCGATGACCCCGCTGTTGCTCGCACTGGCGACCATCGTCGCGCCCCAGCAAGCACCGTCCACCGTGCACCAGTACGGCCGCTTCGAACTCATCATCACGAGCCAGACTGTGGTTGGCAACCCGTTCGACCCAGACGAGAACGACATTGAGGTGGTGTTCACAGACCCATCCGGCCGCCGGATCTCCGTGCCCGCGTTCTATGACGGCGGGACTACGTGGCGCGTGCGGTTCACACCGTCCTCCGCGGGAACGTACCGATACCAGGCGGAGGCGCGGGGCAAAACCGCCCTTGCCGAACCGGCGCCGTCGGGCACCTTCCGGGTCACCCGCTCCTCCCAGCCCGGCTTCGTACGCGTGGACCGACGCAATCCGCGCCGCTTCGCATTGGATGGCGGAACGCCGTTCTATCCGGTTGGCATGAACGTGGGGTGGACGTCGGGCGGCGGAACGGATTTGGATTACGACACCTACTTCGCAGCTATGGGGCGCGCAGGCCTGAACTGGGCGCGCGTGTGGATGTGCGCTTGGGGTGGCACCAACTTGGAGTGGACCCCTGGCAAGCTTGGATTGTACAACCTAGATGCCGCCAGGTACATCGACCGCATCCTGGCCGAAGCGGAGCGGAACGGGATCTACGTGCAGCTAGTTTTGCAGCACCATGGCCAGTTCTCCACCCGAGTCAACCCGAACTGGGCGGATAATCCCTACAGCAAGGCCAACGGTGGGATTCTGGACACTCCGGCCGGCTTCTTCACAGACCCGAAGGCGCGGGAGCTGTTCAAGAAGCGCGCAAGGTACGTGGTTGCCAGGTGGGGGTACAGCACGCACCTGATGGCGTGGGAGCTGTTCAACGAGGTGCAGTTCACCGACCACGGGGATTGGGAGGATGTTGCCCGCTGGCACGACGCCGCCGCCAGCTACATCCGGTCGATCGACCCATACCACCACCTCATCACCACGAGTAGCCCGCCAGCGGATTCCCCGGTCTGGCGTTCCATGGACTACCTGCAGGCCCACGCGTACAACGACGATCCCCTGCGGTCGGGCGCCGGCGACCTTCCGCCCGCGAGCATCTCCAAGCCGTTCTTCGTGGGGGAGTGGGGCGCAAGCAACGGGGCCGGTCCGGCGAGCGGTGGAGCCAGCTTCCTGCGCACCGGCATCTACGCGGGCATGCTCACGGGCGCCTCTGCTGCCCCCATGTTCTGGGCGTGGGACTACGTACAGCGGCAAAACCTGTACTCCGTGATCGGAGGCGCCGCCCGGTTCGCGAGGGCATCGGGGCTGGCGAGTAGGGCGGACCTATCGCCCACGCCTGTGGCGGTGAGCTCGTCGCAGCTGGGCCCCCTTACGCTTACGCCGGCTCTTGGGTGGGAGACAGGCAAGGAAGCGACCTTCGCCATCGGTCGGCAGGCACAGGGGACGGTGGCGGGCATGCCCTCGTTCATCCAGGGGCGAGCGCACCCGGACATGATGCCCATCCCACCCACGCTTGTGCTGGACTGTCCAGTCGACACGAACGTGGTGGTGACGGTGCGGGCCGTGTCGGCGGCCGGTGCAGAGCTGGTGCTGACGCTGGACGGCGAGGAGGTGGTTCGAAAGCAGCTTGCCCAGGCCGACGCGCCCAGAGGGCGACAGCTCCCGATCAGCGTTGCGGTTCCGTCCGGGCGTCACCAGCTGACCATTGCCAACGACGGGCAGGACTGGTGCCAGATATCCTCCGTGGTGATCGAGCGTTACGCTCCCGCGATCGATGCCAGGGCCGTGGCCAGCAAGGAGGCAGCTGTGGTGTGGGCACGGCCGGTGGTGGGCCAGTCGGTTGATGCGGAGGTGCGGGTTCGTGGCCTGAACGCGGGTAGGTTCCGGGTTGAGCGGTACGACACAACCACGGGAGAAGGCACGCCCGCGGGCGAGATCGAGGTTAGGAACGGGGTTGCGACGCTCAAGATCGAGAAGCTTGGCACTGACGCAGCATACGTGTTGCGCACGTCCAGCAGGGGCTGACGGGGGCGCGAAGGTTACGTCTCGAGGCGCAGGTACATGGTGTGCTGCTTGCGGTCGGCGGTTTCGCCCACAATGCGGAACCCGAGCGACTGGTACAGCGCGATTGCCCGTGCGTTGTTCTTGTACACGGTGAGGTTGATCCCCTCGCGGTGGGTTCTGCGGGCCTCCGCGATGAGTGCCTCCATCATGGCGCGGCCAAGGCCAGCTCCCTGGTAGTCGTCGGCGATGCCAATGCCGAGCACCGGGACTCCGCCGGTCTCCACGGCGGCCTCGTAGAACGCGTAGCCAGCCACCACGCCGGTCTGGCCGTCGAGGGCAAGCAGACGGTATATGCGCGCGGATGTTCCGTCGCAAGCGATGCGCCGCGCGTCTGCCACGGAGAATGGGTGTGGGTGGAAGAAGGCGCGGCTAATGGGCGACAGACGCGCGAAGTAGTCGTAGATGCGGCCGGAGTCGCCAGGGCGGGCCCTTCTGAGGACGCAACGCCTGCCGTCCCGGAGCACCACGATGCTCACCACCTCGGCGTCGAGCTCTGCGGGCTCCGGCGCCGCAACGCTATTCTGTTCGCCGCTCATCGCGTGCCATCTCGACGACGAACACGTTGCAAGAGTTGGGCCGCGCCCAAGGGAGCACGGCGGTACCGCTCCTCATGCTTCTGCGGTAGCTGGCAGTGGCAAGCCACCCGAACTGCCCGCCGCCAAGCCCCACAATCCCCACCATGATGATACCACGATCGCGCATGAGTCGCTGCATGGCAAGCGGACACAATGCACCAAGAGTGCAAGGGCGCCTGGTACGAAGCTTGCATGCCTGAAAATGTGTACGTTCGGGCTGTAACGCGCACCTGGCGGTAGCCGCCGCCCATTCCGGAGCCTTCACGAAATGCTCGTTGCTTCCGTCGGCATGTGGGCCCGTGCCGCGGCCGCCCTGGTTGTCAGAGTGGTTCGCCTGGTGCCGCTGTGTTGGCGTCAGCGGCGGGTGATCTTGGAGGACCCCCAGACGGTGGTTGAAAAGGGTGGCAGGTTCCTCCCGCTGTCGCCGGGCGCCTTCATGGCAGGTGGGATCGTGCTCTCTATTGCGCTTCTGGCCGGTCTCAACCTGGCCTCAGAGCGGATGCCATGGCTGCCGCCGGTCCCCGCCGACCGCGAGGCGGCCAACCTAGCTCAACAGGTGACGGAGCTCACCGGCAGGCTGCGGGATATCGATGCGGAGGCAGCCCGCGTGAGCCGTGCTATCGGCGCGAACGACCGCGACATGGCGCTGCACCTGCAAGAGCAGGCCCTGCTTACGGAGCGGCGGCTGGTAGAGGGCTACCTCACGGTGACAACGAACCAGCTATGGTCCGCCCGCCTGCACCAGAAGTACCGACGCGACCTAGTTAGCTTCTCCTTCCTATTGCTGGGAACCGGTGTTCTGAGCGCGCTGCTTGTGGGCGCGGCCCTATTCGGCCGGTTCTTGCGCGCCCTTGAGCTACGCTCGCCCATGGTGCGCTATGCGTTTCGGGCGTATCTCAACTACTGCACAGCGAGCTTGCTCCTGCCGTGCGCGGTTGCTGGCGCGGTAATGCTGGCCCTCCCTATGGCAGCGCGGTATGGCGCCTGGCAAGAGCGCGCCCTGGACGGATCGATCCTGGTGTGGATCGTGGCGACAGGCGCGTGGCTTGCGCTTACGATGCGCCGGGCCGGGCGCGCGCTTAGCAGTCTGTTCAGCTTTGTGGAGCGCGTTGGGAGCCCCGGCCTGCCGTCGGACCATCACCTTGTCCTTGGCAAGATGCAGCTAGCCCAGGCCTTCGCGGCGCTTGTGGTGAGCGGGGTCGCGGTGCTGCTGGGCTGGCTGTACCTTGTGAAGGCTTAGCGATGGGGTGGGCCGGTTGCCGGCTGAGCCCCCCGGCCCGGAGGTCACCTCAGCGCAGCCGGCATATCCCCGCAGGGGCTACCTGCCGGACACCATCCGCGTAGCGGTGTGGATCCTCATGTCCAGCTTGATGGTTTGCGGTTTGCCTGCTGGCTGGCCGGGCTGCGCTGGCGGCGCGGGCACCACCATCGTTCCGTTGCCGCTTATGTCGCCAACGGCTGACCTCTGCATGCCGGTGGCCAGAGACACGCCCTGAACCACTGTACCCCTTATGGTGCCCTTCATCTGTGGTCCGTTCTGCTGGTTGGGGAAGGGCGCGCTGAACGCGGTGCTGATCATTGCGGTGCCTCCCTTGATAGAGATGAGCTTGCTGGTTGACGTCACCCTGAGCTTGCTGCCGCCAACCGGCAGGTCCTGTGTGAGCTTCCAGGTGTCGCCAACCTTCACCGGCTTGCTTGGCAGCAGGCCGCCAGAGATGCTCGTCATGGCAGCAAGCTGGTCGCTTCCGTTGGCGGTGGCGGGCCTGAGCTTTCCGTTGGGAGACATGACCAGCGGAACCGGCTTCGGCTTGGTCTGGTTCTGGCCGTATGGCATCTTCTGGCCGTTCATGGTCATGGTTGGGATGCCTGGCTCCATCACCATCTGCATATCGCCGTTAGGCAGCCGCTTTTTGGCCACCACTCTGTAGCTCAGCTCCATCGTGGCCTTCATCGGCTGCTGCCCCTGAGGCGTGTGCACCGTCTGGTTTGTGGTGACAGTGGTTCGATAGCTCCAGGTGTCGCCTGGCTTAGCGCTAACGCGCAGCTGCACAGCGCCAGCGGCGTACGCAACACATCCCAGGCACAGCACGGCCAGGCCTACCAGACTCCATCTCTTCATCCTGATCCTCCTTGTCGCCGCGGCGACGCGAAACCATCCCTGGCGACAGCCCTTCGGCGTTAGCCTGTCTGTTCGGGCAGCGCGCGGGAGTTAGCAGCGGTTGGCGGCAGGTTACAGCAAACGGGACGCGCCCGCCGCCGTTCAGCGCTGCAGCACCACGCAGCTTGTGGCCGGCTGGCCCCTTGCCTGGCACTGCCAAACCCGCCTCCTATGGGCCAACCTACAGTTCGGTGTTGGCACGATGAACACCTGTTGCCAACCGCGGCAAGCGGGGGAAACGGATCTTGCCGAGCGGTCAAAGGCTGGACGCCACACATGGGAGGGAGGTCGCACGTAGGGAAGGTGAGAGTAAGCAGGATGGGGCGCAGGTGAAAGACGGGAGGCGATGGGGGCGGCCTCACATTCGCCTTACCCTCCCCCAGTCCCCACACCACGGGCCTACATGTCCCGAACACACCTGACGGACTCCTCCCAGCTCCCCTCTCCCCGCGAGTGGGAGAGGGGTGGCGAAGCCGGAGTGAGGGGAACCACAAGGCTTGCCTAACAACCTGTTCGATCATACAAGGGTGCCGTAGCCGGGGTGAGGGCAACTCCCTGCGCCCTGTTGTAGGCTAGTGGTGAAGGCAGCGCCCAGGTCGCTTCCCCTCACCCCCCGGCCCCCTCTCCCACGTCGCAAGCTTGGGGAGAGGGGGGGGCCTCCGGCGTGCCAGTAGCTTACGCAACCGAACACACCTGACGGACTCCTCCCAGCTCCCCTCTCCCCGTAAGTGGGAGAGGGGTGGCGAAGCCGGGGCGAGGGGAACTACAAGGCTTGCCTAACAACCTGTTCGATCATACAAGGGGGCGGAGCCGGGGTGAGGGGAACCCCCCGCCTTCGGCTACAGAGCAGTGGTGAGGGCAACCGTCGCCATGAGTCTTGCCCAGCTGCCTCCTCGACAATCGAGTTTCCCGCTTCCAGCCATTCTTGTGCGTTTCGGACGGCGCACCACGGCCCCGCATTCGTCCTATCGCGGCAAGAGGTGGCCCACCCACTGAGCGTGAATCTGGTTGCGGCTACCGTAAGCCGTGTAGCTAGGATGGGTAGGAGGTCATCAATGCCCGATTCCGTCGTACCGTACTCCAGGGAGGCTCTGTTCAGCCCAGGCCCGCCGCGAACGTACACCGGGCGGCAGCTGGACGAGATCGCGTTCCCGCTGGGTGGCATCGGCACTGGCACCGTCTCATTGGGCGGGTGGGGCCAGCTCCGCGACTTCGAGATCTTCAACCGCCCGGAGAAGGGGCTTCAGTTTCTGTACACCTTCTTCACCCTCCACGCTCGCTGGGGGGATGCGCAGCCGGTGACGAGGGTGCTCCAAGGCCCAGTGGGTGGCACCTGTACCGGCCACGGCAGCGGCGTCGACCGAGCCGGCGGGGCCGGGCTTCCGCACTTCCGAGGGTGCGCCTTCACCGGTGGCTTCCCCATCGCCAACGTTAGCCTGGACGACGACGCCATGCCGGTCAGGGTCTCCATAGAGGCGTTCAACCCGTTTATCCCGCTGAACGACAAGGATTCCAGCATCCCGGTTGCGATACTCCTCTTCACGCTGGAGAGTAAGCTGAGCGAACCGGTTCAGATAAGCCTCTTGGCGAACCTGGAGAACCGCGTTGGGCATCCGGATGTTGGCGGCGGGACCATAGCCTTTCGAGACGGTAGCTCAGTGTGCGGCCTGAGCATGGGCACCAGCAAACACGCCCCGGAATCCCCACGGTACGGCTCGCTGGCGCTTGCCACCCCCTGGCGAGACGTGAACGTAGCAACACACTGGTACCGCGGCGGCTGGTTCGATAGCCTTCACTGGTTCTGGGACCACGTCTCCCAATCCGGCGAGCTGCCTGAGAACCGCGAGCCGGCACAGGCCTCGGATGGGGCGACGGACGTGGGCTCGATAGGGCTGCGAGCTGTGGTGCCCGCCGGGGGGGCCATCAGGCTGCCGATTATCATGGCCTGGCACATCCCCAACTTCGAGAAGTACTGGGGTGAGCATGCCGTGTGGCCCAACTACTACGCCGCCCTGTTCCGAGACGCCTGGGACGTGGCGGAGTACGTTGGCAGAGAGCTTTCTCGCCTGGAGGGCGAGACCAAGGCTTTCCGAGACGCCCTGTACGCATCGTCGCTGCCGGAGCCAGTCCTAGATGCCGTGTCTTCCCAACTCTCGGTGCTGAAGAGCACCACATGTCTGCGGCTTACCGACGGCACGTTCTACGGCTTCGAGGGCTGCCACCCGAGCAGCGGCTGTTGCGAGGGAACCTGCACCCACGTATGGAACTACGCGCAGGCGCTTCCGTTTCTCTTTCCTGCGTTGGAGCGCTCGGTTCGGGAGGCCGACTACCGGCACAACCAGGCCCCTGACGGCCACATGACGTTCCGCATGCCCCTCCCGCTGGGCGTGCACCCCGAGCCCACGTTCCACGCGGCCGCCGACGGCCAAATGGGCGGCGTGGTGAAGACGTACCGCGAGTGGTTGGTGAGCGGCGATGACGAGTGGCTGCGCCGCCTGTGGCCTTCGGTGCGCAAGGCGCTGGAGTATGCCTGGCTGCAGTGGGACAAGGACCGCGACGGCGTGATGGAGGGGGTCCAACACAACACGTACGACGTGGAGTTCCACGGTCCCAACACCATGACGGGTAGCATCTACTTGGCTGCACTGCGTGCTGGTGAGGAGATGGCCAGGCGACTGGGCGATGAAGAGGCAGCGGCCGCCTACCACGAGGTGTACCAGCGGGGCCGCGCGTGGACCGATGCCAACCTGTTCAACGGCGAGTATTACAGGCAGGAGGTCCGCCCCGCTCCAATGGTTGCTGACCCAGATCCGCTCACCGGCTGGCCCAAGTACCAGTACGGCGATGGCTGCCTCTCCGATCAGCTTCTGGGACAGCTGATGGCGCAGATTACCGATTTGGGCCATGTGCTGGACCCAGACCACGTTCGAGCAGCGCTTCGCTCGGTGTTTGTCCACAACTGGCGGCCGAGCCTCGCCACGCACGCCAATCCGCAGCGCATATACGCCCTCAACGACGAGGCGGGCCTGCTGGTGTGTAGCTGGCCACGCGGCGGGCGGCCGGCCTACCCGGTCCCGTACTGCGACGAGGTGTGGACAGGCATCGAGTACCAAGTGGCATCCCACCTCATATACGAGGGCCTGCTTGAGGAGGGACTAGCCATAGTCAAGGGAGCCCGCAACAGGCACGACGGCACTCGGCGCAACCCGTGGAACGAATTCGAGTGCGGAAACCACTACGCCAGGGCGTTGGCCAGCTACGGGCTTCTGCTGGCGCTCTCCGGCTTCTCGATCCGTGCCGCAGACGGCTGGCTGGGCTTCGCTCCCCGGATGGCGGAGGCCGATTTCCGATGTTTCTTCTCCACCAACACCGGCTGGGGCATCTTCCACCAGCGCCGGAGGGATGGTGAGACCCAGGCAGCTCTGTCCGTGAGGTGGGGCTCCGTAACGCTGAGCCAGCTCGGGCTGCGGGCGGCTGGCGGGTCCGCCACAGCCGCAATTGGCGGCGTGCCCGTGGCCGCGGAGTGGAACGGCTCGGCAGTTGTTCTTGCGCAGTCTGTGGCGATCTCTGCCGGGGAGGAGCTTACGGTGACCGTACGATAGCGGCTGTGAACACGGAGAGCTGAGGAAGCGGGCAAAGGGTGAAGACGTGAACCGATTGGCCGATCTCTGTGCTGCATCTCTGATGGTGCGGTTTCGGGGCTCCTGACTTCCCCATCGTCTCACCCAATGGGAGCGCGCCATTCCACGCATCCCTGGTTGCCGCGGTAGCTGGGTTGTGGAAAGGCGCCGTGGCATTGCGCGCCCTGGGAGGCCTCGATCCAGGCAGGAACGAGGGCTTGGCGCGGCGAACAGTATGAGCGGCGGCCAGCGGAACGCGCTTCCAACTGCTCTGCGGGGCCGCCTTACTAGCGTCAGCATCTGCATAGCGCAAGTGAGGGCACCCGGCCTGCCGGCCCCGCCTGCGAGCCATTCCACCGGCTTGCCGCCGGAGCCCAGCCAGGGCGGTGCGAATGAGGGTGATAATGAGTAAGACTTACAAGGTGGCTGTTATTCCCGGAGACGGCACTGGGCCGGAGGTTGTGCGCGAGGGCCTGAAGGTCCTGAAGGCGGCTGCCCAGGTGGAGGGGTTTTCCGTGGACCTGGCCGAGTACGACTTCGGCGGGGAGCGGTACAAGCGCACCGGTGAGACGTTGCCGGACAGCGCCGTGGCGGAGCTGCGCGGCTACCAGGCGATCCTCCTCGGCGCCATAGGGCATCCGGACGTGCGCCCCGGCATCCTTGAGAAAGGCATACTGCTCAAGCTTCGGTTCG
>Ga0315298_1009455_pt1 | contig 12053 bp, 9 predicted proteins | sample WHS_1_MG_FD_203077 | JGI IMG/M metagenome (GOLD analysis project Ga0315298, IMG submission 203077) | Extremophilic microbial mat communities from Washburn Hot Springs, YNP, Wyoming, USA - WHS_1_MG | ecosystem: Environmental > Aquatic > Thermal springs > Hot (42-90C) | place: USA: Wyoming... | reverse complement strand
GGCTAGTTTCTGACTAGGGTCTTGGAAGTCCATAGTCACGATATAGTAATTGTAGGTGCTGGTCTTGCTGGCTTGAGAGCAGCAATTGCTGCAGCAGAGGTTAGTAAAGATATTGAGGTAGCTGTGGTTTCAAAGGTGTATCCTACTAGGTCACATTCTGTTTGCGCACAAGGTGGAACCGCCGCGGTTATGAGGGAGGGGGATAGCTTCGATCTGCACGCTTGGGATACTGTAAAAGGGAGTGACTTTTTAGCAGATCAGGATGTTGTCGAATTTTTTGTAAAGAGGATTAGTGAGGAGGTCGTTAGGCTTGAGCATTGGGGTATGCCTTGGAGTAGAACATCTGATGGTAAGATAGCTCAGCGAGCGTTTGGAGGGCATAGCTTTCCCAGAGCCTGCTTTTCAGCAGATCTAGTAGGCTTCCAAGAGATGCACACATTATATGGGCGCGCGTTAGCATATGATAACATAAAATTCTATGATGAATGGTATGTGACATCTTTAATATCAGAAGGGTGTGCAAAAGGCCTCACAGCAATCGACCTTAAAACAGGCACTATGAGCGCATTTCGTGCTAAAGTGATAATAATGGCAACAGGCGGGGCTTGCAGAATCTACCGCTTCACAACCTACTCCTACACGGCTACAGGTGACGGCATGGTATTAGCCTATAGGGCTGGTGCGCCCTTAGAGGATATGGAGTTCGTCCAGTTTCACCCTACAGGTCTTGTGCCTAGTGGGGTGTTGATAAGTGAAGCTGCACGTGGAGAAGGTGGCTACCTCAGAAATAGGAAAGGAGAGAGGTTTATGGAGAGGTACGCAAAAGAGAGAATGGAGCTTGCTCCACGTGATATAGTTGCTAGGGCTGAGATGACCGAGATAATGGAGGGTAAGGCTTTTGAGGGACCAGACGGACCATACATAACCCTTGACCTCACCCACTTAGGCGAGGAGAAGATTAATGAACGCCTACCCTACATACGTGAAGTAACACAAAGACTTTTAGGCATAGATCCAGTGCACGAACCCATACCTATAGCACCAGCTGCCCACTACTCTATGGGCGGCATAAAAGCAAACATAAAGACAGCAACGCCTTTACCTCACCTATTTGCTGCTGGAGAATGCTCCTGCCTCAGCCTACACGGCGCAAACAGGCTTGGCACCAACTCTACAGCAGAGTGCCTAGTCTTTGGGGCCGTGGCTGGCGAGGAAGCTTCAAAGCTCGCTCTTACTTCAGAGTTCCCTGATTTACCTAAGGAGAGGCTTGTTGAGGAGGAGAAGCGTGTATTTGACAAAATACTGGGGAATGAGGGTGGTGAAAGGATCCCAGAGATTAGGATGCAGATGATGAACATTATGAACGAAAAAGTTTGGGTCTTTAGAGATGAACAGCGTTTAGCAGAAACCGTTAAGGAGATAAGGGCTTTAAAAGAGAAGTTCAAGAAGGCTAAAGTTGAAGACAGCTCAAGAGTGTTTAATTTAGGTTTGATAAACGCGCTTGAGCTCGACTGTATGCTTGAGCTAGCTGAGGTTACCGCTCTTTCAGCCTTAAGCAGAAGGGAGTCTAGGGGCGCCCATTCTAGAGTAGACTACCCGAAGCGTGATGACGTAAACTGGCTCAGGCACACCTTGGTCTACTATACAGTAGATGGACCTAGGTTTGGCTACGCCCCTGTCACGATAACCAAATGGCAGCCTGTTGAAAGGAAGTATTGAGGCGAGTGTAGCTCTTGGAAGAGGGAAAGATGGTTACACTTAACGTAGTGCGATATCACCCAGAGAAGGCGCAGTATGTGACCTCAACATATAAGGTGCCTGCTAAGAAGGGCATGACGCTACTAGATGCTCTCCTCTACATTAGAGATAATCTAGATGGAACACTGACTGTAAGGCACTCCTGCAGAATGGGTCTATGTGGAAGCTGCTCCGTTATAGTTAACGGTAGACACGTTTTAGCCTGCTACACTCAGCTTCTTGATTTAGGCGCAGACAACATAACGGTTATGCCAATGCAGAACCTACCGATGATCAAAGATCTTGTGCCAGATCTAAAACCTTTCTTCGAGAAGTACAAGCCGATCAAACCCTACCTCATCAAACCAGCTGATATCATGAAGAAGGAGAGAGAGTTTACTCAGATGCCCGAGGACCTCAAGAAATACTGGAATAACACATTATGCATAAAGTGTGGACTCTGCTACTCAGCCTGCCCAGTGGTTAAATCAAACCCGAGCTTTCCAGGACCAGCTGCGGTTACTACACTTTACCGCTTCTCTATCGACAGCAGGGACGAAGGAAGGGAGGAAAGGCTTCAGAACACTGGACCTTGGCTATGCTACTATTGTGGTGACTGTTCCATTAGCTGCCCTAAAGGCGTTGAGCCTACTGAATCGATTATGTCTATGAGGCGCCACCTGATAACAAACTACGATTGGATCGGGATTTCACGCCTACTCTATAACTCTAAGAAAGCATCAGCGCTATTCACCATAGGTTCAGCCATAGTAACCTTCCTCTTAGTCTGGTTTCTCCATGGACCAGTCGTGTTAGATGAAGTGAACCTCACATCCTTCGCACCAATAGAGATTGTACACAATGGAGGAATAATTTATGGCGTGCTGCTTGCTGCCCTACTCCTAAGCAACATAGGAAGAATGTACTGGTTTACCGTAAGGAAGCGGGTTGGAAAAGGGCGCATACCCATAAGCACATACTTTAAAGCATTCAAACACATAATCATAGAGTTTCTAACCCAAGCAGGCTACTCCAAATGTGTATCTAAACGCGCTTGGATCAATCACCTAATCCTAATGTGGGGTTACACAAGCCTATTCGTACTGTTCGCTATCCTACTACCCTACACATTAGTTAACGAGATACCTCCATTAAACAACACCTTCCGCTTAGCCGGTTACTTTGGCTTCACAGCACTAACATACGCAACACTATACGCAATGATAGGGAGATTAGTAAAGAAGGAGCAGTATAGAAAGTATTCTCACCACACAGACTGGATGTTCTTAATACTACTTCTGATCACATCCATAACAGGCATCCTCGTACACATCTTCATCGCTCTAAAGATGCCTCTAGCAACATACGTAACCTTCACAATACACCTAACCATCGTTGTTCCATTATTGGCAGAAGTCCCGTTTGGTAAATGGACACACTTAGCCTACAGACCCTTCGCACTCTACTTCACCCAACTTAAAAGAGAAGCTGGGCTTCCATAGAGCTTCAATTTACTCAGCGTACCATGAGCTCAAAGTATTTTATTCCTCTACCCTAGAAAGAGCTCAGGATTTGCGCAAGGCTTCAAAGACTGAACGTATCTACCAAACTTCTCTATCGGGTATTTTTTTAATATTGTCATCTATTCTCTATCGACGCCTCCTTTTCTTGCGTGTGTTATGTTCGTTTAGAGAGGACACAAAGCATTAATCTAGATACCTTCTATAACTTGCTGATTGGAGTTGATAGGGTGGGGTGCTAGAAGAAATGTTAAGCTTCTAATGACACCTGGTCCGGTAGAAGTCTCTCCTAGGGTGTTAGCCGCTTTAGCCACACCACAGATCTACCATTACTACCCCGGTTTCATAGAGTTCTTTGAGGATACTGTTGATAAGGTTAAGCGCGTCTTTCAGACAAAGCACGATGTTATATTGATGCAGGGTGAAGGGGTGCTAGGTCTAGAGGCTGCGGTAGCAAACATACTTAACCCAAGAGATAAGGTCTTAGTCTGCGACTCTGGACCATTCGGTAAGTGGTTCCGTGTATATGTGGAGAATTATGAGGGGGTCGCTGTTGAAGCTTCAGTAGACCCACGTGAAGTCATGAATGTTGAGCTGGTCAAGAAGGTTATGGATGAACATAAAGATCTTAAAGCTCTAACTATTGTTCACTGCGAAACACCTTGCGGCACACTTAACCCAATCGGAGAAATATGTAAAGAAGCGAAGAAGCGTGGACTGATGACTATCGTAGATGCGGTTGCATCTCTAGGTGGAGTTGATGTTAGGCCTGATGCATGGGGGATTGATATCTGCATTTCAGCTTCACAGAAATGCATCTCTTCAACAGCGGGCCTCACCTTGATGAGCGTAAGTGAAGAGGCTTGGGAGGCTATGGAATCTAAGAAGAAGCCGTTAAGAAACTCTTATCTCAGCATCCTAGATTACAAAGATACTTGGCTTAGGCAGAAGAGGTTCCCATTCACACCCTTTGTGGCAGAGGTCTACGCTTTGAACGAAGCATTATCTGAGCTTTTAGAGGAGGGGCTTGAGCAGTCATTCAGGAGGCACCGTGCAGCTGCTGAGCTCTGCAGAAGATATGTTAGGGAAATGGGTTTAACACTCTGGCCAAATAAAGATGAATATGCGTCTAACACGGTTACTGCTTTGGAGGTTCCAGCCAAATACTCTGATAAAACTATAGTTGAACATATGGCTGAGAAGTACGGTGTGCTTATTGGCGGTGGCTACGGTGAAACAAAAGGCAAGGTATTAAGGATAGGCCATATGGGTTACCAAGCTACAGAAGCAAACATCATCGCTACCATGGAAGTGCTACGTCTAACCCTTAGAGATCTAGGCTAGCTTTACACCATATTAAAGAGCCTGAGCGCATTCAACTCCAGCACAAGCTTTAACTCTTTTTCGGATAAGCCAGCAACACTTAGCTTGGTGAGCTCTACTGCATAATGGTGGAAAGGCACGCCAGAACCCCATAGGACACGTTCAACGCCTAAAGTCTTTAAAGCTTCCAGGATATTTGTATGCATAGGCATACCCGAGGGTCAAGGAGATGTTCTTCCTTTTAGCCGCAACCTCCAGACATCCATTGATGCATACTATGTTGTCGTGCCCCATATGCCCTAGAACAATAGGAATATCGCTAAACCTTTCAGCTAGAGGTCCATAGCTCCAAGGTAATGTAAAAGGCGTGTGGCCAAAGTGAAACTAGAACTCTCCAACCTGCATCCTTAACTAAACCCATGATTTCTTCTAACGCTTCTGGCACAGGCAGATAGCCTAGATACTCAAGCAGGTATCATATCAGATGTCAATATTATTTATAGTAAAATCCGAAGAATAGCGCATATCTACAATGAGCCTTAAGCATAACGTTTAAGTTTATTTGTCCTCCTATTATCTGTTCACTAGGTATGAAATCCGTAAGATCTCATAGAAAGGAGATAGGTGTATCTACAACAGCAGCGGTTGCAGCAATAATTGTCATAGCAATTGTAGCTGGTGTAGCAGGCTACTTTGGGGGAGTGGGTCAAGTTACAACCACAACCGTGACAGAACACCATACTACGACAGCAACTGTAACGCAAACCGTAGCCGGCGAAGGAGCATTAGGTAGGAAGTTAAGAGTAGCAATAATAGTTCCAGGTAGAGCGAACGATTACGGTTGGAATCAAGAGGGAGTAGAAGGCTTAAAGAAGGTCGCAGCAAAGTTTAGAGCAGAATTCTCCTTTAGCGAAGGACTAGGTTATGGTGAACCACCCCTAAGAGCACTCGAGGACTACATAAGAAAGGGCTATGATCTAGTAGTAGGCCACGCAAGCGGTTATAGAGAATTTACACTCGAGCTTGCTAGGACTGGTAAGATAGGTCAGAGTAAGGTACTTATTGTTAGTGAAGCGCAAGAAGGGATGGAGGAGCAGGATGTTGTGCCAGGTAAAGTTGGCACATACTCTTTCGTTGTCGCAGCTGCTTCATATCCAGCGGGATATCTTGCCGGATTGATGACAAAATCTAACATCGTCGGTATAGTTCAGTCTGTTGAGACAGATATAAACTGGATAAGACAGAGCGCAGCGTTCGCACAAGGGCTTAAAGCAGCGAACCCTAAAGCTAAACTTCTTTTTACAGTTGTGGGCTCATATGAAGATCCGGCTAAAGGTAAGGAGTATACCGCTGCGCAGATAGGGCTTGGGGCTGATGTCATATTTGGCCAAGGTGACGGCACATCATTTGGTATAATGGATGCGTGCAGAGATGCTGGAGTATGGTTTATTGACGTCATAGGCGATAAGAGAGCGATAGATGAGAAGGGCATACTCTTAACTTCAGTACTCTGGGACTTCTCAAAGGCATATGAGCAGGCTTTGATCGACATTTACAACGGAGAATTCGGTAAACACAACTATTATATGTCACACGCGAACCAAGCCATCTACCTACTAACCCTAAACCCTAAAGTCTCCGCCGATACAGCTACAAAAGTAAGCGAAATCAGCCAAAAGATACAAGCGGGAGAAATCAAAGTGAAGGTTCCGAATAACATCGAGGATCTTCATGCTATCTTCAGAGAACTTGGCTACGAGTAGCTGAGAACCCAATCTCTTTAAACGGTTACTATTTTGGGGTTCGAAGATTATGATCAAAGTTCATAATGAGGATAAAAAGATTTAGTCTGGTTCAGTATAGAGGTGCTGAAGGAAGTGTAAATGGGTTCAATTAACTTATTAGTGTCTTCGATCAAAACTGCTCTTTCGAGTATCATAGGTATAGCTGGTGGGATGGTTGCTGGTTCTATAGTTCTTTGGTTAACAGGTTTTGATCCAGCGAATGTTTATTACACAATATTTGCAGAGGCTTGGGGCACGTCATTTGGCTTAGGCAACATGTCTATTATGATGATGCCCCTTCTAATAATAGGTGTCGGGCTTCTATTCTGCTTCAAAGCCGGGACTTGGAACATAGGTGCGCAAGGGCAGATGATACTAGGCGCACTCTTTGCTAACATAGCCGGATACGCTCTAGGACCTCTACCGGCACCTATCCTTATTCCCATTGTTCTGATAGCGAGTGTAGTCGGTGGTGTACTCTGGATTCTCCCCGCAGCGGTTATGAAGGCTAAGTGGGGTATAAACGAGGTTGTTACAACCCTGCTTCTCAACTTTCTTGGGGTATATCTGCTGATGTATCTTGTTAAGAGCCCACTCAGATACCCGAAGGAGTACCATCCTATCACACAACCGATCTACCCTTCAGCACAGCTCCCTATGCTTCCTGGGATACCCATTCACACAGGTCTTATCATTGGATTGGCGCTCAGCGTATTCGCATACATCTTCTTCACAAGAACTACATTAGGCTTCCAATTCAGAATCATAGGTAGCAACTTAAAGGCTGCTAGATATGCTGGGCTTCGTATACCCTGGCTCATCTTCTACTCACTTATTATTAGTGGTGCGCTCTGCGGCTTGGCAGGTGGGGTTCAGCTCTCTGGGACGATGCGCTTCCTCGACCCAGACTGGGTGCCTTGGTACGGGTTTCAAGCCGTGCCTTTGGTCTTCTTAGCTAGATTGAATGCTATAGCGCTTATACCTTTTTCATTCTTCTTCGCATCTTTGCTTATAGGCGGGGATCTGATGCACAGAATAGTTGGGCTGCCCGTATTCTTCGTTGACGTAATTTTCGGGTTGATGCTCATACTGTTCGCTGCATCTGAGTCTATCGGATACGTTAGGCTTAAGAAGCGCAAGGAGACGTGACACCAATTGATAGACCCCATATTAACTATGTTCATAACATTCATCTTCGCCAGTATGCTCAGAGTAGCCACACCCATTTTACTAGCAGCCTTAGGAGAATGCTACGTTGAAAACGCAGGAATACTTAACCTAGGCATAGAGGGTATAATGCTCTTCTCAGCCTTCACAAGCTTCCTAGGAGCGGTAGCAGCAAACTCAAGCCTCATAGGGCTGCTCGTAGGATTAGGTACGGGTCTACTCTTAGGTCTGATCTTAGCTGTATTATATGTCACCCTCAAATCCGATCAGATCGTCGTTGGCATAGCGTTCTCTTTATCAGCAATAGGTTTCACAAGCCTCTACTTTAGGTTGCTCTACGGTACAACGCTACCGAAGCTCCCGGTTAAAGAGTGGGTTGTGAACATACCTGAGCTCGCTGCGATACCGATCATAGGCAGAGCGTTCTTTAACCAACCCTTCTTAGTCTATGTGAGCATAGCTTTAGTACCCCTATTCTACTACATCCTTTACAGAACCCGCTTCGGACTTAAAGTCAGAACACTTGGTGAGAACCCTATGGTCGCAGACACAGCAGGCATAAACGTCTTCCTCTACCGCTACATAGTTATGCTCATAGGGGGGCTTCTAGCTGGGTTAGGCGGAGCCTACCTCTCACTCTACCAAGTCTCATTATTCCAAGATAACCTAATCCAAGGAAGGGGATACGTAGCTATAGCTATCGTAATGTTCGCACGATGGAATCCTCTAAAGATCCTAGGTGGAGCGCTCCTATATGGTGGTGCAGAAGCTTTTGCTGGCGCTATACAGGCATTAGGTTACCTGCGCACAATACCTGCTGAAATAGTTCTTATGCTTCCTTATATTATAACTATTCTTGGGCTGGTTGCGTTGGCTAGGCGTGCACGCTTCCCACCAGCCTTCGCTAGACCATACAGGAGGGAGATGAAGTGAGCGAAAAGGAATATGCTGTGCAAATGCTAGGTATAACAAAGAGCTTCCCTGGGGTAGTTGCGAACAAGAAGATTGATTTTGATCTAAAGAAGGGTGAGATACACGGGCTTCTGGGTGAGAATGGAGCAGGTAAAACAACGCTTATGAACATAATATCGGGGTTCTACCGACCAGACGAAGGTGAGTTATATGTTGAGGGTAAGCGTGTTAAGATGCGCTCACCTAAAGATGCTCTTAAGCTAGGTATAGGGATGGTTTACCAGCACTTCACCCTTGTTCCTGAATTCAAAGTCGCTGAGAATATTCTGCTAGGTATGGATGTTGTGGGAAGAAAGCTCAGCCTAAAGGCAACAGCTTCACTGATAGAGGAGCAGGCGAAGCAACTTGGCTTTACAGTCAATCCTTGGAGCAAAGTCGCAGACCTCTCTTTAGGCGAGCAACAGCGTGTAGAGATTTTGAAAATTCTACTGCGGGGGGCTAAAGTGATCATCTTAGATGAACCCACATCGGTCTTAGCCCCAGTAGAGATCTCGGGGTTGTTCAATGTGTTGAAGCAGCTCGCATCTCAAGGTAAGTCGATCGTTTTCATCACACATAAGCTCAACGAAGCCCTAGAGATCTGTGATAGAATAACCGTGCTCAGAACAGGTATGAAGATAGGCACGTTAAGCAGAAGTGAAATCACGTCAACCCTTGAGATAGTTAGAATGATGTTTGGAGTAGAAGCTGAGCCAGCCCTCGTAGCAGAGGTTCCTAAGACTTTGGGTAAAGAAGTCCTAAAAGTGGAGAACCTTGTTGTGCAGAGTGACAGAGGAGTTGATGCTGTAAAAGATGTCTCCTTCTCAATAAGGGAGGGCGAAATTCTTGGTTTAGCTGGTATAGATGGAAATGGGCAGAAGGAGTTGGCTGAAGCGATCTCGGGGGCAAGAAAGATAAAATCTGGAAGAATATACTATAAAGGAGAAGATGTTACAGGGCTCAGCCTGGCAGACCTTCATAGCAGAGGAGTCACATACATAACAGATGACCGAATAAGCGAAGGCTTAATACAAGACTTCAACTTAGCTGAAAACGTTGTGTTAAAAGACTTTAGAAAGAATGGTGTTAGAAGAGGTTTATTCATAGACTGGAAAAAAGCTTCTAAAATAGGGCAAGAACTCATAGAGGAATACGAATTAGCAGCAGCCAAACCAAATTCACTAGCCCAAACCCTCTCAGGCGGGACACAGCAGAAGCTGCTGGTAGGCAGAGAGATAGGTGGTGACGCCTCACTCATAATAGCTAACCAGCCTACACACGGTGTTGATGCAAAGACAACAGCATACATCAGAAAGAAGCTGGTCGAAAGGGCCTCTAAAGGCTCCGCTGTGTTATTGATCTCCAACGATCTAGATGAAATCTTCAGCTGCAGCAACACAATCGCAGTAATATATGAAGGTAAGATCCTTGGCATCTTAGATAGGCAGAGTGCAACAAGAGAAGATGTAGCCTACCTTATGATAGGCGTGAAGAAGGCTTAGAGGTTAAATAAGAGCGAAACATAGAATCTAATAGATCTAAATTGGATAGTATGAAGGCCGCTGTCTTCAAAGGAGTAAACAACTTTGTAGTAGAAGATAGACTCATACCAGAGATCAAGAACCCGACCGATGTTCTGCTTGAAATCTATGGCTGCGGCATCTGCGGAACAGACCCTAAGATAATAGCTGGTGAGCACCCTGTAGTGCATGGTATAATCCTTGGACACGAATATGCTGGCACAGTCCTAAAGGTTGGAGAGAAGGTTAAAAACGTTAAGCCAGGAGATCGAGTAACCGTTGATGTTGATATCAAATGCGGCGAATGCTACTACTGCAAAACTGGGCGAGAAAACCTATGCCAGAATATCAAGACGTTAGGTGAACATCTAGATGGCGGATATGCACTATACAATATTTCACCCGCATCGACACTTTACAAGATGCCTGATACCATGCCTTTTGAAGCAGGGATATTAGCTGGACCGATCTCTTGCGTAGCCAACGGGGTCAGAAGAGCGCAGATAAAGCCTGGAGACACAGTCGTTATAATCGGCGCTGGTCCTATGGGGCTGCTCTACCTTCAGCTCCTCAAAAATAGTGAAGCAGCTAGGGTTATCGTGTGCGAAGTTAAGGATAAGCGCATCGAAGATGCTAAGAAATTTGGTGCGGAGATCGTTATCGACCCCAAAAAAGAAGACCCGGCTGGAGTCGTTAAGAGCTTAACTGATGGGAGGGGAGCTGATGTGGTTATAGAGGCTGCAGGTAACCCTATAGCTACGAAGCAAGCACTCTCCATGATAGGAAGAGGAGGAAAGGTAGTCCTATTCGGAATAAACCCACAAGGCCAAGAAGTCCCGATTCAACCATTTGATGTGACATTTAGGCAGATAGAGATAGTAGGCAGCTTCATCTCAAACTACACCTTCCACGCAGCTCTAGAACTCCTAAACGCTGGCAAGTTCGATTTAGAGAACTTTATAACACATCGCATAAAACTCACAGAAATTCATAAAGGAATTGATCTGATGAAGAAAGGAGAATGCATCAAAGTTATGATAACACCAAGTTAAGAAATTTCCTGTAACTCCAAGGAATATAGTATATTGTATCTATTTTCAGCTTTAGGCTTAATAAAAATATACAGATTGCTCAGCTATTGTTATAAACCTTGCAGAAGTCTGGGCTGCGATATGTCAAACACTACCAGTCGTTTTACATGGTGTGCTAGTTGTGTGGAAACTTTTATAGAAGTTTCGAAAAGATATTTGAGGTTAGCTTGATCAGTAAGGCTCTTGTGAAATCGACCGTTAAGGAGCTTCTGAAGTTGGCTTCTGTTGAGCTGCCGAGTGATGTTAAGAAGGCTTTGATGGATGCTTACGAGCGTGAGGTTGAGGCTGTGCCTAAGATGCAGCTTAAAGCGATATTGGATAACATCGGGTTGGCTGAGAAGACTGGTATACCTATGTGCCAAGATACAGGGATTCACATAGTATATGTTAAGCTGGGTGATGTGGAGGTTGAAGGGCTGGAGGATGCTATAAAGGAGGGCGTTGCTGAGGCTACAGCAACTATACCGCTCCGCCCTAATGCAGTTCACCCGATTAGTAGAAAGAACCCTGGCACGAATGTTGGTTTAAATATGCCGTATATTCACGTTGAAAGGATTTATGGAAGTTTTCTTGAGATCACGGTTTTACCCAAGGGGTTTGGTGCTGAGAACATGAGTGCATTGGCTATGCTTACACCAGCTGATGGACTTAAGGGCGTTAAAGAGTTCATTTTGCAGACCGTTGTGAAGGCTGGTGGAAAGCCTTGCCCTCCAGGTATATTGGGTATAGGGATTGGAGGGACGGCTGATGTGGCTATGAAACTGGCTAAAGAGGCTCTGCTTCGACCGCTTGGCTCTAGAAACCCTGACCCAGAGGTGGCTAGGCTTGAGAAGGAACTGCTTGAGGCTCTTAACGGCTTAGGCATAGGTCCCATGGGGTTGGGCGGTAAGACTACTCTACTTGGTGTTAACATCGAAGTCGCCTATACACATACAGCTGGCTTACCTGTTGCTGTAAACT
>Ga0315298_1009454_pt1 | contig 12054 bp, 10 predicted proteins | sample WHS_1_MG_FD_203077 | JGI IMG/M metagenome (GOLD analysis project Ga0315298, IMG submission 203077) | Extremophilic microbial mat communities from Washburn Hot Springs, YNP, Wyoming, USA - WHS_1_MG | ecosystem: Environmental > Aquatic > Thermal springs > Hot (42-90C) | place: USA: Wyoming... | reverse complement strand
TGTCCCGATGTTGATGACTCATCTCCTTGTAGAAAACCAAATATCGGAATGTTTCTTAAGGCAAAAGACGATTTCCCAGACATAGATTTTAAAAACTCATTTGTTATAGGCGATTCCTGGAGGGATGTAGAGGCGGGGAAAAAATTAGGTGCAAAAACGATACTAATAAGCAAAGATACGGAGAGAAGCGCTTTTAGCGACTTTGTAGCAAGAGACTTATTCTCTACAGTACATATAATTGTTTCAGAGATCGTAAAAGATTTTTTGAATAAGGAGGAGGATAAAAGAAATGATTGAGCATTATAATCGAGTGGAGGTGAATCGTGGGCTTATATCTAATTTTATAAAACTATTCATGGAAAGTCGAGGACCACAAAACAAAATGAAGTTTTTGAGTTACTCAGTGAAAGACTTATTAAATAAATTTTTTAATCGTCCTCAAGAACATAAAGATATTCTTATCGAGTTTAAAGGTGCCAAAGTATGGTTTGGCTTTGGTTCGGGGGAGCTTAGTTCTTATATTGAAATATTTTTGCGAAAGGATTATGAACGATTGCCTAACTTTATACCAAGCGAAAATGGTATTGTTTTTGATATTGGTGCTAATATTGGCCTTTATACCATAAGACAGTCTAAGAGAATGAGAAATGGGAAAATCTACGCTTTTGAACCTAATCCATTCGTTTTTAAAAGACTTCAGAAAAATATAAACGAAAACAGTTTGAATAATGTTTTGCTTTTTAATATAGCATTTTACAGTGAACCAGGAGAATTTTTTTTAAGCTCACCCGAGGGGGGAGTACTACCACTGGAACTATCTCTTGCAAAGATAGTTCTACAAAACGGGTAAAAGTTAAAGTGGAGACTTTAGATAATTTTTGTACATCATTTAGGATACAAAAAATAGATATTATTAAGATTGATGCAGAAGGAAGTGAAGTTGAAATATTGAAAGGAGCAAAAACGGCTTTAAAGTTAACCTCTAAAATTGTTATTGAAGTTAATTCAGACGAATTAAGAAATCAAACAAAGAATTTTTTAGAAAGTAATGGTTTTAAGAGGGTTCTTGAAGTGGAAACACCCCCTACATTTCTTATTTATTTTGAGAGATTTGAGGGAATGATATGAATAAATATAAAATTGCTTTTGTTACAGGTGTTCCTAATTGGCATTTTCCAGAGTTTTATAAAAAACTTACTTCTAATCCAAGAATCGATTTAACAATGCTCTTTTGTGAAGCTTTTAGCGAAGATTTTAATAGGCAATTATTTGGAATAAGTGATATGCAATATGGAGTGGATTTTCTTGAAGGGTACAAATATAAATTTTTAAGAAATTATTCTCCGCTAAAGCCAAAATATGCGAAAGTAAGTTTTTTCAGGCATCTTAATTTTGGCGTTTGGAAAGAAATTACAGGAAGGCATTACGATGCAGTGATTATAGATATTTGGAATGGTATAAGTTATTGGTTAGCAGCTGCTGCAAGCAAAGTTTCCGGGACCCCTTTATTATTAACGAATGATTCCAGCATACTAAAGGAAATGGATAAGGCTAAATGGAAGAGAGAGGTTAAAAAATTTTTCTTGACAAAATTTTTGTTCCCTTTAGCTTCGGGTTTTCTTTACCGCACAGAGGTAAATTTTCAGCTTTTTCGTTTTTACGGAGTACCAGAAAGACTTCTCTTCTTCTACCCTCTTTCCGTAGACTTCGAAGGTCTTTATCGTAAGTACAGCAACCTAAAAGAAGAAAAGTTTGACCTAAGATTGAAATACAAGATTCCTAAAGATGCCTTTTTGATATTATTTGTGGGAAGGCTAGCTAAAGAAAAGAGACCACAAGATCTGCTTGAAGCGTATTTAAGGCTTAGCATACCTAATAAAGCCTTAATTTTTGTTGGTGACGGCGAACTTAAAAATCTGTTACAAGAAAATGTTAAGCAGAAAGATATAAAGAATGTTTATTTTATGGGTTTTAGACCAAAGACAGAAATTCCTAATTTTTATGCCATGGCGGATTTGCTTGTATTACCTTCCGAAATCGAGTCTCACGGTGATGTAGTAAAAGAAGCGATGTGCTTTGCTCTTCCAGTAATTGTTTCTGATAAAGTAGGGTCAAGTTTGGATGTTGTAAAGCATGGGAAGAATGGATATACATATAAATGCGGTGATATCGATATGTTATCTTTTTATATTGTTGAACTGTTGGATGAAGGGAAAAGAGAAAATTTTGGCAGAATGGCATTAGAAGAAGCTAAAAATTGGGACCATAATGTGGCTATTAATGGTTTACTTTACGCTTTAGATTGTGTTGTTAAAAACAAGAAGGAAAGATGACAAATGTGGTGATTATTTTAATTTCTGGATTGATGCTACTTTTAGCTATCTTGTCCTATATACAAAGTGGGGGCATTTTAACTATCACCTTTTTAGTGATGTTTTATATATTATTTCTTTTCTTAGGAAGTCTTCAATTTTACTTTTCTGAAGGTCACTTAACATTCCTTCTAATCTTTATTGCAGCCTTATTTTATTTTATCGGCATTATTGCAATAAATGGAAAACTTAAGTTTAACTTTAGAAAATATGTGGGAAGACAAATCAAAGTCCATACTAAACTTAATGCTTCTATATTGAAATTAGCATTAATCCTTTCAACTGTCATTTTAATATATGTGCAGTTGCTTGCCATTCCTGAAAGATTGTCAACTATATTTGCGGGGGAATTTTATCATCCTACTGCTCTTCCAGCAGCAGAAACTCTCAAAGGTGAATTTCTCAATGTATCAGGACTTCAAGGCTTGTTCGTAATATTTCTCATTGCTTATTTAGTTTATATATACAAAAAACAACCTATCTTTAAGAGAATTGCCTTTTTGTCGTTGCTATTTTACTTTGTCTTTAGTCTTTCTACAGGGGCTAAGAAAGATGCAATATTTCCCTTCTTATACTGGTTAGTTTCTGACTTTTATATAAATAAAAAAGTTGATCGAAGAAAAGTTGCCGTATCGATTGCCTTGGTCTCAGTTTCAATATTATTTGTAGGATATTTCTGGGTAAAAAAAGAGGTAAACGGATTGACGTTCTCTGCTATCAAGTTGTATTATAGTCGTATGACATATTGGTCAGTTAATACTTTTGATTATATGCTTTATAATTATTTCCCTTACTATCCATATCAATATGGCAATACCCTGCTTTTAGAAATTAGAAGAATATTCAGTCAGATCACTCTTGCTCCTAAAATGGCACTTTTTAACGAAATCATTGGAAATATGATGGCGGGAGTTACCTATTCTCATGCTAATGAGTTGATTTTCCAAGCTTCTCCAGAACTTACTATATTTGGAATGTTTTATGCTAATTTTGGAATTCTTGGCACTATATTTGGGTCTTTATTTTTAGGGATATTTACACAGTGGCTAAATATTTTTCTTCTCTCAAGAAAATCATCAAGTGTTTTCTGCGAGACATTTTTAATAATGCTGATGTTAAATGTTATTGGGTACTGCAGAAGTGGAAATTTATTAATGGTGATTGAGTCTTATTTAATTCAAGTATTACCTGTTACAATTTTGTTGACTCTGATATACTTGATTTTATATCTGCCAATGGCTAATAAGATTTCAAAACATATCAAGAATATCTCCCTGGGGGTAATGAATTATGAGAGGTAAGCCAACTATATTCTTGCTTCATAGCGAGATTTCATATTACAGATTGCCCTTATTTGAAGAGTTGTCTAAGAGGTTTTATTTGCATGTTTATTTTTGTCAAGTTAAATCGAAAAAACGCTTATGGACGACATCATTGGATGGTTATTCATTTAGGAATACGGTTCTCAGGTCTATAAATATAGGACCATTGATAATCAATTATTCTTTACCTCTTTACCTATTAAGGGAGAAGTATGATGTATATATAATAGATGATGATCCTAGGCTTGTTTTTTCTAAGTTAATTACAGTGATTTTCGCTAAGTTTTTCGGAAAAAAAATAGTAGTATGGGAGGAGGCAACCGAGAAAGGCCAATATAACAAAATAAAAGATATAATTGTAAGATATGTGTTTTATCCGGTACGAACCCTGATTTTTAAAAAGGCGGATGCTTTTATCGCCTGGGGGAAAGAGACTCAGAGGTTTTTGATTAAATGTGGAATACCAGAAAATAAGATATATCTTACAACCGAAGGTATCTCGAAAGATCAAATAATGTACGGACTTGACAAAGGTGGTATTGATAAGGAAAAGCTGAAAGCCGAAAAAGGTTTTCATAATAAAAAAGTAGTTTTATTTGTAGGCTATTTTAGTAAAAGGAAAGGGGTAGTTGAACTAATAAAGGCGTTTAAAAATCTTAAAAGGGATGATAGTGTGCTCGTGATGGTAGGAGCCGGAGAAGAAGAGAGGTTTTTGCGTTCATTAGCGTCCGGCTCAAATAACATTTTTTTTACTGGTTATTTAGATGGGATGGAAAAAGCTATATATTATTCACTTGCAGATATTTTTGTCTTGCCATCGTTTGTAGATCCGTGGTCTTTAGCAATCGTAGAAGCGATGTTTTTTGGTTTGCCAATTATCACGACGGAGGGGGTTGGTGGAAAGGAAGCAATAGATGGCAACGGAATTGTTATCCAACCTGGCGATGTTGATTCTCTGGAAAAAGCAATAAACGAATTGCTAAACGATGACGAGCTAAGAAAGAAAATGTCTTATAGATCGAAAAAATTAGCAGAAGAACACACTATTGATAGAATTGTGCAAGATTTTGTCAAAGCAATTGAAACAGTTTACGATGAATAATGAAGATGAATGTTTAATTAACGGAGAAAAGAATCCCATTTCAATAGACTGAAAGAAGATGAAGGAAAACATGAGAATTGCTTTTGAAGACGGATTTGCTATTGAGAAAGGTGGGGGAATAGGTCAACATACTTTAAATTTATTCAATGCAATGAAAATTTTATGCGGGGATGGGGATATCAAATTGGTAGATAAGCCTATTCTTTCAAGAATATCTTACGCTCCTTTGCGACGTATTTTATATATAATGTGGTTAAATGGAGCTTTACAATTCTTGTTAGATAGAGAACATATCGATATCATCCATTTTACTAATTTCCTTGTCCCGAATGTACGATTATCTAAAGCCAAGTATGCCGTAACTATTCATGATTTGACTGCCTGGAGATATCCGGAAACTTTGCCTTCTTTGTACTTGCCTTATATAAAAGAAGCTATTTCACATGCTATAGTATCTGCTGATTTGATTTTTACCGTCTCGGAAACTATTAAAGAAGAAATTATAGAATTATTTAAGGTAAGTAAGGAAAAGATTTACGTTGGATATAGCGGTGTATCTGACAAATTTTTAAAATCCCCGGTACATTCTGCGTATGTGGAGAAAGTAAAAAGTAAATTTTCAATTAAAAAAGAGTTTTTGCTTTTTGTGGGGACTATCGAAGAAAGAAAAAATATTATAACCTTAGTCAAGGCTTTTGAAGAGTTAAAAAAGTATTTAAACCTTCAACTTGTTTTAGCGGGCAAACCAGGCTATGGATATTCTAAAGTAGAAAAGTATTTGCAAGAGCATCAACTAAGGCAAGATGTAATTTTAGCCGGGTATATTTCTGAAGAGGAAAAAATCGCACTGTATGATTCATCCAAGGTGTTTGTATTTCCAAGTTTATATGAAGGCTTCGGTACCCCATTACTGGAGGCAATGGCTAGAGGAGTTCCTGTAATTGCAAGCAAGATTCCAACAACAGAAGAAATTGCCGGAGATAATGTTGTTTATTATGGCGATCCATCAGATTATAACCTTTTAGCCGATAATATTATAAAATTGCTTGTAGATGAGAATCTTTATCAAAAATTAAGCGCCAAAGGAAGGATACGAGCAGAGCAGTTTTCCTGGGGGAAAGTGGCAAAAGAGCATTTAAAGGCATATCAAAAACTTTTACATAGCAATGCATAATTTGGTGGGTTCTATAAAAGCAAATGAAGGTGTTGGATATGGGAAAAAATAAAAAAAAGATGTTGATGCTTTCTTCGAGATGGATTTATCCTCTTGACGCCGGATATAAGATGAGAATACATTATATGGCAAAGGTGCTTTCAAAACTTTACAAAATTGACTTGCTTTGTTTAGAACCTACCGGTCATCTTCCGGAGGATATTCCCTTTGAAAATATTATTACATTCCCGCTCAATAAAACAAAAATAGCATTTAATATTTTGAAGAATTTTCAGAAAGGCTGGCCATTGCAAGTAAGTGGCTATTATGACAAACAAGTAAAAGATTTCTTAGAAGAGAATATTAAGAATTACGATGTAATCTATATAAACCATATTAGATTGGCTCCTTATGGCTTTGATTTGGAACGTTTCAGTGTTATAGACTATCATGATGCAATTTCAATGAATTACAGAGAATCAGTAAAGTTCGCAAGAGGATTATGGAAAATGTTTTATAAGTTTGAATCTGAAAGATTGTTAGACATAGAGGAGATTGCTCTTAATAATTATTACTTGTCATTAATCACCTCGGAGTTAGATAAAGAATATTTGTTAAAAAATGCTAATGGTAAACTACGGCGAAATTTAGAGGTTATTCCAATGGGTATAAGGGAGGAGGTTTTAAATTATTCTGATATAAGGGAAGAGAAACCCTGGATTGTCATGCTTGGCAAAATGTCGTATTACCCAAATTATGAAGGTGCGATGTTTTTTATCAAAGAAGTGTTTCCTATACTGCGTAAAAGATTTAATTGGCTTGAACTGTATATAGTAGGAAGCAATCCTCCAAAAGACCTTAAGAAATTTGATAGGAAAAACGGAATCCATGTAATCGGTTTTGTTGAAGATCCGTGGTATTATGTAGCAAGGTCGCTTGTTACTGTTGCTCCAGTAAGAATGGGAGCTGGTATTCAGAATAAAGTTCTTGAAGCAATGGCTTTAGGGAAGGCTGTTGTCGGAACAAACAAGGCATTCCAGGGATTAAATATGGGGGTCGATGGAAAGCATTTCATTCGAGCAAATGATGCGAAGGAATTTGTCAACAAAATTTCTTACTTAGTGGAAAATAAGAATATTAGAAAGGATATAGGCTTGAATGCTAAAAATCTTATAAGAGATCATTTTACTTGGGAAGTTATAGGAGAAAGGCTCTATAATATATTTAGTAATCTCGAACATGAAATAAAGCATAAAGGATGATAAGAATGAGTAAAAAAAAGTTTTTTAATCTTTTGCAACTGTTTTTTGATGTTATTGCCGTATATTTTTCTTATTCTGCTGTAATTTATTTAAAGTCTTTCTTTGGTAATCCATACGACAAAGCAAACATTTTAAGTATAAAGACTTTCATTCCTTATGTAATAATTGCTTACTTGATTTTGTTTTTTATTTACCGCTTGTATGAGGTTGGTGGTGTCGATTTTTATGAAACATTCCTTGGAATATTGTTCTCGAGTTTAATAATTTTTATCCTCGGTTTTGCGCTTTCGTTCTTCCTTAGGGCATTTGCCGTTCCAAGAACTGTTATTATATATTCTTTTATTTTGCAGCTTGTTTTTCTTTCTCTTTCGCACTGGGTTGTAAACAAAGTCTTTATTAAATTAACTCCACCTTTGAATGCTTTGCTTATTTCAAAAGACGAAAATGAATCGTTGGCAGTTTCGGAGTACTTAAAAGTATTATGGTCAGGAAAGACAGATGTAAAAATAATACTCACTGATACGGATAATCTTTTGCAAAGCATAGAGGATGTAATAGACAAATTTGATATATTTGTTATTGACGACAGCTTTTCTACCTATGAAAAAGAAGAATTTCTAAAATTTTTTGCGTATAAGAATAAACCAGTTTATATTGTTCCCGGAGTATATGAATTGTTGGTTTTAAATCCAGAGACTCATTTTATTAATGATTTAACTCTTTTGGAGATTAATCTTGTAAATATTTCTGGCTTTGAGAGATTAGCAAAGCGATTAATTGATATCTTTGTTTCTCTCGTTGCACTTATAGTGTTTTCTCCTGTTATGCTTGTAGTTTCGATTGCAATCCTTTTGGAAGATGGAAGACCGATTTTTTATCTTCAGAAGCGTTTGGGTGTTAATGGTAAAACTTTTAAAACAATAAAATTTCGGACAATGATTAAGGATGCAGAAAAGTTTACAGGAGCAGTGCTTTCAACCGAAAACGACCGTCGCATTACAAAAGTTGGGCGATTCTTAAGGAAGACTGGGCTTGATGAGGTGCCGCAATTTATAAATGTGCTTATAGGCGATATGAGTGTTGTGGGTCCTCGTCCTGAAAGACCTGAATTTATGGAAAAGATTAGGAGTGAAACACCTAATTTTGATTTAAGGCTCAAAGTAAAGCCGGGGATTACAGGCTTTGCCCAGTTATACGGCAAATATGATACGCCATTTGAAGCAAAGCTTAAGATGGATTTGCTGTATGCAAAACAGAGGCATCCAATTCTTACAGATATTTATATAATGTTTAATACAGTGAAGCTATTTTTATCCCCGCATAAGAGAAAATGAGGGTTATTGTTTAAGTTATAAATTTTTTACCAAAACTAAAAGTTTAATTTTTAATGCCCAGGCGATTAAAATTTCCATGATTTGATTATTATGCTCTCTTAAAATCCTTTTTGCCCGATAAATTTTCCTAGTGGACAAAGTTGACAATTTTTTGTAACTTTGGTCATAATTCCGAAAAAAGCAAGAAAAATAAGATTTCAAGTTCTTTGGTTGTACTATCGAGGAAGCTTGCCATTAACAGCAGAGACCCCTCACAAGGACGGTTCGGGGTGACTAAGAAAGGAACGGAGGCGACCCCTCAACCGAGTCATTTCGAACGAAGTGAGGAATCTCCCAACATTAGAAAGAGGACTTTGCCCCCTTTCTAACTTTTCCCCAGAGTCGTAAAGTCGTCTTTGGGTGAACTGGAGAAGGGCTATGCTCTCCTCCATTAATGGGGACCCCTCTCAAAGACAGCTAGAGGTGACACATAATGGGAAGGGGTGTCCCCTTCCCAACTAACCCCGAAGTTGCAAAAAATTAATTTTGGGTGGAGTTGGAGGAGGGGACTTTTCCCTCCTCCATTAATGGTCATTTCGAGCGTAGCGAGAAATCTCCTCCGTTTATGTTTTCTCGGGGGAGTCTTGAGGGGATTGGACATCATACCTTCAATTGAAAGAAGGATACTCCTCACTACGTTCGAGTGATAGAGGGAAAAGGATGAAACCCATTGGAAAGGTACTTCTAAGGGTGAACTTCTTTCCATAATGCCGTACGTAGTGAGACATCTCCCCAGTTAATTTTTCGTATGTAAAGTCAAGGAGGATTAAACGGAGAATAACCCTAGCAACTTCGGCTCGGAGTGACTCTGTTTTAAATTCAAGCAAATTATATATAATAGAGCGTGATTGGAGGAAAAATTTGTTTTCGTGGTTTAGAAAATTTGGGATTTTGAAAAGGCAGACGATTAGCGAAGCCACTATAACAATTACAATAGTTACCTTCTTGAGCAAAATCGTTGGCTACGCAAGAGAAGTGCTTGTTGCAAAGTACTTTGGGGCTAGCGCTCAAACTGATGCATTTCTTATTGCAATGCTTATTCCTTCTTTAATTCTTGGGCTTTTTTCCAGCGGAATCCAAACGGTTATTATCCGGGAGTATGCAGAAAAAGAGACAAAAAACATTGAAGATGCAAAAATCTTTGTAAATCAAGTTTTCTTCATTTTTTCGGTTGTCCTTTCAATTGTTTCAGCAATTCTTATTCTGTTCAGTCCTTTATTTATAAAAATGGTTGCCTTTGGGTTTGCAGGTGAAAGGCTTACACTTGCTTCTAGCTTTATGAAATTTCTAACACCATTTGGTTTTATGGTTGTCTTGAGCGGGCTTTTTACAGGTTTGTTTCAGGCTGAAGGGCAGTTTCTTTATCCTGCAGTTGTCGGCTTGGTAGCAAATATGCTTATCCCCTTATCTCTTGTTTTCCTTGCGCCACTTATGGGTATTTGGAGCTGGACTCTGGGACAAAATCTTTTTGGATTTGTACTTTTCTTTGCAATGTTTTTTGTTTTAAGGTTCCGCTGGAAATTTTTTGATATTTTTGAGGTTCGCAAGATCAGATGGGATGAAATTTTTGAATTTGTTCGCATTATGCTTCCAATAGTTGTAATAGGCGGCATCGGTTTTATTTATCAGATAATAGACAAGACAGTAGCGTCGTTCTTGCCAAATGGTTCAATTTCTGCATTGAACTTTGCACAAAAAGTCTTTCTTATCCCTTATGGGCTTTTTGCAACTTCAATTTCTATCTCTGTGTATCCGAGTTTTTCAAATTATGCCATAAAAGAGGATAATGATAACTACGCAATCCTTTTTGAAAAATCTCTGTTTTCCCTTGCTTATATAATGATTCCTATCTCTGTGCTTTTTGTTGTATTCTCGCATACAATTGTTCAGCTCCTTTTTGAAAGGGGAGCATTTGACGCTTCAGCAACGGCGCTTACAGGAGGTTGTGTTGCGATGTATTCCATAGGTTTGTTTGCACTTTCATTTAACTCAGTATTTAATAATGTGTTTTTCTCCTTTAAGGATACAAAAACGCCTATGTATATAAGCCTTATTACAGCAGGAGCTAATATTGTATTTGATGTTATTTTTGCATATCTCTGGGGCGCTTCGGGAATTGCTCTTGCTACAACGGTAGTTACTTTCGTTGCGTTAGCGCTTTATGCATTTAATTTTAGAAGGAAGAATTTTGTAAGCGGGATAAGTTCGCACGAAATTTATTTAGAACTTTTAAAGATAATTTTTGCCTCGGCAGTTTCTGGCGCTATTTCATTAATTTTAAGGCGATTTATTCCAAATAATGCAGGATTCTTTGTTTCTCTTTTTAGATTTGGGATTATAGTAATCGTTGTAGGAATAATTTATATTACCTTGACTTGGCTTTTGAGGTCTTCAGGTTTTGATTTAGTCAAAAGATATGCCCAGGCATTTTCCGTTCGTCTTTTTGGCTTACTACAAAAAGGCAATGTTTAAGGGTATATTTTAATTCCGATTTTATTGCACTCTAAAGCAATGAGATTTCCTTTTTGAAGAAGTTTTGGAAATTCTTGTTCTGTATATGATTTTGGTTCGATAAGAGCAGGGATATTTTCGTAAAGAAGTTTCATTCTTTCTAAAGGATTCTTTGGCAAATTCTTTGCGATTATTACAACATCAATATCTGATGCATCGTTAAAATCTCCTCTTGCAACAGAACCAATAGCATAGGCTTCTATTATTTCTAATTTGGTGCTAAGTTCCTTAACACACCCCGATTTTTGTTAACAATGTATCATTCATAACTAAACCTTCACTACAATTATACCACTGTTGACCTCAGAGGGTAAAACAGGGTGATGCAAAAACCCTCGTGCTTCATAGTATTTATTGAGTACATCTCGCAGATAATACCTGCTCACCTTCTTTGGTGAGATTCTGCCATACTCATCAACACTATAAAGCTTATTGGCTTGGACACCAAGCCAATGAAACAGGTTAAATCTATCTAAAACGTTTGTACTGCCTACATGATCTGCATTATCCTTATAACCGCAAGCAGTGCACTTAAACACTTCTTGTGTTGTTCTGTTATTTGGATTGATGTTCCCACACTCAGGACATCCCTGGGATGTCCATTCACTATGCACTATATGGACTCTTATGCCTCTCTTTTCAGCTTGTCTTAGAAGATATTCTTTACATTTGATAGGTGTAGTAGTTTTACAAGCCTTGAGTACTTCATATTGAACTCTTCGTTTACGGTGTTACTCTTGTCTTTTAGATGCAGGTCTTCTACAACAAGATCAGTTATTCCATTTTGCTCACAGTAATCAAGGATGTTATGAATGAGAAGTTCAACATACCAATTTAATCTTCTATAGAGCTTCTGTAGTTTCTTAAGTTCTTTCTCGCTTAGATTCTGATATCCTATCTTATCAAGTTTGTTTAAGTCTTTTACGATACTCTTAAAGAATTCTCTATCATAGTCTATC
>Ga0315298_1009452_pt1 | contig 12055 bp, 10 predicted proteins | sample WHS_1_MG_FD_203077 | JGI IMG/M metagenome (GOLD analysis project Ga0315298, IMG submission 203077) | Extremophilic microbial mat communities from Washburn Hot Springs, YNP, Wyoming, USA - WHS_1_MG | ecosystem: Environmental > Aquatic > Thermal springs > Hot (42-90C) | place: USA: Wyoming... | reverse complement strand
CTTTCGGATGGATAAGTTTGAGCAGCTTCCTGACGTCTGCTGTTATTTTGGTGGTTCCGTTCTCGCTCTTTATGATGTACGGTGAGGGAATTTCAATATGCTTCTTTCCTCTCATTTTCAGATACTTTGAACCCATTCCATAAGTCATTATATCAAAACCAAAATATTCAGATAGTATCATGTCTCTTGACGCATGTCCATATCCATTCCCTTCTGCAAAAATCAATCCCTTCATAATCATATTTTATTAAGAATATTTTTAAAATCTCATCACATATCTATTTTGTGATATAATGCGTGCATTCATAGCAATAGAATTGCCAGATGATATAAAAAGTAAAGTAAACGTTTTCAAGCGTCAGCTGGAAAAAGAATTGAATTCCGATTCGCCAAGAAATGCAAAAGACGCACTCAAGTTTGTAGAGGATGAGAATCTGCACATTACGCTTAGATTCTTCAAAGACATAACAGATCAGCAGGCTGCAGAAATAAAAGAGACAATCAAGTCATTGTCTTTTGAACCATTTACAATTAAATGTGAGGATGTTGGAGTTTTCCCTAATGAAAATTACATAAGAGTGATATGGATTGGGATAAGAAGCAATGGCAATCTAGAAAAAGTATGGGAAGAGTTGAATTCAAGGCTCAAGGCAAAGTTTGGTACAGACAGGTTCACTGCACATCTTACTATTGCAAGAGTGAAGACAAGGTTGACAAGAAGCCAGATAGAAAAAATTTTTAGCCATAAAAAGCAGGAATTCGGAAGCTTTGTACTAACTCCTGAAATGATTGTGCTGAAGAAAAGCACACTCACGCCAGAAGGGCCGATATACTCTAATCTGTGACTACCGCTGTGAGAGTCATCTATAGATTTTCACTTGAAATCTAGTTGGGAAAGGTTTAAGTTCTCTTTTTTATATTTTTATCTGGGTGACTAATTGGCAAAGACTGGCTCATGTTTGCTTCCATTGCATTATGGAAGAGCACCGCCATGGTTGTTTAGCAAGATGAAACTCCTTGGGCGTGCAATATACGAGGTAATTGAGTTAGAATTTGGAAGGGATGAATTTTTAAGAAGAGTTTCAGATCCATTCTGGTTTCAGGCATTCGGTTGTGTCCTTGGTTTTGATTGGCATAGCAGTGGTTTAACAACGACGGTATGTGGAGCATTAAAAGAGTCACTAGACCCATGGGAACATGGGATTGTGGTCCTTGGTGGAAAGGGATCTGCATCCAGAAAAACACCAGATGAAATCCAATCAGCAGGAGAAAAATTCAACCTATCTTATTCGAAAACCATGGACCTTGTTTACGCGAGCAAGATGACAGCAAAAGTGGATAACACAGCAATCCAGGATGGTTATCAACTTTACCATCATTCATTCTTTCTAACCGAGGATGGAAAATGGGCCGTTATTCAACAGGGATTAAATGATTCAACCTCATATGCAAGGAGATACCATTGGTTATCTGAAAACATAAATAGTTTTGTTAATGAGCCACATTCTGCAATCTGTTGCGATAAGAAAGAGGAAAGAGCATTAAATACAGTAGCGAATGAGTCAAAGGAAAGTAGGGATATAATGGTAGACATCGTGCAAGAAAATTCTGAAAGGATTAAAAAGCATTTGATTCAACTTTCTCTATCCAAAGTTGGATTTGAGTATGGTTTTACTATGAGTTCAGAACATGAGATTGATGTTCATCTTTACAAGAAATTTATAGAACTCAATGAATTTAAACCAAGGACATATGAAGAGTTGCTTGCATTTAAAGGAGTTGGGCCAAAGACCATTAGAGCATTGGCATTGATATCTGATTTAATTTACGGCACTCCACCAAGTTGGAAAGATCCTGTTAAGTATAGTTTTTCGCATGGTGGAAAGGATGGCTTTCCTTATCCGGTTGACAAATTGCAATATGATAAATCAATTGAGCTTCTTAAAACTGCAATAGAAAACGCGAGGTTAAATGATTATGAAAAGCTTAGAGCCTTAGATAGATTGAAGACATATGCAAGCATTGAGTAACATTTTTTCTATTCAATAATTAGTTTTATGAATCTTTTTATACAATTTATATTGTTTTCATTTTTTCAAAGGTGTATTCATGGTTCAGATTTTAAGGTTTGTTGTAAAGGAAAAAATTTATCAAACAAAGGACGTTGTTACTATCAGGTTAGTTCCTATAGAAAAATTCGATTTCAACTTTAAGCCAGGTCAATTTGTAAATTTATATATACAAAAAGAAAATCAACCATTACTTGCAAGACCCTATTCAATTGCTTCCTCTCCATCCAACAAGGAGTATCTTGAGCTCACAATAAAGATAGTAGAAGGAGGGAGGTTTACACCCAGGGTTGCAGAGCTGAAGGTTGGAGACGAAGTTAAAATCGGAGGTCCATTCGGAAAGTTCTTCTTTTTGGATGAAGAGAAAATGAAGAAATTGGTTCTAATCGGTGGAGGATGCGGAATTACCCCATTCATTTCTATGATAAGATATGTAGTTGATAATAAGTTAAACACCCAGATTGTATATTTCTATTCTGCTCGAACTATGGATTCAATTCTTTACAAGGATGAGTTGGAGAAATATGCAAAAGAAAACAGTAATATAAAGGTGGTATTCACATGCACAAGGGAGACCTCAGATGCATGGAAGGGTGAAAGAGGAAGAGTTAACATAGAAATGATAAAGAAGTATGTAGATATTAATGACAAAGAGTTCTATTACATGCTTTGTGGTCCGCCTGCCATGGTTTCCGATCTGGTTAATGCACTTAAAAATGCAGGAATAGAAGAAGAAAGAATATTGCATGAGAGCTGGTCATCTTAATTTTATTTTTGTCTACTAGTTATACATGTTGTGTAAGACATATTTGTTATGCAGGATCATGTAATGCCTGGATTTCAAATCTTATTGTTTTTTCTGTATTTTCTTCTTTTATTCTATTCAAATATTCAGAGAATCTTGGCAGAGAGACATATTTCTTTTTATCTTTTTCAACCATAATCTCTTCTATTATTGGATCATTCACTCCTTTTTGTGCTTTGATTAAGATCCCTGTTTTTTCTGTTATTTTTCCAGTTGGTGTTTCATAAATAAGATTATTTATTATCTTTGCAAAGCTTGGTGTAACATTTGGTATAATCTTAACAAGGAATAAGTAATCTGGAATTTCCGTTATTATAACTTCTTTCCTTTCATCTGGAATATTTTCTTTAGAGTATCCGGTCCTAACTTTTATAAGTTCTTCAAATCTTTTTATATTTTCATGATACTCTTCATTTATTTTTTTTGCCATTACATATATTCTTGCACTTCCCGCTATATCGGGTGTGGTGATTCTACTTATATTTAATGCAAAACCCGTAACATCCTTTATATCTTTAGGAATCTTATCCTCATCGTATACTATTCTTTGTTTTATCCCTTCTTTTCCTACCTTGGCATTTTCGATACTATTCTTTATCTTCTCAATAAGAAGATTGAGTGATATAAATGGTTCATTATTAATGTTGGTGATATCCTTTATTCTTTTTAGTCTTTGCTGTTCTGTAATTAGGTATTCAACATAATTCTTAATATCATCATATACAAGTGCATATTGTGGCCTTTTAGTACTTGGAGAGGTTATGATAGTGAATTTTATTCTATCTATGGTTATATCAGTTTGTGTTTCTTCTTTTGGGGGATTGGAATCATTAAATCCTGTCTTTTTCTTTAAACCATCTTCAAATGGATCTATAACGAAATTCTCTAACAATGGAATGATATAGTATTTAGATCTTTGATAAGAATCTGCACTCTCCTTATCAAATTTACTAATAATCTTTGGCTTTTCTATGGAAACAATTAGATCTCTCTCTACCATGATATTAACAACACGTCTCAGGTTTTTATTTTTTTCGGTTTTTATTTTTATTTTCGATTTAAACGACTCAAATATATTTAAAAATGAAAAATAGAATGCAGTATTTCCAAAGGTTTTTAATTTCTTTTTATTAAATAGAATCATGCGTGTGGCGATATATGCAAGGGTCTCAACTGATGACAAGGGGCAAGATGTAGAAAATCAACTTGTGCAGCTGAGGGATTATTGTAAAGCAAAAAATTACACCATTGTTAAAGAATATACGGAATACATTACTGGTACTGGAAAGAAGAGAAGACCCGTGTTTGAAGAGATGATGGAGGACGCAAGAAAGAGGAAGTTCGATATTCTTCTTGTCTGGAGCTATGATAGGTTTAGCAGGGCTGGGTTAAAGGATATTCATTATATCAATGATCTAAATGAATGGGGAGTTAAATTTGTCTCATACCAAGAAAGTTTTCTTGATACCACCTCAGAGATGGGTGAATTGCTTCTTCCAATCTTTGCATGGATAGCAAAGCAGGAAGCAAAGAAGATAAGTGAAAGGACAAAGGCAGGATTGCAGAGGGCAAAGAGTGAGGGGAAGAATCTTGGAAGACCAAAAGCAGAAATAAATCTACAGGAGATCCTAGCTTTAAGGCAGCAAGGCCTTTCCTTGGTTAAGATTGCAAACAAGATCGGATGCTCTAAGGAAACAGTGAGAAGAAGATTGAACGAGCTAGAGAGGACAAGTATGCAGACAGGTTCAGATTCACTTAAAGTCATTCAAAGTGAAGAGTCGAACGAATCAGTATCTGATAAATTAAGCCAGGGAACAGGGGAATTAAAACTGAACCAGAATACGGATATAAATGGAAGCCAAATCAACAATAATCAAAACTCAAATCAAAACATAGAAATTGGAGAGAACGAGAAACAGATATGATCAACACACAATGAGTGATTGGCATATTATTATATTGATATGTTAATTAGCATAATATTAGCACAATATTAGTATAAATATATTATACTCTTGTAGGGTGAATGAGTGGTTACAAAAATAAGCAGGCTCAAGAAAACAAAAGAAAACAAACAAAACAAACCAGAAAATAAAAATGCAAATGAGATCAAGATAAAACAAAACATGAAGCAGGGATCAACTCATCAAACATCTATACAGTATGAAGCAAAGTTCTGGAGTATGGATAAAAAAGAATTGTTTGATTATTTTAAGACAAGCGAAAATGGATTGACAAATCATGAGGCGAAATTAAGGCTGATATCTTATGGTTACAACGAGGCAAAAGAAAAGAAGGAGTTTTTTGTTTTAAATCTGTTCTTGAGGAACTTGTTCAACCCGATCACGCTGGTTCTAATTTTAATAGGTTTGCTTACTTATTTCCTTGAAGATATTCAATCAGCGATTTTAATCTTCATAATTGTTTCACTTTCTGTTATTATAAACTTTGTTCAGGAGTATAGGTCGCATAACGCAGTGCAAAAGCTGAAGGAGCTTCTTTCCTATACATCTCATGTCATTAGGGAATCAGGGATAATAGAAATTCCGAGCAGAGAGATCGTGGTTGGAGATATAGTTTATCTCACAGTAGGAGATAGGGTTCCTGCTGATGTGAGGATTATCGAATCTGATAATTTCAGAGTGGACGAATCCCTGATAACTGGAGAATATTATCCTGTGGAAAAGGACTCAACCACTATAGAAGCAAAAGAGCTTGATTATTATCAGATGAAGAACATTGCATTTGGAAGCTCAATAGTAAAGGAAGGATGGGCGAAGGGAGTGGTGATTGCGACAGGAGAAAAGAGCTTCATAGGTAAGACCGTCAAGCTCATGGAAGAGATAAGAGATGAGAGTAGATTCGAGGCAGATCTCAAAAACTTCAGTCAATACTTGCTAAATATCATTCTGATCGTGTGTGCATTAGTGCTGTTCATTAATGTTTATCTTGGTCGAGATTTGGTTATCTCTGTTTTATTTGCAGTCACGTTAGCAGTAGGTCTTATTCCTGAGCCACTTCCAATGATAATAACTACAGTACTTTCAAGAGGGGCAATGAGGCTTACATCTAAAGGAGTGATTGTCAAAAGGCTTTCAGCAACAGAAGATCTTGGCAATGTAGATGTACTTTGCTGTGACAAGACAGGCACGCTAACTGAAAACAGACTAAAGGTTCTTGATTCTCTGGACTGCTATGGAAACGAAAACCAGCTCTCGCTTCTTCTCGGAAGCGTCTGTACTTCTGTGATAGTCAAGGGTGAATCAGTTAAAGGAAATACAATAGACGTCGCACTGCACCATTATACAAAGTTTGACTCTAAGCTGAACCGTAAGAGATCTGATTACAAACAAATTTATGAGATCCCATTCGACTATGAAAGACAAAGAATGAGCATGGTGGCAGGATACGACGGCAAGAGGATTTTGATATCAAAAGGCTCCCCAGAATCAATACTTTCTATCTCAAAATATGGGTTTGAAAACGGAAAAGTCGTTACGATCTCCAAAGTAAAGAAAGCAGCTTTGGAAACTTATCAGAAGCTCGGCAGACAGGGATTGAGAGTGATAGCTGTAGGATTCAAAGAGATTACTAAGAAGAAATATTACTCCCAACAAGATGAGAGTGACATAATTTTTGTAGGTTTCATCACTTTCATAGATCCGATTAAGCCAACTGCAAGAGAAACACTGTCACTGACAAGGAAGTACGGAGTGGATATTAAAATAATAACTGGTGACAGTGCGGAAGTAACTCAAACAATTACATCTCAACTCGGATTGGAAGTTGAAGAATCAAAGATACTTGTAGGCAAGGAGATAGATAAAGTCATAGAGAAAAATGACTTTGAAAAACTGGAAAAGACAATTATATTCGCAAGAGCTACTCCTGAACAGAAATACAGGATAATAAAAGCACTAAGATCTAACGGTAAAGTGGTTGCATATCTTGGAGACGGAGTGAACGATGCCCCTTCCTTAATTGAAGCGGATGTAGGAATTTCTGTAAACAGTGGTACAGATGTGTCAAAAGAGGCAGCAGACATTATTTTGACAAGAAAGAGCCTGAGGTCTGTGCTTGATGGAATAATAATAGGCAGGACATTATTCACAAACATAGTGAAGTACCTAAGGTGCACTTTCGCAGGCAACTTTGGAAATCTTTTTACTATTGCAATTGCATCAGCATTTATGACCTATATCCCACTCCTCCCAGTTCAGCTTCTTTTTATCAACTTCCTTACAGACTTGCCGTTGTTCGCATTCGCTGTAGATAATGTCGATGATCAGGATCTGAAAACACCAAGGAAATGGAGAACAGATAAAATAGTAAAGAATGGAGCGATATTCGGAGCGATAAGCACTATATTCCATCTAATACTAATTGTTTATCTTGTTTATATTCTCGGAGTGTTCGATAGCGTATTTAGGTCCGTCTTTTTCCTTGAGATTATACTCACAGAAGTAATGGTAATTTTCTTCCTCAGAACAACGAAGCCGTTTGTACTAGCAAAGGGACCCTCTCCAATCCTTCTCATCGCTATTATAGTTTCCGCTGCGATGGGTTTTGCAGCACTTTATCCTCCGCTTTCAAACTATCTTCAGTTCGAGACACCAGTTAGTGATTTAGTATTGTTCACTATTCTGATAACTATAGGATATGCATTGACGACAGAGTTAGTCAAGAATTTTGTATTTAGGAACCAGTCAGACTGATTCATCACTCAACCTCTTTAATCTCTATTTTTAGGTAATGTGGTTAAGAAATAGCGATGTAATCCTAATAAAAACTCAATTTAAGTAGGTAGTATTTTTAATGACTAAATGATCTACTAAATTCTCTTCTCAGCTATTCCCATCCTTCAACCCTTACTATTTACCTTCGGCCTTTACTCTTCACCGAAAACTATATATATCTGTGTTGTTTCTTATTTATGTTTACTTTTAATTATTATATTACTTTTAAATAGATGGAGGGATATCTGTGGAAAAAGATTTTGAAATAAATAAATCTAAGAATAAAGTGAATATATCAGTAGAGGATTCAAAGAAATTAGAGAAAATAACTGTAAAACATGAAGATCCGTTTGTAAAAAAGATTAAAATAACCAACAGATACTATAAGGCTCTTGAAGAACAAATCGCAAAGCATAGATTAAAAGGTGTTCTGGCAATTACTAAGTTAGCAAGCGAAGGAAAGAATGTTATTTCAGATCCAGACTTTTATCGAACTGCGCTCGAGTATATCAAAAGAAAATTCCCATCTGAAAAAGGATACTTAGCAGCTGAGGATATTGTACAAAGCGCAGCAATAGCTGGTGTAAGGGATGAAAATTTATATAAAGATGCAATAGATTACATTTTATCACCTTCATTCTCTTCGTTAGGTGTGCAGTGTTTAACAAAGGATGCAATTGAAAGCGTATGTAGGATTCTTGCAAGTGTTGCTATTACGAATCAGGAATCAGATAAAATGATTGAAAGTGGCTCTGCATTTAAACTTGCCTTAGAAAGGGTTTCTGCTTCGGTTATTTTAAACGAAAAGAGACAAGATGAAAAAATAAATAGAATGGTAGAGATTTTTGAGCAGGCTCTAGAAGCTAAAATAGATCCAGAAATATCGAGAGAAATGTATGAGACAGTATATAATACAATAAAAAATTCGCAGCTTGAGAAAAATTATAAAATAAAAACTTTATGGGAAATAACTGCAAAGGCAATTAAATCTGAAGGTCTTTCTCACACAAAGTTGTTCACAGATTTCATTAACTATGCAAAGGAGAATGAGCAACACAATTTCGTAAGAAGTATAATACAACTTTTGCAAATTTACAAGAAATGACCTTTTCTTTTCTCTTTTTTTCTTTAATCACAGTAAAAATCAATTTTATCAAATACTTCAAAACTATTTTAAAATAGTGAAGTTAAAATCGTAGGAAAAATTCAATGGATCCATCATTACTATTACTGCGGACTAAAATAGATAGGGATTTAAATTCTCCGCTCAAATACTCATTATAACTATGTAGTGTATAGTTTTGTAGCTATAGTTATATAAAAACTCGATTTTCTGATCGGGAGATTTATTCTATTAAGTGAATTAAATGAAGAGTACTCATTTGAAGTTAAATGGAATGTTAGTCGCAGGAGCAGACGAGGCAGGAAGAGGAGCAATTTTAGGACCATTGGTTTTATGTGTTGCTGTCTGTGAAAAGGAAAAGGAACGATTCTTGAAAAGCATAGGCGTGAAGGATTCAAAGATGCTTTCACCTGAAAAGAGAGAAGAGCTTGCAGCAGAAATAATAAAATATTGTCATGTTCATGTTCAGAAGATACCAGCACAGAGAATAAATGAACTCATGAAGAAAGGAGTGAGTCTAAACGAGATTGAAGCGATACATGTGGCTGAAGCTTTAAAGGAGATAGAACCCGAGATAGTTGAAAAAATAGACAAGGTTTACATTGATGCGCCAGATCCAGATGCGATTAGGTTTACGCACAGGATCCGTTCTCTTCTTGCATCAGATTCGAAGATTTCATCCAAACTTCATTCATCCCATAAGGCAGATGTCATATATCCAATAGCAAGTGCTGCCTCAATCATCGCTAAGGTCACAAGGGATGAAGAGATTGAGAAGATAAAAAAGGAATTAGGATGTGACTTTGGAACAGGTTATCCTCATGATGAGATGGCAATTAACTGTATAAAGCAGAATATAAACAATCCTGTCCTTTTAAAATATCTCAGAACTGAATGGTCAACAGTAAAAAGAATAATTGCAGAATCTAGGTTCAAGACAACACAGTTGAAACTTGACTTTTGATATGCTATCTTAATTTTAGTTAGTTTCAATAGCAGTGATTTCATGGCAGCGATAGAGATTAAGAACCTTACAAAAAAGTACGGTGATTTTACAGCAGTCAATGGAATTTCTTTCTCAATAAAAGAGGGAGAGATATTCGGTTTGCTCGGTCCAAATGGAGCAGGGAAGACAACCACTATTAGCATGCTTTCCACTTTACTGGTTCCTACTTCAGGTAAGGCAATTGTAGCAGGGCATGATGTAATGAAAGAACCGTTGGAAGTGAGAAGAAACATAGGAATTGTTTTTCAGGAGCCAAGCGTTGATGACTTGCTTACAGGAAGAGAAAATCTTCAGTTGCATGCGATGCTTTACAACATGGATGAAGAAACTGCAACGGAAAGAATAAACGAAATGCTTGAGTTGGTTGACTTGAAGGATAAAGCAGACAATCTTGTACGCACATATTCTGGCGGGATGAGGAGAAGATTAGAGATTGCAAGAGGATTATTACATACACCTAAAATCTTATTCTTGGATGAGCCAACATTAGGTTTAGATCCTGCAAGCAGACGTAGTATTTGGAATTATATTGAAAATATTACGAAAGAGAAGAGAATAACTACAATACTAACGACTCACTATCTTGAGGAGGCAGATTCATTGTGCGACAGGATTGCGATAATAGACAAAGGTAAGATAGTCATAGAAGGGACAAGCGATGAATTGAAGAACACGATAGGAGAGGACGTAGTTAGAATAAGAGGAAATGTTGATAAGAAAAGGCTTCAAAAAATAAAATGCATAAAGAAGATTTCTTTTGACAGCAATGGAAAATATGTTGATCTAATAGTTGAAAATGCAGCAAGAAACCTTCAAAAGCTTCTCTCCATGGTAGGGGAGATAGAATCTGTGGAAGTGAGAAGGGTTTCTTTGGATGATGTTTTCTTACATTATACTGGACATTCAATAGAAGAAACCGGAAACGATTCTGTATTTTCAAGAATTGCAACATACAGAACAACTAGGTAAAGAGTCAATCTTAAGAGTAGAATCAGTGGTGTTATGGTTAGCATAAAGGGAATATACGCGATTTGGCTAAGGGAGGTCAAGGTTTATTTCAGGGAGAAGGAAAGAGTGATAGCTTCGTTCATCTCTCCTCTTCTCTGGCTTTTCATTTTTGGAGGAGGACTAGGTGGTTCAATAAGCATGAATGGAGTAGATTACCAGAAGTTCATATTCCCAGGTATACTCACAATGTCAGTTCTGTTTTCGTCAATTTTCTTCGGAGTCTACATCATTTGGGACAGAAAGCTTGATTTTCTAAAGGAGGTATTGGTTGCGCCAGTATCAAGGTCAACTGTTTTCTTTGGCAAGCTTTTCGGAGGGATAACAGATTCAATGATACAGGGTTTGGTTCTTCTTACGCTAGGTTACATTTTCTTTGTACAATTTTCTTTGATTAATTTGATTCCGATTCTGGTTGTGATGGTTCTGATAGCCTGGTCGATGGTTGCACTTGGTCTTGTGATCGGGGCAAACATGTCTACTCAGGAGGGATTCGGTCTCGTGCAGAATTTTGTTATTTGGCCTTTGTTCTTCTTCAGCGGTGCTTTGTTTGATGTAGGCTCATCAGCTCTCCCAGACTTCTTGAAGACACTCTCTCAATTCGATCCATTGACATATGGCGTGGATGCGCTTAGATCTCTAATAATTGGTTATGGTGCATTTCCGTTTTATCTTGACATTGTAGTCTTAATTGCTATGGGAGTTATATGTTCATATCTGGGCGTAATCAGCTTTGGAAGAATGCAGCAGATAAAATGACATTTTTATCTTAATTCTATCTTAATCCTTTTTTGCTAAAAAAGTTATATTTTCATCAAATCTTCCGCTTGCTTTTTTAATACTTAAACCATTTTGTAAAAGTAGATTTTTCAACTCGTCGTAACTAAAAAGATAGTAATATCTTTTGTATACTTTAATAGCCTCTTTCTTTTTTTTCTGATTTTCTTCTTTAACCTCCTCTATTTCTCTTTTCTTCCAGTCAATAAATACTTCTTTAGGACAGAACCAAAAACCAATTCTCTTGAATGAGTATTTATTCCAAACACTAATTATACATTCACCATTTCTTTTTAGCACTCTTTTAATTTCTTCTAAAGCTTCTTGGTGATGTTTTTTCGGCAGATGGTGTAAAGAAGCAACAGAAATAATGTAATCAAAGCTTTCATTTTTGAAGGGAATATTTTTCATGTCAGCAACAATTAGTTGTTTTTCTTTTATTTCAATTTTATTTTTTTTAAACATCTCTTTTGCTTGTTCAATCATTTCTTTGCTAAAATCAAGTCCATATACTTCAAATCCTCTCTTTGCAAA
>Ga0315298_1009447_pt1 | contig 12059 bp, 10 predicted proteins | sample WHS_1_MG_FD_203077 | JGI IMG/M metagenome (GOLD analysis project Ga0315298, IMG submission 203077) | Extremophilic microbial mat communities from Washburn Hot Springs, YNP, Wyoming, USA - WHS_1_MG | ecosystem: Environmental > Aquatic > Thermal springs > Hot (42-90C) | place: USA: Wyoming... | reverse complement strand
GGAATTTCTAGGCTGGGGAGAGGTCAACTCGCCCGAGCAACAGATGCTCACTATGGCCTGCTGGATGACCGTCCCTGAAGCGCTGGTGGAACACCTTCGCGCTGAAGGCTGGTGGGTGGGTGAGCATGTTGGTTCGCGGGGGCCCAGTTGGCCGAAACAACGCGATCTGGCGCGTCGCCGCGACGGGTATCGCTGCCGCTGGTGTGGCGCGCCCGAGCGGCCCGGACGCCAGCATGAGGTGCACCATATCCGGCCCTTCCGCGAGTTCAAATGGATACCCGGCGAGAACGAAAACCACCTGCAGGCCAACGCCCTCTCCAATCTGATTACCCTCTGTCCCACCTGTCACCGGCGAGCCGAGCAGAACGTGGCTGTGCAAAGCACCTTGTCCAGGCTAGGGCGGGTCATCGGCAACCTGGTGGCGCTTCTATTGATGTGCGATCCCTCTGACATAAGCATTCACTCCGACGTGCAAGCCCCCCAGACCGGCCTACCCACCCTCTTCATCGTGGAGAGCGTCCCAGGAGGCGCCGGCCTGAGCGAGGAGATCCTGCCCCTTTTCGGAGAGCTCCTCACCAAGGCCACCGAGTTGGTGCGCGATTGCAGTTGCTCTGCCGGTTGCCCCTCATGCATCGGCCCTGCCGAGGGGCAAGAGAGCCGGGCAAAGCATCAAGTCCTGCGACTCATCGCTGCTCTCCAAGGGCAACTCGCCCTCTAAGCCCGATCCGTGAGCGTTTCGTCAGTGCGCTCTGATAGAATGAAAACAATCACCGAACCTTTAGGTTGGTGGCACATGGCCACCTAGGGGATAGGACCTCCTACAGGACTGGAGCGTTGAATGAACAAGGCCATGAAACCGGGGCACCTAGGGGTGAGGCTCGCTGTGGAAGACCCTGCTCCAATGGTGCTCCTTGTGGATGATGAGCCCGACCTACTCGAGTTGGCCGAGCGCGTGTTACGAAAGGCCGGATTTCAGGTCACCTGCGCGGCCAGCGGCGAGGAAGCGTTACAGCGGCTCGCTCAACAAAGCTACGATGTGATCGTGGCGGATCTAAAGATGCCCAAGCCGGGAGGACGCGAGATCTATCAGCTCATTCGGGAGCGCTACCCTTGGCTGGCACAACGCGTCGTGTTTGTTACGGGAGAGTTGGCTCCCGATACGACCCACAACTGGCTAACAAGCGCGGGCCTTGTGATCCTCACCAAACCGTTTGACATCGGCCGGCTAGTGGCCATCGTGCGCTCGACGCTGGAGCGAAACGATTGCTGATGTGCTAAGCTCGTTGAAGAAACGAACCCTCTAGCGTTCCGCGTTAGCTCTGATCATATTCAACAGGCCGCCGGCCAGGATCATTTGCACCTGACGTTCCGAGAGCTCGTACCTCACCGGAAACGCATAGCCCTGGCTAAGATTCTCTACCAGCAGCGGTTTGCCCTGGCAAAGCATCTCGCGAACCCTGGCTAGGCGCAAGATATCCCCTTGTTTCAGCCGCTCGTAATCTTGAGGCTCCATAAAGATCAAGGGCAAAATGCCGAAATTAATCAGGTTGGCCTGGTGAATGCGGGCGAAACTCTTGGCCAACACGGCTTTAACCCCTAGATACATGGGCACCAGAGCGGCGTGCTCACGACTAGAGCCCTGGCCATAGTTCTCGCCTCCGACGACGAACCCCCCGCCAGCTTTCCTGGCACGTTCGGGGAATGTGGGATCTAGGCGGGTGAAGGCATAATCGCTCAATGCCGGGATATTGGAGCGCAAGGGCAAGATGTTGGCTCCAGCGGGCATGATGTGGTCCGTCGTGACGTTATCTCCGGTGATGAGGAGCAACTCACCCTCAAGGGTTTCCTCCAAGGGGCCGCGCGTAGGCAGAGGCTTGATGTTGGGGCCGCGCACGACTTTTACCGCTGATGGATCGGCGGCAGGGGGAATGATCAGGTTGTCCTCCACGACGAACGAGCGAGGCATGGAGACCTTCGGCGGGGCGCCCAGCTCGCGCGGGTCGGTGATGACGCCGCGAAGGGCCGTCGCTGCGCAGACCTCGGGGCTGGCCAAATACACTTGGGCATCGGCTGTGCCGCTACGCCCCTGGAAATTGCGATTAAAGGAGCGCAAGGAGATCGCGCCACTGGCCGGAGCCTGGCCCATGCCGATACAAGGCCCACAACCCGCCTCCAAGATGCGCGCACCGGCGGAGATCAAATCTGTCAATGCCCCGCTACGCGAGATCATGGTGAGCGCTTGCTTGCTCCCCGGGCTGATGGTCAGCGACACATTGGGGTGTACGGTCTTGCCCCTAAGGATGGCCGCAACCGTCTCCAGATCGGGCACAGAGGAATTGCTGCAACTGCCGATGCACACTTGATCCACGGCCAAGCCGGCTACCTCGCGCACGGCGACGACGTTATCGGGGCTGGACGGACAGGCGATCAGAGGTTCCAAGGCGGTGAGATCCAGCTCCAACACTTCGTCGTAAGAGGCGTCGGGGTCGGCGGAAAGGGGTATCCAATCCGCCTCACGGCCTTGGGCGGCCAGGAACAAGCGAGTATGCTCGTCGCTGGGAAAGAGTGAACTCGTGGCCCCCAATTCGGCGCCCATATTGGCGATAGCTGCGCGTTGGGGTACGCTGAGCGTAGCCACGCCCGGGCCGCCATACTCAAGGACCTTGCCCACGCCGCCCTTGACGGTGAGCCGGCGTAACAACTCCAGGATGATATCCTTGGCCGCCACCCAAGGCCCCAATTGCCCCAGGAGGCGCACAAACAAGACCTTGGGCATGGGCAAATAGAAGGGTGCCCCGCCCATGGCTGCGGCCACATCCAGTCCGCCTGCGCCGATGGCCAGCATTCCCAGCCCCCCACAGGTAGGCGTATGGCTGTCGGCGCCGAGCAGGGTCTTGCCGGGAATGGCGAAGCGCTCCAGATGCACCTGATGGCAGATGCCGTTGCCGGGCCGCGAAAAATAAATCCCGTACTTGGCGGCCACAGTCTGCAGGTAGCGGTGATCGTCTGCATTGCGGTAATCGGTCTGAAGCATATTGTGGTCCACATAGCTGACCGAAAGCTCGGTCCTGACGCGCGGCAAGCCGATGGCCTCAAATTGCAGATAAGTCATCGTGCCCGTGGCATCTTGGGTTAACGTCTGATCGATGCGTAAGCCGATCTCATTGCCGGGGATCATCTCCCCCGAAAGCAGATGGCGCTTGATGATTTTGTGGGTTAGACTGTCGCCCATCGTTTCTCACCTGAATTAAGGATCCAATGCGCTTTTGGGCGGACATCGCTTTGCCGGCCATGGACGGCCTTGCCGGAACTTCCCACCCGAAAAAGATGGAGGCCTCTGCGCTGAGGATCAAAAAGGCTCTCGTCCGCCCGCATCTTCTCGCTTTTGCCGAGCGCGGCGTATTATGCTTGAGCCGGGGGAGAAAGGCAAATCGGCGATGTCCGGAACGACCCACAGGGATGTAAGCGCCATGCCTTTATAGGCCGGCACTCGTCCCTCAGTGGCCGAAAAGAGAGATCTAGTGGACGCGTCGGCCATGACCCCATAGACGAGTGGCCATATCGGTCACCCTCGTCTCCAGGCGATCAAGGCTTTGGCTGTGTTCGGGGGTCCAGTTAGAGAGGCTGAGGCTGATCCCCACGCCGGCCATGGCGGCAAAGATGCCGATCCAGATAGCCCAGAACTGACCCTCACCAATCTGCAAGGAGCCCAGCCAGGCGTTGAGGAAACGAGGCAAATGGATAACCACGGTGCCCCATTCGGGGGCTGCCCCCGCCGATAAAAGATCTGCGGGAATGGACATCAAAGCGATCGCCACGGCAAGGAGGAAGGCCAGGACGGGCACCCAGACATCCCAAGGCAGGATCTGCCACTCCTCTTGTCTTGTCTGGCTTTCCGAGGAGACGGCCTGCATGATCCTCTCGGTCATGTCGGGCGCAGGTAACACAGAAGGATAGGTGCGCAAAGCCCCCTCTACGAGGCGTAGCCGCTCGGCGAAAGCATTGCAGGAAGGACAAACGCGAAGGTGTTCCCGCAAGCTGTTATACGCGGCCTCCAAAGGCTCGCCATCGGCAACATATTGAGGTAACTGTCGGCGAAACGGTTCACATAGAGACATCTTCGCCCTCCTGATCTTGGCCCAGACTTCGCGCCAGGGCCGCACGCGCACGGTTCAGGTGCGCCTTCACGGTGCCTACAGGCAAAGAGAGGATCTCGGCGATCTCCTGATACGAGCGTTGCTCTTGATAGAATAAGCCGATCACCAGACGATACTTCTCCGGCAAGCGATCCACCGCCGCCCAAAGGCGTGTCGCGCGCTCCTTATCTAGAGCGACTGTCAACGGATCCTTGTCCGTTGCGGTCAGAGACTGCAACACCTCATCGCTATCTATGACGTTCAGTTGTGCCCGAAGCTGACGACGCTTGTTCAAACAAGTGTTAACTGCCAGACGATAGAGCCAAGTAGTGAACTTGGCCTCACTCCGAAAGCTTGGCAAAGCGCGCCAAACCCGCAGATAAATCTCCTGGGTTACATCTTGCGCGTCCTCATGATTGTGCAACACACTATAGGCTAGGTTGTACACGCCATTCTGAGTCTGGGCAACGAGCTGGGCGAAAGCGCTCATATCGCCCCGCTGCGCGCGCACAACCAAATCCGCCAAAGGGTCATTCACATTGCTGGCCCCTCACCTCGCCGAGTGTCCAGCGTATTGGTAAAAGCCAAAAAACCCCAGCTGTTTTAAGCCCGTTTACATATTGCGCGACTTGCCTTCCGCTTGACCCGGGGCAGGCCTCTCCCCCGCGGCCGCCTCAACATCGGCCCCTGATCCAGAACCGGGAGCCTCAGCGGGGGCCCTCTTAGGCTCTGGGGCCAGGCCCAAGGTCATAAAGTAGATCAGCACCATGCCCAGTCCCACGAATAAGGGCAGCAAACCGGCGAGCAGCCAGGCTCCCACTCCCAACGTGGCCAACCCCAAAAGCAAGGCCAAGCCGCTCATAGCGGTGATCACCCCGCCCCAAAGCACACCCCGATTACCGTGACGCTTCGCGGCCGCCTCTCGGCTCAGTTCCTCCATAGAGAACCCCAACTGGGCCAGGGCAACGCGCTCCTTATAGCTGATATACCGATTCAGGGTGATAAAGCCGAGCAGAACGACCAGCAACCCGGCAACGATCAGTAATAAAGTCAGAAACGTGACCGGCATAGAAACCTCCTGAGAGGGTCGCCCAGTCTTTAGGCCTCACCTCTCATAAGCACCATTTAGACAAGAAATGGCGAACAAAAGTTACAAACGCTCTTCCAACACATTGAGCGGCACAGGTGCGCCTCCATCCAGCGGCAAGGCAAGGGTCCATATCTCGTGTGGGCCAATATCATGCGACCAGCTCTGGCCCAGGATATCGGAGACAAGCGTCACCCGCGCCGGTCTGCCAACCGTCTCGTAACCACGCACAAGCAACCGGCCATCGTCCTCAGCGAGCTTGATAGTGGTCAGGACCACGTGTTCCGGCAAGACGCGCAGCCAGGCTTCCTCTCCCCATGGTCCCTGATGGGGCGTGGTCGGGCGAACGAGGAGCGGCTCATGGAGCTCGTAGCTTGCCCGAACCGGATTAACCGATTCCCAATGGCCTAGGTGGGGTAAAAGGCGATAACGCAAAACCTGTTCGCCCTGGTCTATATAATGATAGATCACGCCGGGCACTATCTGTCGGGGCTTATGAAAGGCGTAAATGGGGCTACGCAAAATGCTCAGGCGCAGCTCGTTATCCAGTGCATCATACCCGTACTTGCAGTCATTCACCAGGCACAGCCCCCGCATCTCTCCCCCGGCGACACCGCTCAAGTCAACCCACTCCTGGCAAGGCTCCTCCTCACCGTTCGCCTGGCGAACGACCCAGCCATAAGGAGCTGAGGCGGTGACGACCGGCTGGCCGAGCTTTAGGGGAAAGGCCAGCTTGAGCATCTTGAGCTGTTCACGCCAGTCAACGGTCATGGTCACATCGATAGCCCGCGTATCCCGATAGAGGGTAACTTCCTGGGTGATGCGCGAATTGCCCCAAGCGCTGCGCAGGCGCACGGTCTGCCTCACCGGCCCCGCATGGGTGAGCTCGGCCGGGCCAAGGGCCTGGAAGCGGCCACAAACCTCGCGAAACGCAGCGACATCATGGCTCCACGTGTCGCTGGGATCGTCGATCACCAAGGGCAAAGCCGCCGGCCCAGCGAGATACTCAACGTGATGCTCCAAATCCCAAAGGCTCGCCAGGTAACCCCCTTGGGGATCAAAACGCAGCCGGTATATGCCGTTCTCCAGCGTATCCGTGTAGATCGGCTCGTCTTTTGCCGGTGCTTCCCCCTCGTAAAGGGTCACATAGAGGGCGCGCGCGCCCAATCCCGGCACGCTCACCCAGGCCTCAAGGTGCACGATGTAGGTGTTGTAATCCAGCTCTACGCCCACAATCTGGCAGGGCACTTGAGCGCCCTCACTATCCTCAACCTCCGCCCGCACGGGAAAGCGGGTGCCCCTGAAATCGTAGCGCCAATCCCCTAAGGGCACAGAAAAGCGCACGGCCTCGGTGCGCTCCCAGGGTAACGGGTTCCACACTAAAAAGGGGTTCCCTCTCCCCCGATCAGCCACGCTGACTTGAGCACTAAGCGCATCCAGGGCCGCATCCTGAATGGCCGCGGCGGTGTGCTGCACTCTCTCGTAGGCTTGCCAGACCTCCTCATAGGCCTTGCGAATGGAGGTCCCGGCGAGGATATCGTGGAACTGGTTGAACAAAACCTCCTGCCAAGCTTCGGCAAGGCGGGCGGTCGCGCGCGGCGCGTTGCAGGAGAGCGAGGCCACCGTGGCCAAGCGTTCGGCACACAGGAGGGCATGTTCGGCCCGGCGATTCTCCCGTTTAACGCGCGAGAGAGCTGTATAACAACCCCTGGAATGATGTTGCAACTCGTCGCGTACCACGGGCCAATCCAAAGACCGCTGCCGAACCTCGTCAAAGTAGCGCTCGGGAGACGAGAAGATGGGGCGCACGGAGTCCTCTCTCTTCTGGAGCTCCAGGATGCCCTGCACACTCTGCCGGGTGGGGCCCCCACCGTGGTTGCCCACACCGTAGAAGCACATCACCAAGGGCAGGTTCTCAGGAGCTTCGGCCGCAGCGGCGAGAATGCGCTCGGCGATATCCACGTCGCCCGGACTGCCATAGTGCAGCGGCGGCCGACAGGCCAATACGCGTGCCCCACCCGGTGCCTCCCACCAGAAAGGGCCTAAGGGGAGCGCTTTCTCATGAGGCCCCGGGCGGAAGAAGACATAGCTCTCTAACCCCCCTAGCCTGAGCAGTTGGGGCAGGGTGCCGGCGTGGCCGAAGGAGTCCACGTTATAACCAACGCGCGCCCGCCGGCCAAAGTTCGCCTGAAGGTAACGCTGTCCATAGAGAGCATGACGGGCAAAGGATTCACCAGAGGGGATGTTACAATCCGGTTGCAACCACCAGCCGTTAACCAAGGCCCAGCGGCCCTCAGCTACAGCCCGACGGATGGCTTGAAAAAGGTCAGGGTCATCTTGAGCCACCCACTGATAGGTCACCGCGCCCCCGCTGGTGAACACGTAGCCCTCAAACTCTTTCATCAAGGCGATGGCCGTGCGATAGGTAGAAAGCACCTCAGCGCGACCCTCGCTGACCGTCCAGAGCCAGACGGGATCTATATGGGCATTGCCGATCATGTGTACGGTAATGGTAAAGTGTCCCTTCGTTTCACCCATTTTCCTTCACTCCCAGCCGCTTAACCAAGTCAACAACAGCCCGGTCCACGAGGCCAGCCTGGGTAAATCGGCCGCCATGCCAACGCCATGCGGGCCCGACTCATTGCTCATCTGCCGCCATTGCTCTTGGCTCGCACCTTTGCCCAGCAGGTTCTCCGCACAGAGTCCCTCCAGCATAGAAACCACGGGATAGGCGAGGATAACCCGGTCCGGGCGGGCAGAATAGTGCGGGGCCAGGTCATCCTGCGGGTCGCAATACAGATCGGGCTGGGTGGCCGTCGTGCAGGCCAGATGACCGCCGGCGCTAAAGCCCATGATGGCCACGCGCCCGGGGTCAACGCCGAATCGGGGGGCCAGACGACGAACCATACGCATAGCTCGAGCGGCATCGGCCATGGGCGCAGGAAAATAGTGGGGCGAGACACGATAGTGGCAGACGATGCCTACCAGGCCGTGCGCGGCAAAGAGCCGAGCAAATGGCTCGCCCTCATGGGGCGCACGCCCCACATAGCCACCGCCCGGGCAGATGACCACTGCCGGCTTGGGCGTGGCGGAGGACGCTGCGGGCTGATAGACCTCAATGCGCGGGCGCTCGTTGGGGTCAACGGGATTATGGGTAGAGCCATCGGGCCACAAGTTGACGATGACGGGTTCGGTCATGAGCCTTCTCCTTGTACCGAGCCTTTTCACAGGACAAGCTCATTATGCCCGTGACCGTGTCTCTTGACAAACCGCTAAGCGGCCCTTCCTCAGCCCCGCCGCAACCTTAGCACGGTGATCTCTGGGCGGCAACCGAAACGCATCGGCGGAGCGACGACGCCAACTCCCCGGCTTACATAGACGGGCGATGCCGGCCCCTGGGCTAAACCGCCGGCATACTTCTTGCCGCAACAAGAGGGCACAAGCAAAGGCCCCACAAAGGGCAACCTTACTTGGCCGCCATGTGTGTGGCCGCTTAGGGCCAGGTCTATGCGCTCGCCGGCGAGCAACTCGTTGAAATCGGGGTTATGCACCAGAAGGAGACGCGGCTCTTCGTCGGGGATATCCTTGAGCAGCCTGGCCGCTATCCCGGCCTTCTCAGCCCACTGGAGATGAAACTCGGCGCATGAATCCCCCGCCATGGCCGTGAAGCCGGTATCCTCAATGCCCACGAGCCAAAGCCGTACCCCTCCTATCTGTACGGCATGCACCTCGTCGCGCAGCACCACGATGCCCACAGCGCGGAGGTTGGCGGCTACCTCGTCGGCATTGGTCCAGAGGTCATGGTTTCCCAAAACGGCGTAGATACCATAGCGACTCTGCAGCGCGGCCAGCTCACGGGCACAGGGAACGCTATACCTGGCCGAGCGACTGACAAAGTCGCCCGTGAGGACGATCAGATCGGGAGATGAGCGGTTCGCAAGCTCTATAGCCCGGCGTACATCCTCAGCGCGCACATGCGGGCCGAGGTGCAGGTCACTCAACTGGAGGATCGTGAGGCCATCCAAGCTTGGGGGCAACGTAGAAAGCCGAATCTCAACATGCGTGCTCTGAGGCCAATGCGGCTCCAAGTAAAAGGCGTAAGACCAGACCAGTAAGGTAACGGCCAGGAAACAAACAACCGGCCAACAGCCACTAGGCGGGAAAGCGAATGGCCTCCTCTCTTTCACCCAACAACCTCAGGACGGCATAGCTAAATGCCGTTTCGCGGCGCGATGATGCGCAGAGAGCTGGGGATCAGCTGAGCCTCAATGTAATGCGCCTCATCACAGAGGATCTCGCCATCCACGTGAACGTAGAGGGGATCTTCGGAGCGGATCACCACATGCCGACTATGTTTGACTTCCACAAGCCTATGGCTGAGATGCGTTCCCTTCATAAAACGGGGCACCATGGCCAACATGCCCAGTTTGGGCATCTTCTCGGCGATCAACAGGTCAAAATGGCCATCGTCACAGCGGGCATGGGGAGCGACAAAGAACCCTCCCCCTTCGCGCGGGCCATTGGCGACACAGATCATCAAGGTCGTCTTGCGCTGCGTCTCACCATCGTGGATGATCTCCGTTCTGGACGGATGCATGCTCAGGAAGATGGTCTTGAGCACCACGGGAAGGTAAAGGGCCAAGCCGCGCAGATATTTGGCTTTGCGGCACTCCATCGTCACCAGGGCATCAAAGCCTATGCCGGCGACGTTATCAAAGTAACGCCTGATCTGGCCATCGATGTTGAGCAAACCCACATCGATCAAGCGCGTGGCCCCTTGGACGATCAACCTGCAAGCGGCCTCAACATCGGCTGGAGCCCCATTCATGACGGCGAAATCGTTGCCCGAGCCGGCGGGGATACACCCTAAAGTGCCCGCAATCCCTCCTCTGGCCTGTTTCATCAAGCCGTTCATCACCTCATGAGAGGTGCCATCACCCCCCACAGCTACGACGATCTCAAACCCGTCCTGCACCGCCTGAGAGGCCAGGTCAATGGCCTCACCGGGAGCAGTCGTATGTACCAAATCAAAGTCAGCCCCCAGCGCGGCAAATTGTTTACGAATGAGAGGCGAGATCTTGCCGGCATAGCCCTTGCCCGCAAGGGGGTTGACGATCACTTTGATTCTGGGCATGGATCCCCTTTGTCCTTCTTTTCGCAGTAGTCTATATGGAAAACACCCCATTGCCAAAAACGGTTACGTCAGAAGGGTCAAATTGACAAGCCTCGCCCCCGAACCTAGAATGTGCCTATTCACGTAAGAGCCATAAGGCGTACAAGATCCGGATGAATACGCGGCCCAAGCCCCATGAGAAAGCTCCTCCCATTGTGCGCTATCGCATCCCCGCCGGCGAAGCCCAGAGCGAGTTAAGGGTCAAGAACTCGCGCTTCATCGGCACGGCGGGCCATGCTCCGAGCGACGAGGCGGCCGAGGCTTTTATCGCCCGGGTGCGGGCGAGGTACCCCGATGCCGACCACCACGCTTGGGCCTTCTGGCTCGGCGGACTTTCTCAAGGCATGGGTTCATCGGATGACGGGGAGCCGGGCGGCACGGCGGGGAGGCCGATGTTGGCCGTGCTTCAGGATAGCAGCCTACACGAGGTTGTGGTGGTGGGCACGCGTTTCTTTGGGGGAATCAAGTTGGGCACCGGCGGCCTGGTGCGCGCCTACAGCGACGCCGCGCGCGAGGCCCTGCGCAAACTCCCCACGCAAGAATGCGTGCTTCACCATATAGGGCGAATCAATATAGATTATAGCCTGTACGCGGCGCTTGAACACCTGCTGCCCAGGTATGGCATCAAGGTGGAAGAGGCGCTGTTTGCCGATCAGGTGAGCTTGTTGTTGGCGGTCCCTCACGAGCAAGCCGAAGAGTTCGCTAGATTGCTCTCCGAGCTGAGCAAAGGCCAAGTGACTCTGGCTGGAAGCTGGTTGGAGGATCGCTACATAGTAGATCGGGTTAGCAAACGAGAGCAGGAGCCCTAAGTGCTTAAAGCACATAGGCGTTGGTCCGCGATCGTCCTGAGCTTTTTGGTTTCTACCCTCTGCCTTGCCTGCCATCGGGCAGGGCAAGGGAGCAGCCCAATTGTCGTAGGCAGCGCCGATTCGCCAGAACAGATGGTGATCGGCAAAATGACCGTGTCGGCCCTCAGGTCGGCCGGTTACAAGGTTGTGGATAAGACGGGCCTTGGCACTCCCGCAGTGGTGCGGGCGGCGCTAGAGGCGGGGAATATCGATGTGTGCTGGGAATACACGGGAGACGCCTGGCTAAACCATCTGAAGCACGATTTTCCCATAGCGAATCCCCAAGAAGCTTATGAGAAGGTGCGCGCCGAGGATGCCCTCAATCAGCTTGCGTGGCTGAGGCCGGCCCCTTATCAACGGACATTGGCCCTATTGATGCGGGAACAGGATGCCCAGGCTCACGGCATCGGCAGTGTGAGTGAGTTAGCGCGTTACATGGCCCATCAGGAGCCGGGCCTGCGCCTTTGTGTACCCCAGGAGCTTTATGACAAGGGCAGCGGCATTCGCGGCCTAGAAAGGGTTTACCGCCTACACTTCCAAGAGGAGGGAGTGCGCTTTTTGCCGATCCAGGAGGGGTATAAAGCCCTCCAGGGAGGTGAGTGTGACTGTGCCCTGGGGCTTTCGGGCGACAGCGACCCGGCAGCCAAGGGGTTGCGCGCCCTTCGGGATGATCGGGGATTCTTTCAGGCCTCTAACCTAGCCCCGGTGGTGCGCATGCCCGTCCTGCGCGAACTGCCCGAGTTGGAGCGGATCTTGGGGGAGCTCAGCTGTCTACTCACTCAAGAGGCCGTGGTAGACATTCAGCGACAGATAGC
>Ga0315298_1009446_pt1 | contig 12060 bp, 8 predicted proteins | sample WHS_1_MG_FD_203077 | JGI IMG/M metagenome (GOLD analysis project Ga0315298, IMG submission 203077) | Extremophilic microbial mat communities from Washburn Hot Springs, YNP, Wyoming, USA - WHS_1_MG | ecosystem: Environmental > Aquatic > Thermal springs > Hot (42-90C) | place: USA: Wyoming... | reverse complement strand
CAACATATCCATTTTCTCTTCCGAATTTTATTATATTATCAATATATTCTCTTACACCTTTATATCTCTCAAAATAATTGTTAATATATTCTTTAGCTTCTTTTCTGGATATTTTTAAATCCTTTGAGAGCCCATAATCACTAATACCATATATTATTCCAAAATTAACAGCTTTGGCAGCTCTTCTCATTTCTTTTGTTACAGAATCAAGAGGTACTTTAAAAACTTCTGATGCAGTTCTTAAATGTATATCTTCATTTTTAACAAAGGATTCTATTAGTTTTTCATCACCTGATACATGTGCCAAAACCCTTAATTCAATCTGTGAATAATCTGCTGATACTATATAACCATCTTTAGTACTTGGAATAAAAGCACGCCTTATCTGTTTTCCAAATTCCTCTCTTATTGGTATGTTTTGTAAATTAGGTTCAGTGCTGCTAATGCGTCCAGTAGCTGTAACTATTTGCTTAAAATTCGAATGTACTTTATCCTCTTCATCCAATAAAGGAATAAAACCATCTATATATGTTGATTTTAACTTAGTAAGCTGCCTATATTCTATTATTTCATTTACTATTTCATTATATGGTATTAATTGCTCTAACACTTCTATATCAGTTGAATAACCAGTTTTAGTCTTTTTAATAACCGGCAGATTTAACTTTTCAAATAAAAACTCACCAAGTTGTTTGGTAGAATTAACGTTAAATTCATATCCAGCTTCATCAAAGATTTTTCTTAAAATCTCTTCGATCCTTCCCTCAATTTTTTGAGATAATTCTTTTAGAACAACTTTATCTAATTTAAAACCATAAACCTCCATAGATTTTAAAACTTCAACAAGGGGCATCTCAATGTCATAAAATAGTTTATCCATATCCATCTCACGCAAAAATTCTATTAGCTTATTATTAAGTGCTAATAAGTTTGAAGCTCTTTCACATAAAAAATCAGCAATAACAGGTTCTTCTATTTTTTCAGGGTTTTTAATGCTTTTACCTTTCCCAAAAATATCTTCATAAGATACAACATCAATTTTTAAATATTTTTTTAAAATCCTATCAAGATTATAACTGGATTCAGAAGGATTTAAAAGATAAGCCATAATTGAAGTATCTACATATTTGCTTTTTAACTCAACACCTTCATAAGAGAGAATAACTAAAAAATCTTTTATATCATGGCTTATATAAGTAATTGCATCATTTGAGAATATATCTTTTATTTCTTTTAAATTTTTAACATTCAGATAAACTGTTTTATTTTTAAAAGAAAATGCAATACTTTTTACTTTATTATTAAAAATAAGAGGATAAAATGCAACTATATCATTTTCTTTTATTAAATTTAATAAATCCTCAAGTAATGCTTTCTCCCACTTTTTTATAACTTTTTCAGATGTAACTTCAGCTTTTTCTTTTATATCATTTAACAAACTTGAAAATTCAAGTTTGTTAAATATTTGCGTTAATTTTTCTGTATCATATGGTTTTGTCTTATAATCTTCAAAATTTAGTTCAATAGGTATGTCTCTTTCTATAGTAGCTAATTTCTTGCTTAAAATAGCCTGCTCAATATTATTTTCAATATTTTCTTTTATTTTCCCTTTTAAACTATCAGTATTCTCAATTAAATTTTCAATAGAGCCAAAATCTTTTAATAATTTTATAGCTGTCTTTTCTCCAACATTAGGAACCCCGGGTATATTATCTGATTTATCCCCCATCAAGCCTTTCAAGTCAATAAATTGTTCAGGAGTTACTTCATATCTTTCAAAAACCGCTTTTTCATCATATATTTCCATTTGAGAAATTCCTTTTTTATTTATTTTCACTTTTGTATTTGGGGAAACAAGCTGCAGTGCATCCCTATCGCCAGTAACTATAAGAACATTAATCCCCTTACTTTCAGCGATTTTTGAAACTGTGCCAATAATGTCATCTGCTTCATAGCCATCTAATTCAAGAGATTTTATATTAAATCCATCAATAATTTCCTTTAATATATCAACTTGTTCAGATAATTCTTCAGGCATCGACTGTCTTTGTGCTTTATATTCTTTATATTCTTTATGCCTGAATGTTGGAGCTTTTTTATCAAAAGCAACTGCAATATAATCGGGTTTTTCTTCTTTCAGCAATCTTATAAGCATCATTGTAAAACCATAAACAGCATTTGTATGAAGCCCTTCGCTATTAGTTAAAAGCGGAAGAGCATAATAAGCTCTGTACATTAGACTGTTACCATCAATAATCAAAAATTTAGACATTAAATCAACTCCCATTATTACTTCTTGTATCTTAATATACCTCAAAAAAAAGAAGATGTAAATTATCATTTCCTTTTTTATAATAAATATATATTTTGTAAAGTAACACATAACAACATCAAAGAAAATATTAATATAATAAACATTATTTAATTTTATACAATACTTATTTAAATTAATATTTTCCACTAAATTGTTTTATCATTTTTAACCAACGTAAAATCTGATATTTCTATATATAAAAACTTTACTTCATTTAATAAACACAAAGTTAGCGAAATTGTTTTTTAAGTATAAATATACCAACTATTTAAAAAAAATTATTGAAGGAAAATAATTATTTATGTAGAATAAATAATTATAAGTAGAATATTATATATGACAAAAACCTTTAAAATTCCTCTTAAATAAATTTACTCTAAAATGGAGTGATTAAAATGTCGGAAATTTTGCCTATACTCGCTGAAAGATTTAGTATGATTGCACTTTTAGCATTTATTCTTTCTAAAGCAGATTTTTTTAAAAAGTTAATTTACAATAATCCAGTTACAAAAAAAGATTTGTTTTTTACTATATTAATTTTTGGAATTATAGGGATTTTAGGCACTTATATTGGCGTACCAATAAAAGACGCAATAGCAAATACAAGAGTTGTCGGTCCAATGGTTGCAGGATTAATAGGCGGTCCTATAGTAGGTATTGGTGCTGGAACAATTGCCGGAATTCACAGGATTTTTTTAGGAGGATTTACAGCAATACCCTGTGGTATATCGACAATTTTAGAGGGCTTAGCAGGTGGACTCATAAGAAAATTTTATAAAGGAGAGTATATACCTTGGAATTTAGCCTTTATAGCTGGTTTTATAGGTGAAGCAGTTCAAATGATAATTATTTTAGCTGTAGCCAAACCCTTTCCAAAAGCTCTCGACCTTGTTAATGTAGTTGGCCTTCCTATGATGATTGTAAATGCAACAGGCATAGCCGTTTTTATGCTTATAATAGAATCAGTATTTGATGAAAAAGAACAAATTTCAGCTAAACAGGCAAAAGCTGCCCTTGAAATAGCGACAAAAACACTTCCATATCTTAGAAAAGGTTTAAATGAAGAATCTGCTTATAAAACGGCAGAAATAATATATAATGCAACATCTGTATCTGCTGTAGCAATAACAGATCAAGAAAAAATATTAGCTCATGTTGGACTGGCTTCCGATCATCATAAAGCTGGTATGCCAATCTTAACATATGCAACAAAAGAAGCTATAAAAAATGGAAATATCCATATTGTTAAAACTAAAGAGGAAATTGGATGTCCTTATGAAAACTGTCCTTTGGCTTCTGCTGTTATAGTGCCACTCTTTAAATATGAAAAACTTGTAGGGACATTAAAATTGTATAAGGGTAGTAACAAATTAAGAAATAATATTATATCCAGTACAGAAATAGAACTAGCAAAAGGATTAAGCCACCTAATGTCATATCAGATTGAAATTGCAGATGCTGAGTATCAGAGAAAATTAGCAAGTGAAGCAAAGCTTGGTGCTCTCCAAGCACAAATTAATCCACATTTTTTATTTAATGCTTTAAATACTGTTATTTCTTTTATACGTACAAAACCTGATGAAGCAAGAGAGCTTTTAATCAATTTAAGTGAATATTTTAGACACAATTTAAAAAATTCCGGTAAATATATACCAATATCTCAAGAACTAAATAATATTAATTCATATTTGTATATAGAAAAATCACGATTTGGTGACAAATTAAATATAATTAAAGACATTGATAATAGCGTATTAACATATAATATACCAGCTTTTACTCTCCAACCAATAGTTGAAAACGCAGTAAGACACGGTATTTTATATAAACCTGAGGGCGGAACTATTATAATTAAAATTAAAGATGAACAAACACAAATAAAATTTTACGTTGAAGACGATGGCATAGGAATAAAATCTGATGAACAAAAAAACCTCTTTAAAAAAGGCTTTGGAGATGGAGCAGGTATTGGATTATATAATGTTAATGAAAGACTTATTGCTTCATTTTGTAATGAATGTTCGCTAAATATAGAAAGCAAAGAAAATATAGGAACAAAAGTATCATTCAAAATACCAAAAAATTATTTAAAAAGGAATGAAGCCTATGAAGATATTAAAAGCGTTAATTATTGATGATGAACAGCCCGCAAGAGATGAACTTAAATATTTACTCAAAGACTACAATTTCATACAAATTATTGGTGAATCTGAAAATGGCCTTGAAGCACTAAAAAAAGCAGAAGAACTTCAACCAGAAGTTATATTTTTAGATATAAATATACCAAAAATAAATGGTTGTGATGTCGCAAAAAACCTTTCTAATTTTAAAAAACCTCCTTATATAGTTTTTATAACGGCTTATGATATGCATGCCTTAGAAGCTTTTGAAATTGGTGCTGTTGACTACCTTTTAAAACCAATAAGCCAACAAAGACTTTATAAATCCCTAGAAAAAATAAAACAATTTTTTATTTCTTCTAATGAAAATAAAAATACATCTGAAAATAAGGTAGAAAAATTGGCAGTTGAAAAAAACGGCAGAATAAAGCTTATTAACATAAAAGAAATTATATTTGCAAAAGCTTACTCTGGAGATACTATTATAAAAACAAAAAATGATACATTTATTTACAAAGGTACAATAAAAAATCTTAAAGAAATATTAAATCAAGACTATTTTTTCAGAGCTCAAAAAAGTTATATTGTAAATATAAATGAAATTATAGAAATAATACCTTGGTTTAAAGGAACATATTGGATTATTATGAATGATGAAATAAAAACACAGATTTCAGTCAGCAAAAATCAAATAAAAAATTTAAAACACATAGTAGGGCTATGTAAAGATAATTAAAATTTCTTTTCACAGCTCTATATTTCTTTTTATAGTTAATTTTCACCTCCTTAAATAAAAATTGCTGAAATCGTTTAATAAAAGGTTTAAACTGATATTGAAATATATTTTATGGGAGGTTTTTATATGAATGGACTTGTACTGGTAATTATTGCAGCAAGTGTATACGTTCTTTCATACCGTTTTTATGGTGCTTTTATTGCAGCAAAAGTTCTTGCTTTTGATGAAACAAGAACAACCCCTGCATACAGATTAGAAAATGGTTATGATTACGTACCTACAAACAAATGGGTTCTTTTTGGTCATCACTTTGCAGCTATTGCTGGAGCCGGACCACTTGTTGGCCCAGTTTTAGCAGCACAATTTGGTTATTTACCTGGTGCATTGTGGATTTTAATAGGTGCAGTGCTGGCCGGTGGTGTACACGATATGGTAATTCTTTTTGCATCTGTAAGATATGATGCCACTTCTATCATTGATATCACAAGAAAAGAAGTGGGAAAAGTATCTGGAATTGCTACAGCAATTGCCGTTATATTCATCCTGATAATTGCAATGGCAGGTCTTGCACTTGTAATAGTTAATGCACTTTACAACAGCCCATGGGGGACATTTACAGTTGGAGCAACAATCCCTATTGCTTTGTTTATGGCAATATACATGAGATGGATAAGACCAAATGATATAAAAGGTGCAACAATAATTGGAGTTACCCTTTTAATTATTACTGTTGTTGCAGGCCCTTTTATTGAAAAAACTTCTTTAGGACATTTCCTGACTTTTAACAGAGAACAGATGACAATAATATTAGCAAGTTATGGATTTTTTGCGGCAGTACTACCTGTTTGGCTTTTATTAGTGCCTAGAGATTATTTAAGTACTTACATGAAACTAGGCGTAATGATACTTCTGGCTATAGGTGTTATAATCGTAAATCCTGAAATCAGAATGCCCGCTTTTACACAATTCGTAAATGGTGGCGGTCCTATAATACCCGGAAAAGTATGGCCTTACCTGTTTATAACAATTGCCTGCGGTGCATTGTCAGGTTTCCATGCACTAGTTTCTTCAGGCACAACTCCAAAAATGATAAAAAACGAAAAAGACATTCTTCCAATTGCTTATGGTGCAATGCTCGCAGAAGGTTTTATAGCAATTATGGCTTTAATTGCGGCTACAAGTTTAATCCCTGCAGATTACTTTGCAATAAATGTATCTCCTGAAGTATTTCAAAAGCTGGGAATGAAAATAGTTGATCTGCCTGTCTTATCACAATTAGTCGGGGAAAATGTAGTCAATAGACCAGGAGGTGCAGTAACACTAGGTGTTGGCATGACATTTATATTCTCAAAAATACCTTTTATAAGCCACCTTGGTTCATATATTTATCACTTTGTTATACTTTTTGAAGCCTTATTTATTCTTACAACCATAGATGCAGGCACAAGAATAGGAAGATATCTTCTTCAAGAAGCCGGTGGTCTTATTTATAAACCATTAGGAGATCATAATTGGTGGCCAGGTATTCTTTTAACAAGTTTCTTAGTTTCTTTTTCTTGGGGATATTTGGTTTATGGCGGAAATATTTCTACAATATGGCCTCTTTTTGGAACTTCTAATCAGCTTTTAGGAGCAATAGCCTTGGCTTTAGGAACTACAGTAATAATTAAAAAAGGAAAAGCAAAATATATATGGATAACTTTAGTACCCTTTATATTTGTCGCAACAACAACTTTATATGCTGCATACCTTAATATAGTAACAAATTACCTTCCAAAAGGTAATATGGTTCTTGTGACAATATCTACAGCTATTATTATTTTAGCAATAACAATTATAATAGATTCAATAATGAAATGGTACAAATGGCTTGTATCGGATAAATTAACAAAAGAACAAATTGAAGCAAGTGCATTTAATTAATTACTTCAAAAGGGGTGATCTATGTGAAAATAACTGAACTAGCAAAAGAATTTATTATAAAAGAAGGAGGAAACATATATATTAAAGATCAAGATATTGCAAATTGTTGTATAGAAGCAAACTTCGCCCCTGAACTATCTATAGGTATACCAAAAAATAAACAGGATTATTATTTACTAGAAATTGATTCTATAAATGTTTATGTAGATAAAAATATATTCAAAACAGAAAATCTGACAATCGATTTAAAAAAATTTCTTGGCATAAAATATTTAGTAATAGACGGATGGAAAACTTTCTAAAAGAAGTCTGCTCTTAGTTTAAGAGCAGACTTCTTTTAATTTTTCCTTTAATGTATCAGCAAATAAATTTTTTTTATCTATTGATATAACAAATTCATTTACTTCTTTTTTAAAAAAAATAAACTTATAAAAATATACCATCTTTTTTAATTTTATATGTACTAAATTGTCCTTACCAAAAATAATATAACAATTATTATTTCTGTTATACATTCCATGACTAGGAATCCCATAATTATCAACTTCTAATAGAATATCATCTATAATATCATATTTTATATGTGAAAAACCAAAGATGCCACATCTTAAAATTAAAAAGTCCTCTGTAAATTCATGTTTAGAATATAACAAGGATCCAAAAAAAGAAAAAAAGCAAAATAAAAATAATATATATATAATCCAATCTGTAAATGTTTCAACAATGTCTATACTGTTTTTATTTATATCTAAAAAAAAGGCAAAAAATACGAATGTAATTAAAAATAAGAGGAAAAAACAAATAGTAAAAACATATATTTTTTCCTTTTTACTCAATAAATCAAATTTCATTCTACTCCCCCTATATTAAAATATATAATATTAAATTCTACTACACTGACTTTAGTTTTGCAATATAATAAAGTGGACTAAATTTGTTAATAATAATTAGGAAAATTTACGGAGGTGCTTTTATGGATAAAAATTTACTAACAGTTAATGAATTAGTTTTTATAGGTGTTGGCGGAATATTAGGAGCAGGTTTTTTCCTGGCTAGTGGCATTGCAATCCACACAGCAGGGCCAATTGTAATCCTAGATTATATCTTATCATCATTTATAATGTCACAAGTTTTCTATTCTTTATCTAAAATGATAATTTTTAAGCCTGTTGAGGGCTCTTTCAGAGTATATGCTAATGAAGCTTTAGGTGACCTTGGTGGATTCATGAGTGGTTGGGTTTATTGGACAGCAGGAGTTTTTATAATGTCCAGTGAAGTTACCGCATCAGCTATATTCACAAAATTTTGGTTTGAAGATATACCATTATGGATATTTGCACTCTTATATTCAGGATTAGTAATAACCATAAATATTATGGGCACAAAAAATTTTGGAAAAATAGAATCTTTATTTTCAATTATAAAAATAACAGCTTTATCTTTGATTGTACTAATAGGTATACTCATAATATTGGGATTTAAGATGAAAATGCCTGCTGCGAGTATAAAAAACCTTTATGTCTATGGTGGATTTGCACCTCATGGTATAAAAGGTTTTTTAGGTGCTATGCTTATGTCTTTAATTCCTTTTGGAGGTATTGAAGTCGTAGCCATGTCGGCAGTTAAAACAAAAAATCCAGAAAAATATACTCCTATTGCAGTAAAATATATAATCATTTTGTTAACTACACTGTATATTTCTTCTATTTCAATATTACTAATTATAGTACCATGGGAAAGTATTTCTATTAAAGAGAGCCCCTTTATAAAACTTCTATCCTTTATAGAAATTCCTTATATAGCTTCAATAATGAATTTTGTAATACTTACGTCAGCTCTAACTACAATGAATGGAGCAATGTATGCAGTAACACAAGTTTTATATTCCCTTGGAAAAGGAAGATTTGCACCATCATTTTTAACTGTAAAAACAAAAAGAGATGTTCCTTTGTATGCCCTTTTTTTAAGCAGTACAGGATTACTAATAGCAATAATTTTATCATATATACTCCCTAAAGACGTTTATGAATATATAACAAGTGCAACAGGATTTATACAATTTTTTAACTGGATTATTATATTATATACATTTATTAAATATAAGCCTAAAATGAATTATTCCACCTCATCATTTATGCAGTGGATAACTATATTTTTAATAGGTATTGTTTTATTTTCTTCTGTATTTGTTCCAAAACAAGCCATCGGATTTTTTGGCGGACTGTTAATTTTAATTTTTTTGATTTTAGCATATTTCATCGCAAATAAATTAGATTTATTTAATAAATGGCAAAAGAATTAAACATTGTAGAAACACTATTAATTTTCAAACGTCTATAAATCTGAAAACAATAAATTATATTATCTCAAAATGGTACAAATTTACACCAAATATTACAAAAATGTAACATAAATTTAATAAATGTTAATAAATAAAGTGGTATAATATATTCAACAAGGGGATGAAAAACGTGATAAGAAAAAAACGCAGTAAAAAAAATAAATCATTATACAACATAACAACAATTTTCCTTTTATTAATAATTATTTGTTCTGGAGTATTTACATATATATACTTCAATAATAATTATATAAAAACAACTGTTGCAAATAACATAGACAAAAATAAGGAACAAACTCCTATTAGCACAGACCTTATACCTCAAAATAAAATAAAAAATACAAATTCGTCAGAAAATAGTTCTTTGAAAGATTCAAATAACACTTTTGTTTCTAAAGAAGATAATAAAATAAATGTTAATAATAAAAATTCCTTAGAAGAAAAACCTGAACAAAATAGTATATCAAATAATAATGAAACAAACATTTCAGAAAATACTAACAATACAGATTATAGTAATTATATAATAAATCTTGTACAAAGACCTGAAAAAGACGATTTGTTTGGTCCTCCAATTCCTTTTCATTTGAAAGTTTTCGGTTTTAATAACAATGCAGGAAAAGTTGTTGCTCTTACATTTGATGATGGTCCGTCCTATGAATACACACAGAAATATGTCGATATACTAAAAAGTTTAGATATAAAAGCAACTTTCTTTGTTATTGGTAAAAACGCAGAGAAATACCCAAAATTATTAAAATATATTTCCGAAAATGGAAATGAAATTGGTCTTCATTCATATAGTCATTTTAACATGACTAAATTAAAACCAGAACAAATCGTAGATGAATTGTACAAAAATCAAAAAATTGTTGTTGATGCTACAAGTGAAAAACCAACACTTTTTAGACCTCCTTATGGTGCCTATAATAAAACTTTACTAGAAATATCTGATGCTTTAGGCCTTAATGTAATTCTGTGGAATGTAGACCCAGATGACTGGCAGTCTCCTGGAGTTCAAAGTGTTGTAAATCGTGTTTTAAATCATGTAAAAGATGGTTCAGTAATTCTCATGCATGAAGGTAAACCAAATACTTTAGCAGCTCTTCCACAACTAATTATAAAATTAAAAGAAAAAGGTTATAGCTTTGTTACCGTATCTGAACTTTTAAACTATAATAAAAACATAATCACAGAAAATAATGAAAATCAAAAACAGCAATCAGATAATACAGCCATAACTACACCATAAAATTCCATCACATAAAGAACATATTAATTAAGTATGTTTTTTATGCTAAATTTTTTAAATAAAATACTAAAAATAATAAAAAATATAAACTTATGTTAAATAAAGCTTATTAATTTGAAAATTTTCAAAAAACCGCCGTAACTTTTTTAAATCAATCAGTAATAAGTGTACTTTTAAATTTTTTTATTGATTTCAACTAATTCTTTCACTCAAATAAATATTTTTCATATTATAGATTATAAATAATAGCGGGGGTTTTTATAATGGATAATAAATGGTATTTTGATATAGCAAAAGGTTCAATTGATAATCTTAAAATTCATGCTAAAAATATAACAACACTCATACCCTTCTGGTATGGGATAAAAGATGATGGAACTTTAGCAGATATGTCTTCCAGTGAGGTAAAAAATATTGCTTCAGCCAATAATCTTCCTATTTACCCAATCATTCATAATTACTCTGACCCTAAAAAATCTCAATTAATACATGATATACTATCGAACTCTGAATTAAGAAATAGTTTAATTCTTAATATTAAAAATATTGCAATTTCAAACAATTATCCCGGTATAAATATAGACTTTGAATTTGTTCCTCCTGAAGACAGAAATAATCTAAATATATTTTTGAAAAATTTGTATACAACTTTAAAATCTTATAATATTTTATCCACAATATCTGTACCTGCTGAATTATCAGACAATCCCCACCATCCTTTTTCGGGGGCTTTTGAATATTCTTATATCTCAAATTACACTGATCAGATATATATATTAGCATATGATGAACATTTTTCTCTCCCTGGTCCTATAGCATCCATAGAGTTTGTCACAAACATTCTAAATTATGCAACAACAGTAATACCACACAAAAAAATATGGCTTGGTATGGCAGTATACGGTTATGACTGGACAGAAGGAGTAAATTACCCAAGAACCTTAACATACCAACAAGCTGTAGACTTAGCAGTAAATTTAGGAGTATCTATAATATATGATCAGACTGCCCAGGAATCTACGTACACCTATGTATTAGATGGCAAAAAACACACTGTTTGGTTTGAAGACGCAAGAAGCTTTGCTGCAAAATTGTCTTTGGTAGATAATTATGGACTTTCTGGAATTGCAGTATGGCGTTTAGGACAAGAAGATCCGAATATATGGAACATTTTAAAAAGTAAATAAATTTTTATATTTTATAGAAACTTTTCCATGTCTTCTTAAGTCTTCCTAATATATATTAAATATATATATATTAAAATATAATAAGGAGGTTATTTTATGAAAAAATTTATTTCCATCACAATTGCCCTTGTCTTCCTGTTTACACTTATAGTAACACCAAACACTGTACAGGCACAAGCTGATACAA
>Ga0315298_1009444_pt1 | contig 12063 bp, 10 predicted proteins | sample WHS_1_MG_FD_203077 | JGI IMG/M metagenome (GOLD analysis project Ga0315298, IMG submission 203077) | Extremophilic microbial mat communities from Washburn Hot Springs, YNP, Wyoming, USA - WHS_1_MG | ecosystem: Environmental > Aquatic > Thermal springs > Hot (42-90C) | place: USA: Wyoming... | reverse complement strand
CCCGACTGTCCCCCGAAAAAGACCAGAAGACGATGCTGGCGGCGTTCAAGATCGTGCTGGAGGAGTGGGAAAGAGGCAAGAGGCAAGGGGCAAGTGCAACGGTAGGGACGGCTGGCCCAGCCGTCCGTCTGGGAAACATCAACGACAGCGGAGCCCTCGGCGAGCACGCCCTACCACATTCCGATCAGTCTCCAGTCTCCGGTCTCCGGTCTCAGGTCTCCACCAAACGTCCTCGTTTGGTGGTCATCGGCGACGGTCCTTGTCTGTCTGAATTGCAAAACGAAGCCAATCGCCTGGGCATTGCCGGTCAGGTGGATTTCCTCGGCATGCGTTCCGATATCCCTTCCCTCTTACCCCATTTCTCGTTGTTCACACTCTCCTCGGTGACCGAAGGCATTTCGATGACGATCCTCGAAGCGATGGCCTGCGGGGTGCCGGTGGTGGCCACGGATGTGGGCGGTAACCGCGAGATCGTGCAACCGCCGGCGTGCGGGTTGATCGTGCCGGCGCGCGACCCGCAGGCGTTGGCGGCGGCGTATCTGGAGTTGCTGCGGAATCCCGCCCGGCGCGCCCAAATGGGCGCAGCGGCCCGGCAACGAGTGGTCGAGCATTTCAGTTTGGAAACCATGTGCCGGCAGTATGCAGAGTTGTATGAGGAGCTCTTGCAGCGGAGCAGCAACCCTTCCTCTCTGCGTTCTCTGTGTCTCTGTGGTAAAATAAACAAGCCCACAACTCATGAATGACCAAATCGAAGTCTCCGTGGTGATTCCGTGTTTGAACGAAGCCAATTCTCTCGCGTTCTGCATCGACAAAGCCCTGTCAGCCTTCAAGGAGGCCGGCATTAACGGCGAAGTTGTCATTGGCGACAATGGTTCGACCGACGGTTCCATCGAGATTGCCGAGCAGCATGGAGCGCGCGTCGCCCATGCGACACTCAAGGGCTACGGCCACGCCCTCCGTGCCGGTATCGAAGCCGCCCGGGGAAAGTTCATCATCATGGGCGACGCGGACGACAGCTACGATTTCAGTGAGGTGCCGCGATTCGTGGCCAAGTGGCGCGAGGGCTATGAGGTCGTGATGGGCAACCGGTTCAAAGGCGAGATCAAACCGGGGGCCATGCCGTGGCATCACAAATACATCGGCAACCCGGTACTGTCGGGAATGCTGCGAATCCTGTTTCACACCAGCATCGGCGATTCGCATTGCGGGATGCGCGGATTCACCAAGGAAATTTACCAGCGCATGGAGTTGCGCACGACCGGCATGGAATTCGCCAGCGAGTTCGTCATCAAAGCCGCCAAGCTCGGCGCGAAGATGACGGAAATCCCCATCACGCTCTGGCCGGACAAGCGCGGCCGGCCGCCGCATCTGCGCAGTTTCCGCGACGGCTGGCGGCATCTCCGCTTCATGTTGCTGTACGCGCCGAACTGGCTGTTCCTTGGTCCGGGCGGACTGCTCATGGCCGTGGGACTCTTCCTTGTCTTCTGGTTGTTACCGGGGCCGCGACAAGTGGGTCAGGCGGTGCTGGATATTCACACCATGTTCTTCGGGATGATCTTTACGCTCCTAGGCGCCCAGATCATTTTTACCGGATTGTTCGCCAAGGTTTTCAGTTATTCGGAGCGTTTTGCGGCAACCGAAGGCGCGTTGACACACGGACTCAAGCGGATCACTTTCGAGCACGGATTAATTGTCGGCGGCACATTGGCTTTGATCGGTCTTGCCGGCAACCTCACCGTGCTGGCCCAATGGGCCGGCAGCGATTTCGGGCCGTTGTCCCAACTGCGCCCGATCATCTTCTGGTCGCTCTGGATGTTCCTCGGTCTGCAAATCGTGTTTTCCTCGTTCTTCCTGAGCATGCTCGGCATCAGCCGCGGCACATACATCGGGGATTACGAGGTAAAGTAGAATGAGCTACACTTCTTTTGACCGGTTTGTTGCGTGGCTGCGATTCCGCGCCGCTCGGCCACACATTCGCCCCCAGACCCGAATCTGCGACATTGGCTGCGGCTTGGAAGCGGCGTTCCTGGGACGCCTGCGCGGGCATATCCGGTATGGCGTCGGCCTCGATTATCAACCGGCCACGGCACGACAACCTGGCACGCCGTTTGTCTTGGCTGATATCACCATGCCACTGCCCCTGCAGCCCGGCCGGTTTGACCACGCCGTAATGCTGGCCGTTCTCGAACATCTCAAGCAACCGGAAGCAGTCCTACGCGAAATCAACCGGATCCTGCGACCGAGCGGCTCGCTGGTCCTGACGTGGCCGAGCGCGGCGATTGATCCATTGCTGGACATTCTCCACCACGTGCGCATCGTGAGCGACGAGATGGAAAGCGGTGAACACCAACCTCGCATCAGTGTCGGCGAATTGACCGCCATGTTGCAGCGCGCCGGCTTCGTCCGCTTTGAACACCGGCGGTTTGAGTTTGGCCTCAACAACCTCCTGGTTGCGTATAAAGGAGATTCGTAAGGTGAAGCGCATTTTGCTTTTGCTGAGTGTCACCGGCATCGTCGCGCTCTACGCATCATTTCTGACCCCGCGAATGAAATTCGGCGGCGACGCGGTGGATTATGTGCGGCTGGCCTATTCCCTCGCGCACGGTGAAGGGTACCGGGTGGACGGTCATTTCAACAGCAAGTGGCCGCCGGTCACGCCGCTGCTCCATTCGGTGGTAATCCGCGTTGCCGGAGTGAATGTGACCGGGTTCAAGTTTGCCAGCATGATGACCGCACTGATCGCCCTGTGGTTGTCGTATTTGCTCCTGAAACGTCACTACGACGAACGGCTCGCCCCGTATGCCGTGTTGCTTGCCGCCGTGAGTTTCCCGGTCATCTACTGGGTCGTGGATGTGAGCAGTGAAGCGCCCTATTTCTTGTTCAGTATTGCCGGCCTTTTGCTGGCGGAAGAAGCCTTGAAACGCCAGCGCTGGCTCGCGGCCATTGGTGCCGGACTGGCGTTCGGTTTGGCCGTCTTGTCGCGTACGGTGGGTTTGGCGCTGATTATCGGTTTGGGCTTGTCGCTGCTCACCCACTGGATCCGCGGTCGCCGCAGTGAAGCGACCAAACTGCTGCTGGCCGTCAGCGTTGCCGTCGTCCTTGTCGGCGCATGGTTCGCCTATTCCCGCATCCAATCCGGCAAGACATCCGTCTCCACCTATAGAAGCTACGCCTTTCGCGGCGACATTTACAATCCCAACGCCCAACCCAACCCCCTGCACCGGGCACTGGAAAACGCCGTCGGCTATACCTTCATCTTTGCCGTGCCGGATGCCTCGATCCGATCAAAGCAAGCGGCGCGATTGACTCCGCTCGGTCTGGTGTCCGCCACCATCATGCTGCTCGCGTTGGCCGGCTGGCTCTGGCAACTTTGGAAATGTCCCCGGATCGCCGAGTGGTATCTGCTCGTTTATTGGGCCGCTCTCTTGGCAGTCGCGTGGTACGACATCCGGTATCTCGTTCCCATCATGCCCCTGCTGTTGTTCTACTTCGCGTTCGCTGTGGACGGCATTCTTCGGTGGGTGGCAGAGAAACTGAGCCGACCGGCTTGGGCTCCGATCGCCACGGCCACCGTGCTGGGTGTCATGATTGCCGGCAACGCCACGCTCTCCGCCGTTGGCCCACAGGCGAAACGATTGCGCGCCCCTGAGTACAGCGGCGCGGCCAAGGAAATCCACGATGCCGCCCGTTGGATCAAACAAAACCGACCCGATGCCGTCGTGCTGAGCCGGCAAGCCAACATGGTCTGGTTCTGGACGCAACTGAAGACGACCGGCATCCCGTTGATTGGCGATCCGGCAGCCATGTGGCAGCACATCCGCGAGAAGCAAGTCACCGTCATCATCAGCGAACCCGACGAGTTTTCCGGCGTCACCGGCAAGTATCTGCTCCCGGCATTGCAGGCACACCCCGATGAGCTTCAAGCCATCGCCACCTTTGGTCGCACCGTCGTCTACGACGTGAAGCGCTAGCCGTCCTCTGTCCTCGGTCTGCAGTTTTCCTGTGAAACTCCTCTTTGTCTCCAACCTCTACCCCAACCCGGCAGAGCCGGCCCGGGGGACATTCAACGCCCAGCAGGTGGCCGCGTTGAGCCGGTATTGCCAAATCGTCAAAGTGGTGGCGCCGGTCGCCGCCGCACGGCGGCGAGACTCCAGACCGCAGACCGCAGACACCAGCCCGCATCCATCAACACTCGACCAAATCCCCGGTCTTCAGTCTAAAGTCTCCAGTCTAAAGTCTTCCCCCTATCCCGTCCTCCACCCCCCTTTCCGCCACATCCCGATCCTCTCCCGTCCATTCAACGGCTGGCTCTTTGCCCGCAGCATCGCCCCTCACCTTCAACCCTCAACTCTCAACTCTCCACCCTCCTTCGACATCGTCCTCGTCAACTGGGCCTACCCGGATGCGTACGGCGTGATGTTGTTGGCCGAAAAATACCGGTTCCCGTTTGCCACCACCGTCCAAGGCAGCGACATCAATCTGTTGTTTCGCAATCGCCGCCGGAAACGGCAGATTCTTCGCGCCCTCCGCGCCAGCCGGGCCGTCTTTTGCCGCAGTGCCGCGCTGCGCGGCCGACTGGCTGCCGAGGGAATTGCGGCGACCGTGGTGTACAACGGCGTAGATCGTGACAGGTTTCATCCCATGGATCGCGTTGAAGCCTGCCGGCAACTCGGACTCGACCCCAATCGCCGCCGCATCCTCTACGTCGGCAACCTCCAGCCGGTAAAGGGGCCGACGGTGTTGGCCGAGGCGTTTCGTCTGCTATGTCATCCTGAACGCAGTGAAGGATCTCTTGCCGGTACGGCCGAGATTCTTCGCTCCGCTCAGAATGACACCGGGGTGGATATTATTTTTGTCGGCGACGGGCCGGAACGGACCAATATCGAGCGAATCAGCAGTCAGCGGTCAGCGATCAGCACTGCCCAGTCTCAGGTCTCAAGTCTCAAGTCTCAGGTCTCCCTCATGGGTGCGCGCCCGCACCATGAGGTCCCCCTCTGGCTGAACGCCTGCGACGTGCTCTGCCTGCCCAGCTTTAACGAGGGCCTGCCCAACGTTTGCATCGAAGCGGCCGCCTGCGGCCTGCCGGTCGTCGCCTCCCAAGTCGGCGGCGTCCCTGAAGTGGTCCGCGAAGGCGTCAACGGTTTCCTGGTTCCGCCCGGCGACCCGGCCGCGCTGGCCGTCGCCCTGCGCCGCGCTCTTTCCCATCCGTGGGACCGCGACGTCATCGTCCAATCCGTCGCCCCATTCGACTGGGACGCCAACGCCCGGCAAGTCGTCTCCATCCTCGAGTCTGTAGTCTAAAGTCTATGGTCTGTAGTCTATGATCGTCGCCTTCACCAAAGACTGGAACGACGTGCCCACGTGCACGACGCACATCCTGCGCACGATGGGCCGGACCATGCCGGTGCTCTGGATCAATTCCATCGGCATGCGCAAACCATCATTGGCCTCCGGCCGCGACCTGCGACGGATCACTGACCGGTTGAAACGCGCGTTTCGCGGCCCCGAATGGAAGGAAAACCAACTCTCCGTCCTCTCCCCGCTGCTCATCCCCCAAGCCCGATCGAGCGCAGCCCGGTTCATCAATCGCCAGTTGATGAGACGTCAGACCGCCGATTTCAGACGGCAGACTTCAGGTCTTGGGTCTCAAGTCTCAGGTCTTCCGTCTGAACTTTGGACTTTTGTCCCGAATGCCGCCGACTACATCGGCTGCTTTGGCGAATCCAAAGTCGTGTACTACTGCGTGGACGACTGGAGCCAGTTCGCTAATTTCGATGCCCACTGGCTCACCGCGAAGGAAACCGAGTTGCTCCGCCGCGCCACCGTCGTCTTCGCCAGTTCCCGCTTCCTCGAAGCCAAATGCCGTGCCATCGCCGGTGACCGCGTCCACTACATGCCGCACGGCGTCGAACACGCCAAGTTCGCCACCGCCCTTTCGCCCGATCTTCCCATTCCAGCCGACTTGCTTGCAGTTGTAGGCCGACACTGCGTGTCGGCGCAGGCCGTGTCCCAAACTACCGCCGACTCACAGAGTCGGCCTACATTGGCTCCAGGCACTTCCCCCTTCCCCCTTGCCTCTTCCCCTCCCCCGGTCATCGGCTTCTACGGCAACATCAACGACTGGATTGATTTCGCGGTGATCCGGCAACTGGCCGAACAACGTCCGCAGTGGCAATTCGTCCTGATCGGTCCGATCTTTTGTGACATCTCGTTGCTGCAAGGCGTGCCGAACATTCATCTCCTCGGCCGCCGCGAACACGATCGGTTACCGGCCTACTGCAAAGGGTTCGATGCCGCGCTCATTCCCTACCGGCTGGATCACCCGCGCATGGGAAGCGTCAACCCGGTGAAACTGCGCGAGTTATTGGCGGCCGGTGTACCGGTCGTGGCCGCCGACCTCCCCGAGGTGCGCGGCATCTCCGCGTTTGTCCGCGTCGCCCGCACGGCGGAAGAATACTTGACCGGTCTGGAACGCTTCCTCGCGGACAAACCCGACCGGGCCGCGATTTCCGCCGAACGACGCGCCGACGACTGGACGGCCCGCGTGGCTGAAATCCGCCGCATTGTGGCTGCCGCCAAAGTAGGATAGACTGCCCGCCTGTCCAACACCCAATCGCTTCATGCTCATCTCCCTCATCAACGCCGATCTTCGCGCCAAGGCGCAGTGGATGTATGACCGCGTTTCGGCCAAAACGATCATCAAGACGCTGTGCACCGACGGCACCTGGGCGATGCTGGCCTACCGGCTGATGCAAGCGTGCCAGCGGCGACACCTGACCCCCCTGGCCATGATTTTCAACAAACTCACGCCGTGCATCATTGGTCGCGGCGCGGATTTTGGACCGGGGTTTGTGCTGATCCACAGCAACGGCGTGGTCATCAATACCGGGGTGCGGGGCGGCCAAAACATTTTCATCGAACATCAGGTGACCATCGGCGCCGAAAAACAACGGGCACCGGTGTTGGGCGACAACATTTTCATCGGGGCGGGCGCGAAGATTCTCGGCGGAGTGCGGATCGGCAGCCATGTGAAAGTCGGAGCCAATGCGGTCGTCACCAAAGACGTCCCTGACGGTGCCACGGTTGTGGGCGTTCCTGCAAGGGTAATCAAGATCTATGAAAGAACCATTGAAACGGACGGCACCACGAAGAATTCGTAGTGCTTGCGGTTGCTTTATATGAAAATCCTTTCCGTTGTCGGGGCTCGCCCTAATTTCATCAAGATCATGCCGTTGGTGCGGGCGATTCGCGCGCACCCCGCGGTGCAACACGTGTTGGTCCACACCGGCCAGCATTACGCGCCGGAAATGTCGGAGGTGTTCTTCGCCGAACTGGGGATCCCTCAGCCCGACGTGAATCTCGAAGTCGGCAGCGGATCGCACGGCTACCAAATCGGCCAGACCATGATCGCCTTCGAGAAGCCGCTGCTGGATTACCGGCCCGATTGGGTGATCGTGGTCGGCGACGTGAACGCCACCGCGGCCTGTTCCATCGTGGCGCGCAAACACGGCGTTCGCGTGGCGCACGTCGAGGCCGGGCTGCGTTCCCATGATTGGTCCATGCCGGAGGAGATCAACCGGGTCGTGACCGACCGGCTTAGTAATCTGCTGTTCACGACCGACCGGTTTGCTGATGAAAACTTGCGCGCGGAAGGCATGCCGGCGACGGCGATTTGCCGGGTCGGCAACGTCATGATTGATACGCTCGAATACGAGCGGCCGGCGGCGGCCGCGCTCGGATTGCACGAGGTGACCGGCGCCGCGTTGGAGCCGGACCGGTACGGCGTCGTGACGCTCCATCGCCCGTCGAACGTGGATTCCGCGGATGCCCTGACCAAGTTGGTGGGGGTGTTGCGGGAGATTGCGCGGACGTTGCCGCTGGTGTTTCCGGTGCATCCGCGCACCCGGGCGCGGTTGATGGAGTTCAAGCTGTGGCCCGAGTTGTCCCATGACCGGCAGATCATTCTCACCGGACCGCTTACGTACCGGCAACTGTTGCGGTTGAACATGGACGCCAAAGTGTTGTTGACCGACAGCGGCGGGATTCAGGAGGAATGCACGGTGCTCGGCACCCATTGTCTGACATTGCGCCAGAACACCGAGCGCCCGATCACTCTCCGCGCGAACGGCGGCACCAATGTCCTTGCCGGTACTGATCCCGGCGCGATTCTCCAGGCTTTCCGCGAGATTCTGCCCCTGCCCCGCCGGGCCGTTCGCCCGGAGTTCTGGGACGGCCGGACCGCGCTCCGGATTCTCGAGCGGCTGCTCCACGAGCAAAACTGATTCGACTCGGCGGACTCTCAATGGTAGCCTCCGCCCCCATGAATGTTCCCTTGCTTGATTTGCGCGCCCAATACGCGCCGTTACAAGCGGCCATTGAATCCGCCGTGGTGAAGGTGTTGCGCGAAGGCCGGTACGTGCTCGGCCCCGAAGTCGGCGAACTCGAAACCGCGCTGGCCCGGTACCTCGGCGTCAACCACGTCGTGACCTGCGCCTCCGGCTCCGATGCGTTGCTGTTGGCGTTGATGGCGCTTGATGTCGGCGTGGGCGACGAAGTGATCACCACGCCGTTCACTTTTTTTGCCACGGTCAGCGCGATCACCCGGCTCGGCGCGAAACCAGTGTTTGTGGACATTGATCCGGCGACGTTCAACCTCGACGCCGCTGCCGTGGCGCGCTGTGTGACGAAGCGCACCAAGGCCATCATCCCGGTCCATCTGTTCGGGCAATGTGCGGAAATGGCGCCGTTGCTCCAGACCGGCATCCCGGTGGTTGAAGACGCCTGTCAGGCCATCGGCGCAAAATACCGGGGCAAGATGGCCGGCAGCATTGGCATGTGCGGCACCTTCAGCTTCTATCCCACCAAGAACCTCGGCTGCGCCGGTGACGGCGGCGCGTTGTCCACGAACGATGCCGCGCTGGCGACAAAACTCCGGCAGTTGCGCAATCACGGCATGGAACCCCGGTATTACCACGCGATGGTCGGCATCAACAGCCGGCTCGACACGGTCCAGGCCGCGTTGTTGGGCGTGAAATTGCCGCACCTCGATGGTTGGGCCGAAGCGCGCCGCCGCAACGCCGCCCGATACACGGACCGGCTGCGCCACATCGCCGGCGTGCGCGCCCCGGTCGTTCTGCCGCATTGCCATCATGTGTTCAACCAGTACACGATCCGCGTCTCCCGGCGCGACGCGCTCCGGGAACACCTGAAAACCAAGGGAGTCGCCACCGAGATTTATTATCCGGTGCCCGTCCATTTGCAGGCCTGCTACGCCTACCTCGGCCACCAGCCCGGTGACTTTCCCGAAACGGAGCGGGCCGCCGCCGAAGTGCTCGCGTTGCCGATCTACCCGGAGTTGACCGAGGCGCAGATTGATTACGTGGTCGAGACCATCGCGGCATTCGTGAAATCGTAGGACATGCTTCCAGCTTGTCCATGATCGCAAATGGACAGGCAAGATGCTTGTCCCACAACTATGGAAATCGCCTTTTGGGTTGGGATCGGTTTGCTGGCGTACACCTACTCCGGTTACTTTGTGCTGGTCTCGCTGCTCGGTCCGTTGTTCCGCAAACGCCACCGCGCCGACGACCGGCACACGCCGTCGGTCACGCTGATCGTTTCCCTGCACAACGAGGAACGCCACATCGCGCAACGGCTCGACAACTTCGAGAAGCTGGATTATCCGCCGGAGAAACTGGAGTTTTTGATCGGCGACGACTGTTCGCAGGACCGGACCCGGGCGATCATCCGGGAGCGGATGGCCCGCAATCCGCGGATCCGACTGGTGGAATTCAATACCCACCAGGGCAAAACGGCGGTCATCAATCAACTCGTCCCGCAGGCTACCGGCGAGATCATCGCGTTCACGGATGCCAACACGTTCTGGGCGGCGGATGCGATGCGATTGCTGACGCGGCACTACGCCGACCCGCGCGTGGGCGCCGTTGGCGGCAAATTGATCTTGCGCAGTGCCACCGGCGTGAACACGGACGATGCGTACTGGCAGTTTGAGACCCTCTTGAAAGAGCGCGAAAACGACCTCGGCGTTTTGCTCGGGGCGGCCGGGGGGATTTACACGATGCGCAAATCGCTGTTCCACCCGCTGCGGGCCGATGTGATCCAGATTGACGATTTCATCTGGCCGGTCAGCGTGTATTGGCAGGGATTCATCGGCGTGTATGAGCCGGCGGCGCTCGCCGACGAGGAGGCAGCGCCGCATGTGGAGGCGGAGTTTCGGCGCAAAGTGCGGATCGGCACCGGTGATTTTCGGGCGGTCTGGGAATGCCGGCGGCTGTTATGGCCCGGGCGCGGCTGGGTCGCGTTCGCGTTTTGGTCGCACAAGGTTCTGCGCTGGTGCGCCCCGTTGTTGTTGATCATGGTGTTCGTGACGAACGCGTTCCTGCCGCAATACCGGTGGCTGTTTTACGGGCAAATTGCCTTTTACCTCGCCGCCGCCGCCGGGAAGTTCGTCTCGCACCAGCACCACCTGCTGGCGAAACTGTTGCGCATCCCCTACTACTTTGTCGGCAGCAATCTGGCGTTGCTCGTCGGTTTCGGCAAATGCGCCACGGGCCGGCAACAGGCGACCTGGACACAGAAGGCGCACCGGGCATGTTGAAAAACCTGCATCTCTGGTTGCCGGGATATCTCGCGCGGCGTCGTCCGCGCGAGTTCGGTTCGCCGACCCATCTCTTGTTTTGTTTTGTGGATCATTTCGAGCCGCTGTGGGGGAAACCGGCGCTCGCCGTGGCCCGGCAACGGGTCCGGTATTGGTTGGAGAACTATCCGCGGCTGGCGGATCGGTTCCGCGATGCCGATGGCCGGCCGCCGCAACACACGTTCTTTTTTCCCGCCGAGGAATACCGGCCGGAGTTTCTCGACCCGCTCGCGCAGCTCTGCCGGCGCGGGTACGGCGAGGTCGAGATTCATCTCCACCACGACAACGACACGCCGGCAAATCTCCAATCGCAAATCGCCAATTTCAAATCCCAGTTGGCCGCCCACGGGTTCCTCTCGCAGGGCCGGTACGGGTTCATTCACGGGAACTGGGCGCTGGACAACTCCCGGCGCGATGGCCGGTGGTGCGGGGTGAACAACGAGTTGCAGATTCTGCGCGCGACCGGTTGTTATGCGGATTTCACGTTGCCGAGCGCGCCGAACGACACGCAGACCCGGCAAATCAATTCGATCTACTACGCGACGGATGATCCCGACCGGCCCAAGTCGCACGATACCGGCGTGCCGGTGCGCGTGGGCGGACAGCCGACCGGCGATCTGCTGCTGATTCAGGGGCCGCTGGCGTTGAATTGGCGGCAACGGCGGATTGAGAACGGCGACATCGCCGGCCAGAACCCGGTCACGCCCGACCGGGTGCGGCTCTGGCTGCGCCAACGGATCGGCGTCATCGGACGGCCCGACTGGATCTTTGTGAAGGTTCATACCCACGGCTGCCAAGAGAAGAACTTCGCGGCCGCGTTGGACGGCCGGTTGCACGAGTTGCTCGGTCAATGGCCGGTCACGCTGCACTACGTCACCGCCCGCGAGATGTTCAACCTCGTCAAAGCCGCCGAGGCGGGCAAGACGGGCGATCCGAATCAATACCGGGACTTTGTGCTTCCCCCTCCCCCGGTGCGTGCCGCATGAATTGCCGGCTCTGGCGATTCCTGCGCGGGTGCCGCCCGGGCGGACAGTGGTTTGGTGCGCCTCCAGTTGGCGCTGGTCATTGCCGGGCCGCCGCGCGGGTGGGTTGCGCCCGCCATTTGCACACGCACATGAACCTTCCCGTCCTCGTGATGGCAACCGCGGCATCCCTGACGCAGCCGGTGCTGTTCAATTCTCCCGAAGCTGATGCCATCCTCGAAAAACTCCAAGTCTTCCCGCCGGACAATCCCTGGAATCAAACCGTGGACCAGTGGCCGCTGCATCCGAATTCCCGGGCAATCATCGAATCAATCGGCGGCGGAAAACCCCTGCGTTACAATGCCGACATGGCGTTTGTGCTGGTGCCGCCGGATCAACCGCGCGTGCCGGTCAGGATCACCGCCTACCCGGCCGAGTCCGACC
>Ga0315298_1009443_pt1 | contig 12063 bp, 10 predicted proteins | sample WHS_1_MG_FD_203077 | JGI IMG/M metagenome (GOLD analysis project Ga0315298, IMG submission 203077) | Extremophilic microbial mat communities from Washburn Hot Springs, YNP, Wyoming, USA - WHS_1_MG | ecosystem: Environmental > Aquatic > Thermal springs > Hot (42-90C) | place: USA: Wyoming... | reverse complement strand
CTTTTTCGCTGCAACCACTATATGCTTAGGGGTGTCGAAATCAGGCTCGCCTGGACCTAGAGAAATTATTTTCTTTCCTTTTAATCCTATGAACTTAGAAAAAATAGAATGAGGAAGATCACTTATTCTTTCAGAAATTAGATGTCCTCTTCCACCGCAGAGGAGTTCTAGCTGTTCGAACTTAATTGAATCCAACTGCGTCTTCAGCTTGCCGATTCTTTTTGAAGTAGTAACCTTTTTTTGCTGCATAATTATATTTATAAGAAAGATTTATATAAATCACTTTTCAATAGGTTCAAGTAATACCAACTGTAAGAATAGCTTGCTAACAATAAAATATTTGAAAGGTGAGGAGATGACAGTTTTGAAAGTTGTGGAATTGATCGGAACATCCGACAAATCATTTGATGATGCACTGAAACAAGTGGTGAAGAGAGCGAACAAAACCATAAGAGGCATAACTGGAGTACATGTGGTAGACCAAAAAGTGCATTGCAACCAAAAAGGAGAGATTGAAGAGTACAGAGTAGTATGCAAGGTTGCGTTCAAAGTAGAATAAGTGTTGTGCTTTGCTGATGCTCTAGTGATTTCTTAATATTCAATCTTTGCTCATTTTTCATTTCCTTGTCAATCTCATTATTTGATCAAGTAAATTCAATTCCTGGCCAGTCAGGAATTGCTTGTACTTGTTCTGCAGAGTGAGTGCATGCTTCAGCGGAACCTTGGTAAGATATACCTCTCCCTCAAATATATGTCTTCCTATTGTTGGCTCATCCATGGATATAGCTCCTTGTTCTCCTGCTTTAAGCTCAGTTCTGCTTTGCTTTTCCACCTGGATGCTTTTGACAGTCCCTATCTCTGTCCCATCCTCTTTCATTAAAGTGTCTCCTTGCTTTATTCTTCCGATTAAAACTTCTACTCCGAATATGGCTGGCTTATTCGCTCTGAAAACATAGCCTGGAAGAAACTTTATCTTCGCAGGAAAAACATATTGTTGCATAGCCTCTTGCTGCTCTCTGATTTTTTCCTGCTCTCTCCATTCCTTCAACTGATCAAGAATGGAATATATTATGTTTGACTTTATTATAGGGAAACCCTTCTGTCTTGCCTCTTCCTCTAAAACAGGATCCACTGATACATTGAAAGCGATAATAAGACCAGAATACCTGTCCTGTTGTCTTATAGAATCAGCCTCAAGAACATCTGCCTTTGATACAGGACCTACATCTGCTTTTCTTATCTTAACACCCTCTGACTCAAGCAACTTGATTATTGCCTCGAGAGAACCTAGAGTGTCTGCCTTGATTATGATTCCTATGTTCTCTGTCTTGATCAATATCTCTTTAAGTTCATTCTCAAGCTCTGACTTTATCTTATCCATCTCTGATTCATTCCATACTACATATAATGAAGACCCTGGCAGAGCATCCTCAAGCTCAGGTGCGAATATCTTCAATCCAGAAGCTGCATGAACCTCATCTACGTAGGTGAACCTGTCAGCAGCACCTTTAATGTCTCTCATCTCAACCAATGGCTTTGGCTTAAGTAGACCTCTTACCTTTGTTGTTTTTATCCCCGACTTTGTTGCAAATATGATGGTATCTCCTTTTTTTATTATTCCGTCATAGAGAATAACATCTGCAGTCACTCCTAGACCTTTCTCAAACTTTACCTCCATGATATTGCATTTCCCTGGTCCTTCTGATGACTTAAGCTGTGACTCCAAGAACTTCTGAGCAAGACCTGAAATCATCATCAATAGTTCTGGCAGACCTTCCTGCGTCTTAGCACTTACAGGTATTATTGCAACTGTCTTTGTAAAATCTGTAACCCGGTCAAACCTGTCTGCCTGGAAACCAGATTTAGAAAGTTCACCCACAAGAGTATATATCTTGGCATCAAGATCATTTAGTATTTCCTGCCTTTGCAATTTTGCTGACTCAAGGAAGCAGGAAGACCTGTTCTTCCAACCGGTTATCAGGTCTATTTTGTTCGCAGCTACCACGAATGGAGTTCTATATTCCTTCAATATTTCCAATGCCTCTATTGTCTGTGGCTGAAATCCTTGGGTTATGTCAACCACTAGGATTGCAATATCTGCTATATTTCCTCCTCTCTTCCTTAGGTTTGTAAATGCAGCATGACCTGGGGTGTCTATAAACAACAAGCCAGGTATGGTGAAATTTATATTCATGAATTTCGATAGTGGTTTGCATCTCTCCTGGATAACAGACAAAGGCACTTCGCTTGCACCTATGTGCTGGGTGATTGCACCAGCCTCTCTTGCTGCAACCGTGGTCGAACGTATGGCGTCAAGCAGAGAGGTGTTATGCACTATAAATCTATTCGCCACAAAATTAGATGTATCAGGAACAGTAAAATCATAAACAAAATCATACTTTGACTCTATTGTTTCTATCTCTGATATTTTCACGAATTTAACACTTTCTTCATATTGTGCATTAATTTCTTTGAGAAATTGCCCTGATGATGAAGTGATACATTTGTCATCTACTGCATTTAAATGAGCAGGAACTAAAATGAAATCGTTTTTATCTAATTCAGATGCACTTTTCCATCCTATAAAATCATCTCTACAAATGAAAAATGGATGTTCTTTGGTAACTATGACATCATGCCCAGAAGCAATCTTAACCCTAACAAGGTTAGAAGGTGAAACCCTCTTCCATAAATGAGTTATTTTTTTCTTCACTATTCTTCTACCATCAAAACTGAACACCTCAGGTCCGTTTTCAACTTTAATAACAAGTCCATCATCTATTTCTATAACCTCTCCTTTGTTAGAGTATATCTCATATAACTTCTCAGCTGAGAGAACCTCTCCGCTAGTTAGAGGAATCAATGTATCTGGTGCAACGCACTTACCATGGTCTACATGACCAAGAATAGTAACGATAGGTTGACGCAATGCCATAAAATCACTGGACAAGATTTAATTATGAAAGTACAACGAGAATCCTATAATATACAGTATTAAGGATAGTATTAATAAGAAAAAGATATAAATATACTCACACTATACATACCTAAACTATACAAAAGAAATATTGACTTTTAAATAAATCTAATTCATATGCAAGAACTTACTATGTTTATAAGAGGGAAAAAATGTATTATTTTATAACTGGGGCAGCTGGAAGGCTCGGAACCACATTGGTGAAAAAGCTTGTTGAAAGACACCAAAATATAATTACATTGGCTGCAAATGAAAATGAAAAATCCAAGCTGCAGCAATTCAGGGGCATAGAAATAATAGTAGGAGACATAAACGATAAATCCGCTGTGGAAAAGGGAGTAGAAAAATCAGATGTTGTAATCCATCTTGCAGGATTAATCGATTACAAAACTAGCTGGGATGAACTTGAAAAAATAAATGTAAAAGGCACGAAGACTGTAGCTGAAGGATGTGCAAAATATAATAAAAAGCTAATCTTTGCAAGCAGCACAGGAGTGTATGGAAAGAAACTTGCTGAAATTCCTGCAACAGAGAAGACAGCTACCAACCCGACAGATTTTTATGGAAAATCAAAGCTCGAAGCAGAGAGAGTTATTAATTCATACTATGGTTCATTCCCTTACATTATCCTAAGAATAGGAGTTATATATGGACCGAGCTATTATGAAACATATGCAAGAGTTATTAAGATGATTGACAAAGGGATTATGCCTGTTTTTGGGGATGGAAATAATGTTATTCCATTTGTTCATGCAGATGATGTAGCAGAGGCGTTCATACTAGCTGCAAGATCAAATATCTCTTCTGCAACTTTTAATATAGTGGAAAACACCACCATGACACAAGAAAGGATTTACAGAACAGTGGCACAATATCTTGGAAAGGAATTCAAGCCATTTAAGCTTCCACCTTTGATAGGCAAAGCGATGACGATTGGCTCTTCGCTAAGTCCTGAAGACATAGATGTACTCGCGTCACACAGAATTTTTGATACAGAAAGGGCTGAGCGCGCACTTGGCTGGAAACCAAGGATTACACTTAGCGAAGGAATAAAAGAGATGGTAGAGATTTATAAATTTAAATTCTCAAATAAGAAAAAATGAAAATGCTAATATAAAGTAAAAATCAGCAATGCAATCAGTAAAAGAGAGTGGTGATAAAAGAGAGTGATTTTATGGATAAAAAAATCGAAAAGTATATAATGGATAGGCTTGCAAAAAAAGAGAAACTTCTTTTTGCATTGATTGATCCATTGGATTATAAGGATCTTAAGCATGCGATAAATACAGCTGTCGCTGCAGCTGAAGGAGGGGCTGCAATCATACTTGTAGGTGGCTCGATAGGAGTACAAGGAGAACTCTTAGATTATGTGGTCAAGGAGATAAAAAAGAAAGTTAAGGTTCCTGTAGTACTCTTTCCAGGCAACATTGCAACCCTTACTAAGTATGCAGATGCTGTTTACTTCATGTCATTGCTTAATTCTAGAAATCCATACTGGATAAGCCAGGCACAGATGCTCGCATCCCCTGTGATAAAACAGATAGGCATTGAGCCTCTTTCCATAGGCTACATCGTAGTGGAACCAGGTGGATCGGTTGGATGGGTTGGAGATGTCAACCTTGTACCAAGGGACAGACCTAAGATAGGTGCGGCTCTTGCGCTTGCAGGACAATACCTTGGTTCTAGGTTTATACTCATGGATGTTGGGTCTGCGTCCAAGGTCGGCCATGTGCCCCTTGAAATGATAACAACAGTAAAGAAAACAATAGATATTCCTCTCATAATCGCAGGAGGAATTAAAACACCAGAAGATGCAAAAAACGTGGTTGATGCAGGCGCAGATATAATACAGATTGGAACGTTATTGGAACAGAGCAACGATGTAAAAAAGCTGTGTCAAGAGATTGTCAAGAAAATAAACTCAAAATAAACCTCAAAATAACATCCAAAGTCAAAGTAAGGCAAACGATTAAATAATTATAAATAGTGATTGAATGATTATCTCTAGTTATGAAATACTTGGAATGTTTTTTATAGCAACAGCACTTGGCACCCTGCTTGGCTTGGAAAGAAAAAGAAGTAAAAAATATTTCGATGTGAAGATATTCTCTTTGTCTGCACTTATGGGTTCGATAGCAACTGTATTCTCTTCATGGTATGGAGGGATTGCTGAATTATTTCCTCTTGCCGGATTTATTCTCATAATACTTTTCACATACAGAATATATAGGGACGGAGAGGATAGAGAAAAGGTTGAGCTAAGGAGAGAGATGGGATTTAAGAAAATAAAAACAAAGCCTGCTCTGAAAACAAGGATAAATAAGGCTGGAATAGACGCAATCACTGCGTACATGCTTCCAGTAACTTATCTTATAGGGATGATGACTGGAAGTTCTATGACTATCGAGGCTGCAGGACTTACTTTCCTGATTCTTGGATTGCTGACGATTGGCAGCAAACTTGAGAATGCAGCTAAAATACTCAGCGATGAGGAGATAAGTGAGATAATACAGATTGGCGTAATACTCTTCATCATATTCCCTCTTCTTCCGAAAGAGCCGATAGATATAGGCGGTGTTAAGATTGATCTTTTTCTAATCTTTGCATTCCTGTTACTTGTTACTCTCCTTAACTTGTTTGTATTCCTTGTATACAGAATATTCAGGAAGGAAACAGAGACAATCACTGGATTCATAGGAGGGATGATAAACTCTACATACGCAATATACCAGCTAAACAAAACAAGAAAAGGACTTAATTCAAGTGGTGTGACCGCAGCGATGCTTGGAAGTATAACGAGGAACACCATATTGGTCATAATTGTTATGAATGAAATCGCAACAAAGGTAATTCCCTTGTTCATAATAATCATGGCAATCCTGATAGTTTTAATGGGAATTGAAAGAAGAAGCAAGAGTAGCAGAAAAAGTAGCTATTCATTAGAAAAGCCTGTCACCATGATTAACACTGCATATGCAACGTTATTCCTGGCAACAGTGCTGATAATATTTCAGCTGACTGTCACGAGATTTCCAGAATATATACCTATTATTTCATTCGTTGCTTCTACAATAAGCAGTGGATATACAATGCTCTCTTTGGGAAGCATATACATGACTATAAGCTATAACGAACTCATGCTTTCAATAGTAACTGCGATACTTGGTAGCTTTGCAACAAGCACTATAACCTCGTATGTATTAGATAAGAACGCAGGCAAGAAAGCATTTAAATATTCTTTAATTGCAAGCGTATTGATGATTTTATATCTCCTGATTGTACATGTAATTTAACTAAAATTATATCGATAGACAAACTAAGCGTTTAAAATGAGACGCTTAAAATAATGCACTAAAAAATAATGAAAAAAATAATGAAGAATTATCATATTGAACAAAAACGTCTTAGATAATTGTTATTTTATCAACTTTTTAACCAGTTTATTGACTTCCTCTGCAACGTCCTGCATGTAGTTTTCATCCTGCCAGAAATCAATGTTTGCATTTATTTCCACCACCGGTATCCTTTTCCTTATGTCTCTGAATTTTGACTTGTAAAGTGAAAGAATCGCTCCCCAGTATTCTTCGTCAATCTTTTCTCCTGTACCTCTTTCCTGAAGCCTTTTAAGACATGTCTTCAAAGAGACTGAAAATAGAACAATAGCATCTGGATCCTTCAATTTGTAGCTGTTCCAAATTACTTCCTTAACCTTCATATACTCTTCAAAAGCTTGTTTATTCAGTTTCTTCATTCTGTACAGATTTTCAGCAAATATCATATCCCCATATATCGATCTGTCTTCCAATGCAATTCCTCCATTCCATCTCTTTATATTTGCATTTGTTACCAATCTTGCCTGCAGATAAAACATCTGGGATGCAAATGAATACTCTTCAGCCATCCCGCTCTTGTAGAAGTCCTTTAGGAATGGATTTTCTCCAGCCCTTTCTTCGAAAAACTTGACAGACTTGTATTCCTCTGGAAGTGACTTGTTTACTCTAAAAACTAATGGTGGCATCGCTAGAAGTCTTCCTGCTTCTGTTTTGCCTGCCGCAGAGATCCCTTCTATTGATATATGTAATCTTGCCATCTTATCACTTTTAAATCTTATACTTTTGATTTATTATTTTTTATCACTCTTTTAATCTCCATCCCTGTCTTTTTAAAGTTTGAATTATTCTTTCTTCTATTTGAACATGAAATCTCTTCAAGTCCTCTTCGCTCATATCCTTGTTTGCATCAATTCTCAGCAGCTTATTTCCATACATAGGAACTTGTGAAGGAAGAATTTCATCTATTAAATTCTGATAAAGGTCATAGAGATTTTTAAGGTATGTCAATGATATACCTTTTTCAGATTCTCTTCCTCTCAACCTGATTCTTTTCAATGCGATTTCTGGCTTAACATCTAGATAAACAAAAACATCAGGAGTAGGGACTTTATTTCTTAAGCTTATATATGTTGCAGAGAAGCTTGAATAGAAATATTTTGCAATTCGATCATTAACCGGACCGAACAAACCCTGCTTGTAATCATTTTCAAAGAAGACATATCTATTCTCTTCTGGAATTCTCTCAACCATTACTATTCCATTTTCCCTTGAGGCATTCAACATTTGTTCAATACGGAAATTGAGCATTGCAATTTCTGCAGCGAAACATTTGTATCTATCTCTTTCCTTGATTGCAGGATAAAAAACAGATGCGGCGATATTCTTTACTCCCTTTGATTCCTCATATACCTTAAATTCACCTGGGGTGACAAGCATAGATCTAAGTTTTGATGAGAATCTTCTCTTTTTCATTGATCGTATAAATTCTGACTTTCCTATGCCTATTCCACCTATAACTCCAATTATTACTTCAGCCACAATTCCACCTATTATCTAAATCTTAATTCATTTATATTTGATTTAGATCCTGAATTGAAATACATCCTTTTCATGAGTAATCTGTGTGCTCTTTCTTCTATGTAGTTATGAAATCTGATAATCTCTTTAGGACCGAAATCTTTGTCTGCATCGATTATGAGAAGAACATCCCTGTAGTTAGGAATCTCTTTTGGCAGCTCTTCGTTTATCATTTTTTCATACAGCTCATGAAGACTCTTTAGGTATTCAAGCGTCAAATCTGACTCACTTTTCAATCCTCCTGTTCCTTTTCTTAATTCCTCCATTCTTCTTCTGAATGCTGTCTCTGGTTTAGTATAAAGATAAATAAGAAGATCTGGAGATGTGATTGATCTCATCCTGTATTCATATTCTCTTTTATATATTTCGTAATGCTCCTTCAAAAGATACCCTGAATTGTAAAGGTTAGCAACGAATACATACCTGTCCTCATAGGGACATCTTTCATTAAAAACTATTCCCCCTTGCCTCAGGTTAGCTTGAAGCTGTTTTATTCTTTCATTTAGAATATCTATTTCAGCAACGAAAAGAATGTCTTTATTTTTCTCTTTCAATGCAGGGTAGAATTTTGTATCTACTATCTTTAGAACCTCTGGAGCCTCTTTTTCCACCTTTATCTCGCCAGGCATACTAAGAAGTGGAAGCAGCCTGGAACCTGTTTTTCTTTTTTCTAACGATGTGAGAAAAGTTGATTTTCCCGAACCTATGTTTCCCACCACGATTGCAGTAATCTCTGCCATTTCATCACTATTTTATTACTCCAAAAATTGTATTAAAATCAATAAAGGCTGAATATTTACATATAATAGAAAACACTACAGATATTTATATCTTATGCTTATACTATTCCACAAATGAATAGAGGATGTAAAATACAAACTGGCCGCTGAGAAAGAAATAAAAAAGTTTTTGATTAAACTCAAAGGGGATTTTATGAAAAAAGTGATTGTAATAGGTGCAGGACCTGCTGGTATGTTTTCGTCTTATCTTCTTTCAAAGGCTGGATTTGAAGTGACACTTATTGAGATGGGAGAGGATGTAGAAGAAAGAAAGGAAAAAATTAAAAATGGTGGTGATACTGCTGCACCACATTACATCCAAGGTATGGGAGGAAGCGGAACTTTTTCTGATGGAAAATTGAACTTAAACCCTGAAATTGGTGGAAATCTGCTTGAATTCACCACTATAAGTGACGCTGAAAGATTAATAGAATACATCGACAATATATTTGTAAAATATGGAGTTAAGAAAGATGCAGAAGTTTCGCCTGCAGCAAAGGAATTAGTGGTCAGAGCGATTCAAAATGGAATAAAATACATTCCCATTAAGCAGAAGCATGTCGGTTCTGATTTTCTGCCAAGCGTAGTTACAGGAATAAGAGATGATATGAAATCAAATGGTGTTGAGATACTAATTAAAACAAAAGCTACTGACTTGATAATAGAAGGAAATATGATAAAAGGAGTGAAAGTAGAAAACGGAAAAGAAAGAGAGATATATGCAGACTATGTAATAATCGCGCCAGGAAGGGCTGGTTCAAGATGGCTTCTTGACTTGGCAAATAAGTACAACATTCCTTATACCTATGGTCCACTTGATATAGGAGTAAGGGTGGAAGTCAGCAACGAGATAATGCAGGATGTCACTGCAATAAATTGGGATCCAAAATTCCATATCAGGACAAAGAAGTATGACGACTTTGTAAGGACGTTCTGCACCAATCCAAGCGGCTTCGTAATAACTGAAAATTACGGGCAATTTGTTTCTGTGAACGGCCACAGCATGAAGAATAAGAAATCTAACAACACCAACTTTGCATTCTTGGTAAGAGTAAAACTTACAGAGCCTGTGGAAAACACCACACTTTACGGCGAGAGCATTGCACGCCTTGCAACTACAATAGGTGGAGGAAAAGCTATCCTTCAAAGACTTGGCGATTTGAAAAACAGAAGAAGAAGTACATGGGAAAGAATAGAAAAAAGCAACGTAGAACCCACAAACAAGGATGTGACACCGGGGGACATAAGCATGGCAATGCCTGCAAGAATTGTTGATGATATAGTGGAAGGATTGGACATGCTTGCAAAAGTAATACCTGGAGTAAATGAAGAACACACTCTCATATATGCACCAGAAGTAAAATTCAAATCTGTAAGATTAGACATCACAAACAAGATGGAAACTAAAAGTATAAGAAATCTATTTACAGCGGGTGATGGAGCAGGAGTTAGCGGAGGAATAGTTACAGCAGCTGCAACAGGATTAATTGCTGCAAGAGAAATAATCCAAAGAGAAAAAGGAAAAAGTGAAGTATGAATGAAGATGAGATAGTGGCCCCGCGGAGAATCGAACTCCGAATCTCCACCGTGTCAGAGTGGCGTCTTAACCATTCGACTACAGGGCCAAACTATCTAGAACTGTCTAATAAATAAGCATAAAAGTAAATATATACTTATATAATATACTGTAAAAGAATTTTTATAGATTTTGTTTTCGTTTAAAAAAACCGTTAGAAAACTTCATCCTGTGGTGCCCTTGAAACTCCATAATCGCTTGAAGTGCTCCTCCACAATGGACCATATTTCTTTTGAAGCTGCTGCTCTATTGGCTTTGCCTTCTCTATCGCAAGTGAGACGTGCTTTTCAGTTATATACTCACTCTCCTCCATCACTGCAAAATCACCTGCAAGCTTGATTATGCCTGCCAAATCTCTAAGCCTTAATGTTAATCCTTCTTTATTATCATATAACTTTGCTTTCCTTCTTGCTTCTTTTATTATCATCTCCATCGCTTTTGCGTTCGCATGTGGGATCCTCCCATCTGAGACTATTTCCTGAGCGATAAACTGTAAAATCTTTTTAACATTCTTTGGATTATCCTCCATTACTGTATTCATTAGAATTTCAAATCCATTTCCCAATATTCTTGACCTTAATGGAGGAAGAAGAATTCCTATATCTCCGAAATTTAAAGCTCCGACCAAGATAAAATCACATGGAACTCCGTCCACTCTTACTGAGGCACCAGAGCTTGTCGGATTTCTTCCTGTGATTGGGAACTTCTTTTCCTGCATTGCTGTAAGAAGATACCTCTGAAGATGACCAAGGTTTGAAAGCTCATCTATGAATAGAACTCCTTCGTGTGCTTCATGAATTGCACCAGGTACTACTCTTTTAAATGGTTTCGTACCTATTTCTACGTGCCCACCATATGGATCATGACGTACATCACCTAACAACTCGGTTTCAGAAGCACCTGTGGCTTGAACAAATGTTGGCCTGTTTAATGGTACAATTACATTTCTTTCAACAGTGGCCATATCTCTGTTTGCAATCGCCTCTTCGTCATAGAAATAAATATGTCCTTTCTTGTATTCGTAAAGTACCTTCTGCTCTCTCCCATCTATGAATTCAGTTGTATATATCTTGTCTTCTCTTGAGGATGAACCAAATACGATGTCATCGAATGGAGAGGTATGGATCTTAAACTTATCAGTTCCACAGTTAGGGCAAACCGCTATCTCTGGTTTGCTGAGAAAACCACACCTTTTACACCTTAGTCCCATCCTCTCTGCTACTATAACGGGCACATCTACAGGTTTAACTATTTTTCCTTTCGGAATCTTCTTTTCATTCTCAATGTCAAGCCTACTTCTTATTTCCAAGATAGGTCTTTCCGGGTGCTCGATGTTGTCAAGAACAGAAATTTCAAAATTCGGCTTTGGAAGAAGAGATGCCATTGCTTGGGCAATCATGCTTTTTCCAGTTCCTGGTGCTCCCACTAAAAGAAGGTGTCTTCTCTGAGCTGCAGCTAACTTAACATATTTTATTGCTTCGTCCTGGCCTATAACCTTATCTATAGGATTTACAGGTATCTTTATATCTTTGCTAGTTTCTGGATAATCTACTTCATCCATCCCCACACCTTAAGAAAAATAAAAGAAACATTGGAAATAAATAAATAACCATAAATCTGTATTTCAATGTTGTATTATTATATTATTAATGGATAAAATTAAAATAATATTGCATTGCTGTTTCAAATAATGTTTACTTTTTATCATCAATTTTAAGATTGTACGCTTTCGCCTTTCCGAGTTCATTTCTAATCTCCTTCTTTTGATTTTTATCAGCAAACCAGTATTTAAATTGAAGTTTTGCAATGTTCCAATAATAA
>Ga0315298_1009442_pt1 | contig 12063 bp, 8 predicted proteins | sample WHS_1_MG_FD_203077 | JGI IMG/M metagenome (GOLD analysis project Ga0315298, IMG submission 203077) | Extremophilic microbial mat communities from Washburn Hot Springs, YNP, Wyoming, USA - WHS_1_MG | ecosystem: Environmental > Aquatic > Thermal springs > Hot (42-90C) | place: USA: Wyoming... | reverse complement strand
GAGGTCGGAGCAAGGGGGTAGGGAGATTTCCAGGAATCAGAGATTGAGCAGGCCGAAAGACTGGCGATGGAGTTCGGCGATGGGGGATTGTTGTTGTGTACGGTCGTTGATCGTGTCGGCAGTGTGCTGATTGGGGATAAATCCGGGGTTTCAGTGGCGTTGAACGGGGCTGGGGACGGCTCGTTGGATCAAATCTGAGGTTTCCGATGGTTGTTTAGTGTGGTTGGGGGTGTTTTCTGCTGGCGGCGCAAATAGAGGGACAGACACGATATGTGGCCTGGCTGATCGGCGCCGGGGGCGACCGAGGCAAATAGAGGGACAGACACAATATTTGGCCGGGCTCATCGCCGCGGGGGTGCCGGCGTAGTCCCGGACAGCGCGGTGCGGCAGAATAGAGGGACAGGCACGATATTTGGCCCACCGGGCTGAGAGTCCGGTCGTCCACATTCTGTGTCTGTCCCCATATCGCGGCCAGCATGTGCCCTTTCGGTCACCCCGTTGAAAGTTGAGAGTTGAACGTTTCACGTTGAACGTTCCTGATCGGTATATCGGACATCGTGTCTGTCCCCATATCTGGGTGCCCCGCCCGGCTTGGACCGGCCGACCGGCGCTTGGTCAGGTCCAGCGGGTCAAGAGTCCGGCCGCCCAAATTGTGTGTCTGTCCCCATATTTGGTCCCGGGCAGATTACCCAATGTAACACTTCGAAGGCCGCGCTTTGGTGGCCGCACCGTTCGTTGCCAGAGAAGCAGATACTGACATACTGAGCAAACTCGAAGCCTGAAAATCTTCGCAAGTATGATCGATTCTTCAGTACAATTAACTGGGCGCCGTGATTTGCCGGCGACTCTTGTTGTTGTCCGATGGCGCTTGTTTGGGCAGGATTCGGATTCGTTGACCATGAAAAGTTACCTTTTTATTCTGGGATCCAAGGTGTTGAGCGTGGCCGTGCCAATGCTCATGGGAGGATTGATTGCGGCGTCTGCGGCTGATGTCTTGCAGCCGGACCCGGGTGAATTGGACAAACTTGCTGCAAAGATGGATTCGCACCCTCTTGCAATTGGACCGTCGATCACGAACCGGGCTGCATGGGAATCGGCTGCTGCACGCCCGGCTCTGCGCGATATCGTCGGGCAGGCGGAAGAACAACTTAAGACGCCCGTCCCGGAAATGACCGATGATTTGTACCTCGACTACTCGAAGACCGGCAATCGCCGTCGGGGTGAGCTGGTGTTGTTCGGTCGGCGGAACCGGATCAGCCTTTTTGCGCTTGCGGAATGCATCGAGAACCGGGGGCGGTTTCTGCCTGCTCTCGAAGAAATCATCGGCTCGATCTGCAAAGAACGGACATGGGTAATGCCGGCTCACGACGGTGACCTTGGAAATTTCCTTGGCAGGGTCGTAACCATCGACCTTGCGGTTGCGATGCTTGCGTGGGACCTTGCAACTGCCGACTCGTTGCTCGGCGACAAACTCTCCCCCCAGACACGCACACTGATCAGACAGGAAATTGACCGGCGCGTTTTCGTTCCATACCACCGAATGGCCGCGGGTCAGCAGGACCAGTACTGGTTGCTGTCAAACAACAATTGGAACGCAGTGTGTTTGGCGGGTGTCACCGGCGCAGCTCTGAGTTTAATTGATTCACCAAAGGAACGTGCGTGGTATGCACTCGCGGCAGCGCATTACTCACGCAACTTTCTTTCCGGCTTCACATCGGACGGTTACTGCAGCGAGGGTGTTGGTTACTGGAACTACGGTTTCGGACATTACGCCGCTCTGGCGGAAACGGTCCGCAGAGCAACACGCGGTGCGCTTGATCTGCTTGCGCTGCCAGAGGCTGCTCGCCCGGCCGTTTACGGCGCACAAATCGAAATTGTCCCGGGTGTTTGCCCCGCCTTTGCGGATTGCGACGTGAATGCGCGTCCTGACCCGCACTTGATGGCCTATCTGGTGCGGCGGTTTGGCGCTCCTTTAACGGTTGACCCGGGACTTCTTCAGACGAGGGCCAGTTTCTCCTGGACTGCGCTTGAACTTGGTGACGATTCCGCGCCTGTCATCAAGGGCAGGGAACCATGGCCCGAACCGGGGGCGCTTCGAACGTGGTTTGCAGACGCGACCGTGCTGATTTGCCGTCCGCGGACGTTTACCGATAACAGCATGGCTGTGGCGATACACGGCGGCCACAACGCCGAACACCATAACCATAACGATGTTGGTACGTTCATGGTCGTTGTCGGAAATGTGCCTGTGCTCCCTGACATTGGGGCTGAAGTTTACACTCGAAGGACATTCAGCGCGCAGCGTTACGAAAGCCGTGCACTCAACTCTTATGGGCATGCAGTGCCCGTCATAGGGGGCCGGCTGCAAAAAACCGGCCAAAACGCCCGTGCTGTGGTTCTGGAAAGCAAATTCGAGGATGCCGAGGACATGATTTCATTCGACATCAAGTCCGCCTACGATGCCCCGACATTGCAACGTCTCGAACGAAAATTCGTGTATTCGCGGGCAGACCGCGGGATGTTGGAGGTAACTGACAGATTTGCGTTTAGTGAGCCCACGACATTTGAAACTGCGCTTCTGACATTCGGGCGCTGGTACAAAATTGGACCGTCCGCCTTGCGTGTGGTTGACAACGGGAAAGCCGTGCGCGTGATTGTTCAGACACCGGCCGGGACATTGCTTGACCTCGCTTCTGATGACATCCAGGAAGACCTTGCCGCAAGACGAAAGGCCACCAGGATCGCGCTGCGGATCGATCCGCCGGTTCAGGCCGGTGAGATGCACGTGAAGATTCTTCCTGACCCATGACCTTGTGGGGGATGCCTCAGCAGCCGGCACATTTCTCAGCGCGGCGCAGCCGAGACCGAAGGATAGCGGCGAGATAAACGCGTTCGTTCCAAGCTTGGCACTCCGTCGCGCCGCGCTGAGTCGGTTCTGCGGGACAGATCTTATGGGCCACCTTGTGATGAGCAATGATTCGCACATGCTGGTCCGGGTGCCTGCGGAGCAGAATCCAAGCGACGAGGTTGTATCGGAAACTGCTGTACAAGACGGCCGGGAGGGCAGGGTCGAGCGGGGCTGGAGACGCCTTGTTGGATCAAATCTGAGGTTTCCGAGGGTTGTTTGGTGCGATTGGGCGGTGTTTGGTGCTGGCGGCGCAAATAGAGGGACAGACACGATATTGTTTGCCACTGCGCCGACCATTCATCTTGGCTACATTTTTCTGCCCGGACTACCTGCGTTTGGCGTTACCAAAATGCTTCTCCGCAAAACGGAAATACTGTTCCCAGTCGTAATCGGTGATGTCGTGTTTTCCTGAACGGATGTGGTATCCGATGTAGTTGCCGACAGGCGTATTTGCTGGCGGCATATCGGTGGTGCCGAGCCCTGGCAGCTTGAACAGCGCGTAAACCGGCTCGGCATGTTTTGCGGCCAGGAACTCGCCTTTCGGATCGGCCCATAAATCCTCCTGGGCACTCGCGACATAAACCGGCCTTGGCGCAATCAACGCAATCAACTGATGTTGATCTACAGGGAGTGCGTCTTCGTTTCCGTTGTATCGCTTGAAATTGCCGCAGAACCAATGCGGGAACGAAGTGTTGATTCGCTCGACAGTCTCGCCGAAACGGCGTCGGCTCAACGCTGCGCCGCCGCAACCCGAGTTATTAGAGATCACAATGGCGAACCGTTTGTCGGATGCACCGGCCCACAGGGCAGCCTTGCCTTGCCGAGAATGGCCAAAAACAACGACACGTTTCGCGTCCAATGCCCGGTCGCGCTCGATGTAGTCCATGGCACGGCTCAGTCCCCATGCCCATGCGGCGATCGCGCCCCAGTCGTCCGGCTTGAAAACGGTTGCGCTTCCGTCCTTGCTTAGCGCGGCGCGGACACCTGTTTTCCATCCCTCGGCGTGGTCCGGTTCGACGTCGCCGTAGTAGAACGTGGCGACGGCGAAGCCGCGTTCGAGTGCTTTGTCTATCGCCCAGCGGGTTGCCTGCAAACCGCGCGACTTTTCTGTGGCGCGATTGTTTACGACCGAACCGTCATTGGAATCGCGCATCCAGCTTCGGGTAATTCTTATGCCGGGATCAGTGTGAACACTCTGGTTGCCATAGAAATTGAGCCCGAGAAAGACCGGCACGGGCCGCGGCGTGTTCTTTGGGATGTAAATCAGAAGTTCCAGTGACGGCCCTGCTTCTCGTCCTGTGAACAGGATCAGGATTTCTTTGCGTATGGCTTTTCCTCCGAGCGCGTTTTTGTCTTCGGACAAGGTTTTGAATCGCATGGCGGGCGGCCTTGCTGGTGCGCGCCCGTACACATGCTCAGCAAACAAATCGAGCGTGTGTGGTCTTCCATATTTCAGCCAGGCTCTGGAGTTCCCGATGCGATTCCCGTGTGGAAGCAGCAACGGATCGGGCAAAATGTAGTTGGGCACTTTGGATTCGTCGTAGTTGATCTCGGCAGTCGCTCCAATCCCTGACAGGTTGACAATGAGTGCGCAGGCGCCGATTGCAGATGCGATCGTTTTCATGAGATTCAACATTAGCCTTCGAATCTTGGGAGATCAATTCCTTCGAGGTTTCGGGTTGCCCCGATGCGTTTTGCAATCGTACTAAACAGTGCGGCGCGGCGGAGTGCCAAGTCTGGAACGAACGCATTTATCTCGCCACGATCCTCCGGTTGCGGCTGCGCCGCGCTGAGAAAGATGTGTGCCGTGCTCGGTTACCATGCAGGTTTCTGATTGTGAGAATACCATTTGCGGAGCAGGAGCTGGCGATCTGTTGGTGTCAGAAGCGGCTTTGTGTTGTTTCGGTCCGGTCCATGCTCGACACTCCATCCGTGCCACTCACGAAATGCATGATAACTCCAGTCCCAGCCATGTGACTCGAATATATCGATCAGATCGCTCAAGTAACGGACTGCGCTGTCGCCGGGCGCCCATCGGATGGCGCTGAATTCGCCCATGTAGATGTGAACGCCGCAGGTTTGCTGGAACTCGATCACGGGCCGTAACGCGCGTTCGAGCGCCGCCTTATCCCAATGCCGCCCGTCAATCACGCCCGGGTAAGACAGGGCTGGGCCCGTTCCATAAACCCCTTGGTGCGTGAAAGAGTGCGGAATGTACATGTGCACGCTGTAAACCACATTTGAGACCGTTAGCGGAACAAAGTCGCTCAGGCCATCAGGGTTGCCCCATGAAGCCGGTTCGACGATTATTGTGCGCGCCGGATCGACAGCGCGTATGGCGCGCGCCGCCCGCTCAGCCAGCGCCTGCCAATCATCGCAGCCTTGCTCGACAAAATCCTCGACCGGTTCGTTGGCGAGGTCGTATCCCCAGACGGCTTTCGAATCCTTATATCGCCGGGCGATGTGTTCCCAAATCTCGACAAACCTTTTCTGGCATGCCTTGTCGGTGAACAACTGCGAATCCGAACCCGCATAACCTCCGGAGGTCACCCTGCCGCCGGGCGGCGAATGCAAATCGACGACCACATACAATCCGTTTTGTTCACACAACGGCAACGCGACATCCAGCTTCTTGAGCTCGCTTTCCAGCCATGCGTTGTACTCTTCCATGGTGATTGATTGGCCCTGCCTGCCGTGTCGGACCAGTTGCCACCGGACAAGATTCGCATTCCAATCGCGGCCAAGAACTCGCAGCCCTTCGGCGTCGATGTCGGGGCGCACCATCGCCCCGCGCAGCCGCGGCAGATTATGCCCTTTGAAGGGTTGACTGACAGGGCCTGTCTTCATGCGGATGACGGGCGGTTTGACCGCCACGATGGACACGTCATCAAACCACACTTTCCCTTTGACCTGTTCGAGGCCGAGAACGAGCCGGGCGGAGGTTGCATCCATGGGCACACGGGTTGTAAATGAGACCCGCTGCCAATCGAAAGTGCCGGTCCCGATTTCAGCTTGGGGCCACAACTTTCGGTCCGGGGTTTCGATGGCCAGCATGCATTTAACTCCGTTCCATGGGTTGGGTTTGCTGGTGACATTCTCGGCCTTTGCCATGGCGGTAACACGGACCAGATAACCGCGCATGGCTTCAACAGGAATCTGGACACTTGCAATCCGCGATGGTTCGCTTCCTTCGTGCTTGTTTTCAACTGCAAGTGAGTGACCGCCATGGTAACCGGCCTCGAGCCTTGTGGAGCCATTCCAACACGATAGCGAATCTGCAGTCTCGAAATCGGTTTTAAAGAAAACGCGCGGTTGCGGGCTGGTCTGGTCTGACGCGGTCACTCCGACTTGAAACACCGCAGCAGCGGCAGCCAGAGCTGTTGTCAACAAGGACCTGAAGGGATTCGAATGCTTTGCCGTTTGCATATCGGCTCGATTGTTACCCGCAACAAGGCAGATTGTCAGGTTTGCTGTTTGCCGCGAAGGAGATTTCTCAGGGCGGCGCGACACAGCGCTACTCCTACAACCAGCGCAATGGTCAAGCCTCGAGCGTTTGGTTGCGGCTGCGCCCTGCGCCAAATATGCGGGCTAAAGTACAAACACAGCCCGTGTTTCGAGTCTGCACAGCGCTGATGAATGAGTGTGCGTGTTGTTTTTTCGCTTGGGTGGTTGCCCCCAAAAACAGATTGGCCGGGCTTTGGGGCCCGGCCACATCTGCGGAAACAACGATCGAGAACTTTCTTTAACCCGCTCCAACAGCGCCCTGCGCTGCCGGAAATTTTCAACCGATGCGGCGCTGCAGACCTACGCCATCTTTTGCACACACGGACCAACCGTTAACTGCACTTGTGCATCGGTCAATCACGCGTCCAATCTAACCGAATTCGATTTTCGGTCCAGTCACCAATTCTGGTGACAAACTCCCCGACCGGCGAAAACAGGGGGAAACAGCGGTTTGGCATTCGGAGTGGCATATGCGGCGATGGATGGTAGGCTCAGGCCGGGCATGAAACGAACGACGATCCTTTCATTTGTGTGCTTTGTTGGGCAGCTTTTCTGTGGCACAATCCATGGCCTCGGAGTATCGGGTTTGCGCTGCGAGTATCGTGTCAATCCGGTTGGCATGGATGTCAGAGTGCCGCGGTTGAGTTGGACATTGGAGGGGCGAAAACGCGGTGACAGGCAAACGGCGTATCAGGTGTTGGTAGCATCGTCGGCGGCGCGACTAGGGTCCAACGACGGCGATTTGTGGGATTCGGGCAAAGTGTTTTCGGATCAGACCATCCATGTGGCGTATGCGGGCAAACCGTTAAAATCCCGTCAGCAGACCTGGTGGAAAGTCCGGGTCTGGGATCGGGCCGGACGCGTCAGTGGTTGGAGTGACGCGGCGACATGGACCATGGGTTTGCTTGAGTCAGGCGACTGGCTGGCGAAATGGATTTCAGACCCGGCGACCGAGTCCATTGGCAAACCGGCAAAACCGTTGAACGGTTACCATAGCCAATTCTCCCCATCGCCCGACGCGGTGAAATGGGTGGCGGTTGACCTTGGTGAAAGCAAAACAATCGACGCTGTCAGATTGTTCCCGGCGCGCCCGTACGATTGGCAGCCTGACACGCCAGGGTTTCTTTTTCCGGTGCGGTACAGGATTGAAGCCTCTAACGACCCGGCGTTCGCGAACTCGCGCACGATTGTGGATCGGACAGGAAAAGACGAGCCGAACCCGGGGGATCATGCGCTGACCTTGCGGTTTCCTCCGACCGCAGCGCGGCATGTTCGACTTGTTGTGACCCGATTGCGCGAACGTGACTTGGGAAATCACGCTTTCGCATTGGCGGAGGTTGAAGTGCTGCAGGGCGAAACGAATCTGGCCAGGAACGCCAAAGTCAACGCATTGGACTCGATCGAAACTGGCGCATGGGCACTGGTCAACCTCACGGACGGCATAACGAACACGGTTTCGCCAACGGGCGTTCAATCTGCCCTGCCCGCAACCATGCTGAGAAAGTCGTTCACTGTGGCTGGTCCGGTCCGGAAAGCGACGGCTTACGTTGCTGCCAAAGGTCTGTACCAATTCAGGATCAACGGGGAGGCAGTAGGCGACCAGATCCTCCCGCCCGAATGGACGAGCTATCGGCGGCGCATTCAATACCAGACCTACGATGTCACGCGCGCATTGAAAAGGGGTGAGAACGTGGCAGCGGCGTTGCTTGGGGAAGGATGGTATGCGGGCCGGCTCATGGTTGTTGGAAGGTTCAGCTACGGCGCATGCCCCCAACTGCTGCTGCAATTGGAAATCGAAAAGGCCGACGGCACCCGGGAGGTGGTTGTCAGCGACGAAACATGGCTGAGCTCCACCGATGGGCCCATTAGATCGTCCGGGATTTACGACGGTGAGGATTACGATGCGCGGAAGGAGAGCCAATGGGACCGCCCTGGTTTCGATGACCGCGGGTGGAACAAGGTGGTTGTGCAGGCCCTGGACGACCGCGCTCTGGTTTGGCAGCCGAACGAGCCGATCCGGGTGACGAAAGAACTGACGCCGGTGCAAGTCACCGAGCCGAAGCCGGGCGTGTACATATTTGATTTCGGGCAAAACGTTGTCGGGTGGTGTCGCATTCATGCGCGCGGCAAAGCGGGGCGGCCTGTCGTGATTCGGCACGGCGAAATGCTGAATGAGGACGGTACTCTGTACACGGCGAACTTGCGGGGTGCGGCGCAAACTGATCGGTTCACGCCGGGTGTCGATGGCAATTTCACATTTGAACCGCATTTCACCTATCACGGTTTCAGGTATGTTGAGTTGACCGGGCTGGCACTGCCGCCCGGGCGCGAAGCCGTTTGTGCGCGTGTTTTTCATTCGGCCGCGCCGGCGGTCGGGCGTTTTCGGTGCTCGGATTCGGCTTTGAACAAGCTGATGGAAAACATCCTGTGGACACAGCGGGCGAATCTCATGAGCACGCCCAACGATTGTCCGCAGCGCGACGAACGGTTCGGCTGGATGGGGGACATACAGGCGTTTTCGCAGACCGCGATTTTCAACATGGACATGGCCGCCTTTTTCACCAAGTGGTCGCAAGACGTGCGCGACGATCAGGCCGCCGACGGGCGGTTTCCCGATTTCGCGCCGCATCCGGGCAATCCAAACACGCAGTTTTCCGGTGCCCCGGCATGGGCGGATGCAGGTGTTATTGTGCCGTGGCGAGTCTGGCAGAACTACGGTGACCTGCGGCTGTTGGATGTTCACTTCGAATCTGCGCGCAAATGGGTGGATTACATTCACAGGCTGAACCCGGAGCTGATCTGGATCAATGGGAGGGGCAACGACTACAACGACTGGCTTAACGGTGATTGGATTCGGCAGAAAAGCTGGCCAACAAATGGCGCTTCAATACCCAAACCGGTGTTTGCCACTGCGTTCTTTGCGCACTCGACCGACCTGGTTGCACGGATGGCCAGAATCACGGGCCGACCCACCGAGGCTGACCATTACCAAAACCTCGCGAACCAGATCAAGGCCGCGTTCAACCGCGCATTTGTGCGTCAAGATGGCGTCATTGAAGGCGACACCCAGGCCGGATACGCATTGGCGCTGAATTTTGATTTGTTGCCCGAGGCACAGCGCATGCGCGCGGCACAACATCTGGTTGATAACATCCGGCGATACGGCATGCACTTGTCCACCGGCATTCAAACCACGCATCGCGCAATGCTCGAGCTGGTTCGCGCCGGCCACGAAAACGTCGCATGGCAACTTCTAACCAACCGAAGTTTCCCGTCATGGCTTTACATGATTGACAACGGTGCGACGACGATTTGGGAACGCTGGGACGGTTACGTCAAAGGACGTGGGTTCCAGGACCCCGGCATGAACTCGTTCAATCATTGGGCGTTTGGTGCGGTCGGAGAATGGATGTGGCGCAATGTTATTGGGCTAAACCCGGACGATTCGGCGCCGGGCTGGAAGCATTTCGTTGTTGCTCCGCGGCCCGGCGGCGGCGTTAACTGGGCGCAGGGCGCGTATGAATCAATTTGCGGCAGGATCGAGGTGGGCTGGTGGATCAAGGGCTCGGATTTCTTTTTGAAAGTTGTCGTGCCGCCGAACACTGGTGCGAGTGTGCGGTTGCCGGCGACTGGCGCGGAGGTTGTGCGTGAGAGTGGCAAGCCGTGGAAAACCTCGGATGGTATTTCACTGTTGTCTGACAACCCTGGTGAAGTTTGGCTGGAATTGGAATCGGGCAGCTATTATTTTCGGGCACAGATGGCTTCTGGTGTGTCGTTCGGGCGAAAGCAGACTGAGCGCGGCACGTTCCGGAGCAACTGATCGGGACTCGGACATGAATCAGAGCGCGCAGTCCGGCTGGCACAGTCCCTGATCGAAAGCGGTACGTTCTTTTCTATTGTCTCTGAAGCCAAAGCCCTGAAGACTGGCATGGAGAAACAGATGAACTTGCCTCCGCCAACCGAGCATCAGGCACGAATCATTTGGACGGCCATAACCGGCCTTGCCATGGCGACAATTGTTGCGCTGGTTGTTGGTCTAGTCTGGGGCATGGGCCGAGTGCTGGATGTGCTTTCGCCTGTTCTCTGGCCAATTGCAGTCGCAGCGGTGCTCGCCTGCTTGTTGGACCCGGTTGTAGATTTCTTCGAGCGTCGCCGTGTACCCCGGACGCGCGCCATTGGCATGGTGTTCCTGATTGCGATTCTCCTGGTAATCGGGGTTTTTAGCAGCGTTGTGCCAAGGCTGGTCGTCGAAACTCAGGACCTTGCAAACAAAGTCCCAACCTATGTGGCTAAACTCGAAAGCAAGGTGATCAATTGGGCGAACAACCCGCCGGCGTCACTGCGTGATCTGTTGAAACGGCTTGGAATAAGACCACCTGCCGCTCTGCTGACATTTGAAAAACCGGCAGGCGATACCAATGCCCCGCCCGACCTCGTTGTTCCTCCCAAAACACGGTCCGAAGGATCGCTTTTGGATCAGATAGACCGGGAGACCGCACAAAAGGCCGCTGAATGGGTCGGGGCGGTAATCAAGTCTGCGGGCGGCTGGCTCGGCCGGCAGTTCTCGCGTTTGACCGGCCTTTTCGGTGTGATTGCCGGGCTGGCGCTGATTCCGATCTATCTGTTTTACCTGTTGGCGGAGAAGCGGTTCATTGCCGAGAACTGGACGGTTTATTTGCCCGTAAGGGATTCAAAATTCAAAGAGGAGCTCGTTTTCGTAATTCGATCGATCAACGATTACCTCATTGCGTTTTTCCGCGGGCAGGTGCTGGTGGCTATATGCGACGGCGTTTTGTATGGTATCGGGTTTGCAATAATTGGACTTCCCTACGCGTTCCTGATCGGCGCGGTGGCGATGGTCATCACCATTATTCCGTATTTGGGGGCGATCGTCACCTGCGTCGCGGCGCTTCTGATTGCCGTGGTCAATTTCGGCGATTGGCAACACCCGTTGTTGGTCATAGCGGTGTTTGCCATTGTACAGGGAGTTGAGGGTTACGTTCTTCAACCGAAGATTCTGGGTGACCGTGTCGGGCTTCATCCGATGGTCATTATCGTGGCGATAATGACAGGGACAACGTTGTTGGGCGGGATTCTCGGCGGCATCCTCGCCATACCGCTCGCCGCGGCTCTGCGGGTCATCATGTTCAGATACGTCTGGGAGAAATAAAGCCGCCCTGAATGGCCGGAACCAAAGTTGTCTTGCGCACACAGACCAGGTGCTTGCGCCGGTTGATGAGAGATCTCTTCGACGCCGGGCTGGAGTATCTATTGGAAAATCTGCGCGATACCAGGTACGGGGACAGACACGATGTGTTTTGGTGCGGAACCTCGCTGACACTCCGGCCCCCCCTTGATTCCCAGCCCGACTTGTGGCATCTTACGGCCAAATACGGTGCCAGGCACGGTATTTGGGCGCCCGGGGCTTTGACCCGGACATGCCCAGGCACCTGCCGGCCAGAGGAGGCCGGCCTGGGGCCTGTCGCCCTGTTACAAGGAGAAACACAACAATCAAGGAGGTTGTAATGAGACTGCCCCGAATTAAGCTTCAGGGTAAAAGCACAGTCTATCACTGCATGTCCAGAATAGTGGGCAAGGAGCATCTGATGGATGAACTGTGCCGATACAAGATGCAGGGATTGATCAAGCGG
>Ga0315298_1009440_pt1 | contig 12066 bp, 14 predicted proteins | sample WHS_1_MG_FD_203077 | JGI IMG/M metagenome (GOLD analysis project Ga0315298, IMG submission 203077) | Extremophilic microbial mat communities from Washburn Hot Springs, YNP, Wyoming, USA - WHS_1_MG | ecosystem: Environmental > Aquatic > Thermal springs > Hot (42-90C) | place: USA: Wyoming... | reverse complement strand
CTCCCCCAGGATTAGAAAACCCCTATCGACCAGAGCGCGCTGTATCAGCGCGAGCGTTTGTTCTTGCAGTTCTTGTTGAAAATATATAAACACGTTGCGGCAAACCACGACATCGAACTTCACATCCTTGCCTAGCGGCGGTTCGGCGTTGGTCACGAGGTCGTGGTACATGAATTCGACTCGGGCACGGATTTGCTCGCGGATCACCTTCTTGCCGTTCTCTGTATCGAAGTAGTTGGCGACAACCTCTGGGGGTGCTTTGTCCAGGCTTTCTTCTCGGTACCGCCCGCGCTCGGCGTCTCGTAAAGCCACTCTGTCGATATCGGTCGCGCACACGAGGAAATCGACTGGCTTCTGCAGGCGCAATCCCTTCTCGTGCAAGACTATAGCTATGGAATAGGGCTCCTCCCCCCGGGCGCACCCTGCACTCCAGATGCGGACCCGCTGGTCCTGCAATCCAGTCTTGGCTCGAAGAATCTCATCCAGAATTTCGCCGCCGAGGAGAGCTAATGACCGAGGCTCGCGGAAGAAGCTACTTACTTTGAGAGTGAGGTTATCGATGAGCTGATCCATTTCAAGAGGGTTTTCGCGCAGGAAATCCAGATATTCGCCGTAGGTCCCGACGTTGGTAGCCAGCATTCTCAAGCCGACTCTCCTCTCGACGGTCGTTCGACGATAGCGCTGAAAATCGAGTCCCCGCTCCTCACGAACTACCTGTAACACTCTGTCAAGAGTGACGCTGTCATCTTCCACGCCGCGCGCCGATGGTTCAATCAACGGGTTATCCTGAAACAGGTCATAGGAACTGGTGCAGAACCTGGCCGCCAAATTGGGTCCAGTTGGTAGCCACGTTTTGTCACCACGCCCTCAAGTTCATTATAGCAGTTTACTCCGAAAGGATGAAGGCGACCAGCGTGCCACGCTATCAGGCCACCGGAAGCGTGAAGCGAAAGGTGCTTCCCTTGCCTGGTTCACTCTCCACCCAGATGTGCCCCCCGTGCGCCTCGACAAGCATCTTGGTGATGTAGAGGCCTAGGCCAAGGCCTTCGGCTTTTCTTGGGCCCTTCGTTCGATAGAAGCGCTCGAAAATGTGGGGCAGATCCTCGGGGTCGATGCCAATTCCCCGGTCCGATACCGAGGCCACGATATCGCCGTTCGTTCTCTGCGCTCCAACGAGCACTTCAGTCTCGGGTGGCGAGTACTTCAGCGCGTTGCTGAGCAAATTTATGTAGATGCGTTCCAGGCGGTCGGGGTCAGCACTCACGGGCGGCAAATCCGAAGGTATCTCCAGCTTGATGCGCCCGACATCCATTATTCCTTTGGCTCGATCCAACAGGTCAGATGTAAAGCTTCTCAAGTCCACCGGCTGCCTAGCCATCCGCAGCTCTCCGGCTGCTATGCGCGCCGAATCTACTAGATCCCCAATCAATGCATTCATCCGGTGGGCACTTGTGACGATGGATCCGGCGCTCTTCCTCACTCGCTCACGGTCGTCTACGAAACGCTGTATCAGTTGCGCCTGTCCCAGAATGATCTGCAAAGGAGCTCGCAGATCGTGCGATACGATTTGGACGAGTTCTTCTCGCTGTTGCTGTAGCTGTCGGATGGTCGTGATATCGGTGAAAATTGAGACCGCTCCCAGAATCCTGCCGTCAGGTGTTCTGATCGGCGCCGCGCTGTTGGAGACCCAGACGACCCTTTCGGGCGTGGGGTGGAGCGCCATCACAACCCCGCGAACTGTCTCTCCCCGTGTCGCCCGACAGCCCGGCATCTCCTCGGGCGCTAATGGCTTGCCCTCGGCTGTCTCCGGACGCACCCTCGCCATTCGCTGGGACAGTGAAAGACCTCTGTCTTCGGGCGAATATGCGAGCATCCTTTCAGCGGCTTCATTGATACGTAGTATCTCTCCTGACAGGCCGTAGATTATCAGCCCGTCGGCTATCGAGTCAATGGTCGTATTGAGTTCCGCCGCTCTCTGCTCCGCCTTCTCCGCCTGTTCTTGAGAGCGAAGGCTGCTGACGGTGAGCTGCTCGTTCGCTTTCTTGAGCTCTTCGGCTAGATGCCTCTGCTCCTCGGCAAGCGCAGCCTCCCGCTTTGCCCTGACTGAGAGCGTCATAGCCAGGCCGCCGATGATCACTAGCGATAGCAAGAACAGCGCTGACTGCCAAAGGGGTACCTTGTCCACAATCTGTGCTACACCCCGCAAGGCGACGGCTAGGGCAGTCGTGCCCACAACCAGGCGGGGAGAGAGAAGGTAAGTTACCATCAGAATCGGTATGGCGTACAGAGAAGACGGAATGATGAACCCAGGGGTGAGGTACGCATCGACGAAGAACACGCCGAACGCCAGAAAAACAGCCAGAGCTATAACGATGTAGCGCCTTGTCATAGGCCTACTCCCTCCAAAGTGTCCAGCACAATACGTACCATGCCGGACCACTTCCGCATTGGCTCCCGTTCTTGATTACGCTGTAAAACGCGCCCTCTCAATACCCATCCTCTTTGGTAAGGCAGAGGGCTGGGGTGAGAGTTCGGCTCTCCACCTTGGTCAGGGCGCCCTCTGCGCTCCAACACCAGAGCCACCCTCACTCTACCTCTCACTCAAGCGTGAGGCACAGGAAATTGCTTCGTCGGCCCACGTGCTTCTTCGCTGACCAATGGGGGGAATTCAACTGCCCAAAGTGGTAGAATTGGAACGTATACAGGCGGAACGCGGAGAGGACAGGTGGCGAAAGCTATGACAGCAAATGACCGGCCGTTGGTCGCGGTAACCACAGGGGACCCGGCAGGCGTCGGGCCTGAGGTGGTTGTAAGAGCACTTGCCAATCCCGCGGTGTATACACGCGTGCGCCCCCTTGTCATAGGGGATCGGTGGGTACTGGAGAAAGCGCAGAAATGGTGTGGCCTGCCCCAGGGAATCCGATGCGTGCAACGGCCTGCCGAAGGTGGGTACGAAACGGGAGCAATTGATTTGCTAGATGTGGGGGCCACAGAGGTAGGGACACTGCGTACCGGTAAGGTGCAAGCACCGGCGGGAAAGGCGGCTTACGAGTACCTGCGTCGGGCCATAGATATGGCGCTGGCTGGTGAGGTCGATGCCATCGCCACTGGTCCTTTGAACAAGGAAGCTTTGCGCGCGGCGGGCGTGCCTTACCTGGACCACACGGAGGCGCTGGCAGGCCTAACTGGAAGCCTCAATCCGCTGACTATGTTTGTGTTAAGGAACCTGCGCATATTCTTCCTCACCCGGCACGTCTCTCTCTTGGATGCGTGCCGGCAGATCACGTGTTCCCGGGTGCTCGATGGTCTGCTGTTGGTTGACGCCGCTCTGAAACGATTTGGATGGGACAATGCGCGGATCGCTGTGGCGGCGCTAAACCCCCATCGAGGCGAAGGTGGACTGTTCGGAAGCGAGGAGATTACTCAGATCGAGCCTGCCGTTTTCGGGGCCAGAGAGAAGGGAGTAAACGCCTTTGGGCCGATCCCCGCCGATTCGGTGTTTCACATGGCTCTGATGGGGCAGTTCGACGCCGTGCTCTCGCTCTACCATGACCAGGGCCACATCGCTGCCAAGACACTAGACTTCGAGCGCACAGTGTCCATTACTGCTGGGTTGCCCTTCGTTCGCAGTTCAGTGGACCACGGGACTGCTTTCGATATAGCCGGGCGCGGAATCGCCAGTTCAGTTAGCATGGAGGAAGCCATAAAGGCTGCCGGAGAGTACGCGCTGCGGCTGAAACGGTCCCTGCGATAGACTTCTATTGCGATAGAGTTCTATTCTCCCACCAGAATGGGATTGAACCGCGTATCGTAGTCGTAGACGTCGAGCCTCTCTTTTCGCTTGAGGAAGTTGACCACGGCGTAGGTGAGAGGAGTGGCCACGGTCTCGTATGCCGATTTTGCCAGCCATTGGGTAACGATCACTGAGACCATCTCCCCGGCAGGTATGGAGCCCACAAAGGCCACGGTTATGAATACGAAGGAGTCGAGTCCTTCCCCGACGAACGTGGAGCCGATGGTTCGTGACCAGAGCCACTTGCCTCGCGTAGCGATCTTCATTTTGGCCAAGACCATCGAGTTGGCAAATTCGCCCACCAGGTAGGCAAGGAACGAAGCGATCAGCAGTCGTGGAGTGTACCCGAGGATTCGCTCGTAGGCCGCCTGCCCATCCCAGAAAGAAGCGGCGGGAAGCACTTGTGCCAACCAGATAGCCGCGACGGCGAGAAGATTGCAAGCAAAGCCAAGCCAGATGACGCGCCGCGCCACTCGATAGCCGTAGACCTCGGTAAGCACGTCGCCAAATATATAACTGATGGGAAAGATGACCGTACCCGCAGGCAGCACCAGCCCGAACACGCCGATCAGTTTGACAGCAACGATATTAGCTGTGATCAAGCAAGTTATGAACCCCGCCACGATCAGCAGGAACCAGAACGAGTAACTCTGCCCTCCGTTAGATGGTCTGTTCACTTCCATCGCCTTGTGCTCCCCTAGTTACAGGACCTCCGCGGCGCCTCTAGAGGAATCGAGCCTCACTGCAAAGAGCGTCAAGAGCGCAGAGGTTTTCACGAATTCCTTTGCGACCTTCGCGGCCTTTGCGGTTAAGCAGTAGCCGCTTCCTTCAACAAGCATAACCTGTACCCATTCCCTTCGTGAGTGTGCAGGGCTGTTAGATTGCTTGCCAGCCGTCTCTCCTGCCCCCCCTGATCCAGCCAGGTCAACAGCGCGCACCTGCAAAAGGTGCGCCCACATTTCATCTTACCGCAGTTGAGAGATTCACCGGCGCACCCGCAGGATCGGACACGTACGGAATTGGGTCCCTAATCCCACACTCCGAAAACCCTTTAAGACGGAGCAGACACGCGTCGCATTGCCCGCAGGCGAGGCCGGTAGGAGAAGGGTCATAGCAACTGCTGGTCAGCGAGTAATCGACCCCCAGTTGAAGTCCCTTCTGTATGATTTGGCTCTTGGACAGGCTAATGAGCGGCGCATGTATGGCTAGGTGCTGCCGGCCTTCCACTCCGGCCTTGGTAGCCAGGTTCGCCATCCTCTGGAAAGCTTCTATGTATTCCGGCCGGCAATCGGGGTACCCGCTGTAGTCGAGCGCGTTGACTCCGATAAAGATATCGTTAGCGCCCAGCACCTCGGCCCAGGCCAGCGCGAACGACAGAAAGATCGTGTTGCGTGCGGGCACGTAGGTGACCGGTATGTCTCGGGCCATTTCTTCGGGATGTCTTCCTTTCGGGACCTCGATATCGCTCGTGAGAGCCGACCCGCCGAAGACTCGCAGGTCTATCTCGGCGATGATGTGCTCAGATGCCCCAAGGCGCTCGGCAACCTGGCGTGCAGCCTGAACTTCCCGCTCGTGCCGCTGCCCGTAGCGGAAAGTCAGGGCGTAAGCATCGAACGCTTCGCTCTTGGCAATGGCCAGTGTCGTCGCCGAATCAAGTCCCCCGCTCAGGAGGACCACCGCCTTGGGTCTAGTGTGCGCCATTTCTCCCACAACTATCTCAAGAAGCAAGCCGTCTAATCAGTAGTGATCGCCAACCCGTATTAATGCCTGCCCGGCAAATTGTACACCACGAGTGGGGGAGAAGGCAAAACGCCGATGTGTACAGAGCGGTGATGCCGGGTGTATACGACAGGGCAAGCGATCATCGCTACTAGCGCCGTTTCCCTTTCTCGCAACTGCGCCCTTGTCATACCTGCCCAGCAGGCACTTACTCCCCGGATTGTAGTCAGCAGGAGGTATCCCACATGAGGTGGTTTCCGGAGGACATAAAGAAACACCGGTTCGCAGCGCGGCTATTCTTGGGCTGGTGGCTGGCTGTTTGGGTGATCACGCTAGTCACGTGGGTTTTTGATGCCAACGGCAACAGCGTAGGTATGCATCCGTTAGGCCTGGTTCTGAGTATGCTCCTGCCCTTCACGGCTGGTACCCTGATCAGATGGTGGCGGTTAGTTGAGACCACCGGTGGGGGAGGTCGATTGGCACGCAGCACTAGGGCTGGCCTGATCGCTGGGCTGATTGCTATGGAGATCAGCCTGGTCGGTGAGGCTGTGTTGTGGATGCTGGTGTACCACCTTACCCGTGCGATAGGAGCTTGGCGTAGACGTAGCCCTCGTCGCTACCGTACCGAGCACGGTACCATAGCGCATCACCAGCGACAACCGCCTCGCCGTCCACTGACTGCAGGAGGTCGACAACCTCACCCTCTGGCACCGCTCGAACGACCTTGCTCGCAGTGTCAGGCTTCGCCCGTAGCAAAGCACCTGTTCCCATCTGCGTCTTCACCGTGCCCTTGCCAACAGAGTTCGCGCTGTCTGCGGAGGCAACAGAACCCCCGCCAGAAGTATTCAACACCAGCTTAGCGTAGACGTAGCCCTCATTGCCTCCGTACTGTGCTCGGTACCAGCGTCCATCACCAGCGACAACCGCCTCGCCGTCCACTGACTGCAGGAGGTCGACAACCTCACCCTCTGGCACCGCCCGGACGATTTTGCTCGCAGTATCAGGCTCTGCTCGTAGCAAAGCACCTGTTCCCATCTGCGTCTTCACCGTGCCCTTGCCAGCAGAGTTGGGAGCACCCGTCGAAGGAGTAGAACTAGCGTCGGGGCCGCCCTGTACCAGCGCGGCGTAAACGTAGCCCTCGCTGCCATCGTACCACGCCCGGTACCAGCGAGCCTTGCTGGGAATAACTGCCTCGCCATCAACTGACTGCAGGAGATCGACAGTTGCGCCTTCGGGCAACGCTCCTACGACATCTCCGGCGGTATTCGGAGCCGCGCGAAACAGCGCCCCGACGCCCTGGGCGGTCGAAATTGTGCCTCGACCAATAACCGGTTCCGGAGGGGGTGCAGCCTGCTTTGCTGGCTGCTGTACCGGCTCGGGTGCTGGAGGGCTGGTGGGCAACTCTGAAGAGTTTCCAGCAAAGTACTGGTGGATAGCCTTGGCATAGGCAAGGGCGATCACGTCCAGAGTGTGTTCATCTCTTAGCATAGTGGCATCATCATCATTGGAAAGAAAGAGCCCTTCGGCTAGGGCAGCAGGCATTTCGCTTGGCCGGACGATGATATCGCTCTGGGGCCCAAGGACGTAGAAGTGCTCTCCTGGCCCTAGCGCTGACATATCCATCTTGACCACGCCAACCTCTTGGTATCCGATCCCAGCGAGGCCGTTCACGAGATTCTGCTGGATCAACTGGGCAAATCGGCGGCTATCGGCGGTAAATGGCCGGTCCTCGCTGTAGTAGACTTCAGAGCCGTGCATACTGCTATCGCGATTGGCATTAAAGTGAATGGATAAGAAAAGTTCGGCCTTGGCGTTGTTAGCAATGTCAACGCGTGCCTGCAGATCGTCGCCGAGACCAATGGGATAACGGCCCGTGACCAACACGGGCGGGTCGTTCACCTGTTTATCGCTAGTGCGTGTAAGCACCGGCCGGTAGCCAGCCTTGGTCAGCAAATCGGCCACCTTCAACGCCACTTTCAAGTTGAGATCTTTTTCCAGTAGCACCGTCCCATCGGGAAAGTTGTGCTGCGCGCCAATTTCTGTGCCACCGTGGCCAGGATCAATGGCGACTACTCGACCAGCCTTGGGCGGCGCCAGCTCTGCTGCGGCTGCTAGTGGAACCAGCCCCGCTCTCTTCACCAGGTTACCGGTGTCATTGATGATCGCATGCCCAGGCAGTGTCCACAATGAACCTGCCCTCAGGCCAGGGAGGCTGGCGACGAGAAGAGCCATCGTGAGGATAAGGGGATTGGCGCTAGTAGGGCCGTGTCCAGGGCCAAGTATTCGGGAAGCCAGACGACACACCAGGGACAAACAGAGGCCTCTAGAGCGCACTCTGGCAAAAAGCATCGCGCCTGTCGCCACCATTCTGCCGATCCCCCGCCAGCCACATGGCTGAGACGGCCGAACTGCCACACCCAACTAAACCACCTCCACCACCGTAACAGGCTATTGCCTTTGGCCTCGATTCAAAAGGTAGGCTTTCTACCCCAGTGGAGACTCCTTATTCGATACGAGTCGCTCCGGTCTCGCTACTGAGGGCAAACCGTCAATCCCACCCAGGAGAGCCTCCTCTTGGCCCTCAGCACACTAAATAATACCACTGGACGCTCTCCATCATCAATGGTAGAATTAAGTTCGTTTAGGAATCACGCTGAAGACGAAGCCAGTGGCAGGCTGAGCCAGGCGGGCAAGTGGCGCACCGGCCATAGTGCGTAGTGAGGATTAAAACAAGGTGTCTGCTATGCCGATGACGAAGACCGAACGGGTGCAGGCTGCCCTGCGGGGCGAGCCGGTAGATCGAGTCCCTGTGAGCGCCTGGGGGCACAACTACCTGAAGGAGTGGTCGGCTGAGGGACTTGCCGAAGCGATGGTTGACTTTCAGCGAAAATACGACTGGGATTTCATGAAGGTCAACCCACGGGCGAGCTATTTTGTCGAGGATTGGGGCGCAAGGTGGGAGCCCTCCGGCAAGCCAAACGTTGGGCCAACCTTTGTTGATACCCCCATCAAGAGTTCACGCGATTGGCGCATCCTGGAACCCCTCAATCCAGAAAAAGGTGTTCTGGGCGAGCACCTTAGGGCGCTGGAACTAATTCGTGACGCGCTTCGAGGAGAGGTCCCGTTCATCCAAACGGTTTTCTCGCCGCTGTCTATCGCCAAGTACCTCGTGGGCAAGCGCGAAGACGTCATCCGCGCCCACATGCGCGAAGACCCCGATCAGTTGTCTTATGCCCTCTCGGTCATAGCTCTTACTTTCGCCGATTATTCAAGACGGTGCATTGACCGGGGTGCAAGCGGCATCTTCTTCGCCACTACAGGCTGGGCAAGCTCCGATGCCCTGGACGAGGACGACTACGTTCGGTTCGGCAAGAGATTCGATCTCGAAGTGCTCGACGCCGTCCGCGACATCGGCTGGTTCCACGTGCTGCACAACTGCGGCGCCGATATATTTTTCGAGCTTGCCACATTCTACCCGGTACAGGCCGTCAACTGGTCGGTGCACTCAAGGGGTAATCCAAGCCTGAAGGATGCGCAGGGTATCACAGATAGGGCGTTAATGGGAGGAGTGGACGAGAAGACCACACTCCGATCAGGAACGCCTGAACAGGTAGCTCAAGAGGCAAGAGACGCCTTGCGCCAGACCAGGGGCATTCGATTTCTGCTGACACCGGGGTGTTCCATCCCGACTGATACTCCTGAATCAAATCTCAGAGCGTTGCGAGCTACCGTTGAATAGCTGATAGCTGTGGTGGAATAGGGAAAGGGATTGATTCGAGTAGGCGGGCTGGTCTCAGCGCGTCGGCTGACGAAAGGAAGGATCGCCAGTGCCGCAGCGGTGCTGATCATCGTTGCCGGCTCGGTGTGGGTTGCCTACACGCAACCGAGTTTCGAAGATCTCGCTGTGCTGGGATATCCCGGTCTTTTTCTTCTGATGTTCTTGTCCAGTGCTAGCATAATCCTGCCCGTCCCCGGGTTCGCAACAGTTGTAGCCGCTGGAACTGTGGGCAACCCGCTTCTCATAGCTCTCTTCGCTGGCCCGGGCAGCGCTCTAGGAGAACTCACTGGCTACTTACTAGGGTACGGAGGTAGGAGCATTGTAGGAGAGAGGCAGGCGGGTGTGGTCCGGCGCGTCGAGAACTGGCTGCGGCAGTACGGCTTCTGGGCTTTGCTGCCACTAGCGGCGGTGCCAAATCCGGCTTTCGATCTGGTGGGTATCGCCGCGGGCTCCCTGCGCTATCCGGTGGGGAAGTTCTTTCTGGCTTGTGTCATAGGCAATACCATCAAATACTGCTCCCTTGCCTACTTGGGCTACACCGCAACTTGCCTTTTCGGCGGGTCTTGATCCTAGCGCTCCAGAGTGGATTCACCGAAAGCCAGCCGCACACTGTAGCCACCTCCTTACGGGTCCGCGCGTCTCGTTGTCTTCGCTCGACCACCTGCGAGCAAGGAAATATCAAGCAATCTAACAATCCTGCGCACCCTGAGGGCTACGGCTACATTGCTGCCCTTCGCAGATGGAGCCTGCGGATAGCCAAGGCCTGATCTGATTTCCTGCAAAGGCCACGTCACTGACGATCCGCTTGCGGAGTGGCACGCGCCGCTGAGTCGTCCCACTTGCGGGCGTCGTGCTCCCAGACTACAGACATAGCAGTGTACTTCTGGTCAACGGATGTGTTGCTCCAGGCCTTCAGCAGCGCTTTCTGGCTCATTATTCGGTAAGACCCCTCGATCTCGGTATAGTAAGCGGGGTCGTGGTAGACAACGCGTCCATCGGCCATCAAGCCCAGAAAGACTATGTAGTGGTCACCGTAATAGTCGGAATCGGTGTGGCCTGGCAAGTCACGGTAGTGGACAAGCAGAAGAACGGGGTGCTTCTGTTCAGTCTCTTTCACGAGATCGTCTATGGTCCATTCACGGTAGTTGCCAGCGGGATCATAAAGGCCAAGCACAGTGAAGTCCCGCCTTTCGGCCGCGTACTTCAGCGAGGGCCAGTCGGTTCCCGCATCCAGACCCCAAACGCCTGAGTACGCATTTATCGACTGACGTATGCCATTAGTCGACCACCATTCCCCGTAGTATGACATCGCCATGCCCAAGGCGGCCGGACCGCAATTGGCCGAGGCGTAAGCAGTGCCGTCGAATTGGCTTCGCCAAGGTACCCAAATGTAATGGTTGGGTTCCGGTGTAGGTGTTGGTACCAGTGTTGGCGTTGCCGTCAGAGCAGGAGCTTTCGTCGAGCCCGGAGCATCGCTTGATAGCGAGGTACTCGTCGGCGTAACCACACTGGCCAAGGGCCCCGTGCTGGGCGATGAGGCAGAAGTTGGTCCGCTAGTCATCGCTGGCTGGAGTGAAAGAACAGCCACTATTGCTGCCACGCACAGGCCCATCAAACCCCTGACCTTACTATCGCCCAATCTCGATCACCTGCTCGAATCCTTCCAGTATCGACGGCTCTTGCAGACGGCCGTACATACGCTTCACCACGTAGGGCGGAACCGGTTGCGGTCTTCGACTGTTTCTGGCCAGAGCGGTCTCAAGATCGCACTTAACGTAAACGGCTACCGGCGTCAGGCCGTGTCTACGGGCCATCTCGATTAGCGGCCTCCTCCTGGCCCTGGTCAGGTTAGTAGCATCGTGCAACACGTCGAAATTCTCCCTCTGAGCAACTGGGAGAAGAGCTTCGAGCACAGCCTTGGCCACTATGCCGACTATTCGCTCGCGTCGCAACTCAAAGGTCTTGCCCGTGAGCATCAGTCGCAAGTCGTCGGGGCTGACTCGCAAGGCGTGCCCGAAGCGCTCACGGGCGATCGACGTCTTGCCGCTTCCGGGGATGCCCACCATCACAAACAGCCTGGCCATGGGCTGCACCATACCTTGGGGTTTTGCGCACCCCTAAACGGTATTGTGGAGACAACCTGCCACCAAGGGTGCGGGCGATCGCGCTGATTGTGCTGGCCAGCTGGCATAACTGACGGTGGGCACAACCTATAGTGCGCTATCGCGTCTATAACTGATCCCGCGTCACTCGGCTCGCACTCTCCGCAATTCGAACACGACCGGATTCGCCGCATCGGGGCAGGCCACCTCGGCACAGTCGGGATCGCTGGCCCAGGGAAATGTTCCACCGAACTGCAACACCCTTACCGATGGGAACATTGCCTGGTAGGCCGATTGGCATATGCCCGCGGGTGTTTTATCGCCCAATCTGAATTGCTGCCCGACGTGGTGCTCTAGGGCGCACTCACCCTTCACCGATTTTACCGTCGCAATAACATCGTACCGATCAGCCAATGTACGTTACCTCCTGACCTGCAGTTTCAGTTCGGCCTTAGTATTTCCATTGCGTTGCCGCCGAAAATCATATCCTTCTCTTCGTCTGAGATGTCCATATCCTGGATGCTGGTGACAGAACGGTATATATCCCCGATTATGTGCGGGTAATCGCTGCCCAGCACCATTCGTTTTGCTCCAACCGAGGCGTAGCAACACATCAGGGCAGGCTTGTGGAAGTTCACCGTGTCGAAATACAGATTCTTTACGTATTCACTCGG
>Ga0315298_1009437_pt1 | contig 12067 bp, 18 predicted proteins | sample WHS_1_MG_FD_203077 | JGI IMG/M metagenome (GOLD analysis project Ga0315298, IMG submission 203077) | Extremophilic microbial mat communities from Washburn Hot Springs, YNP, Wyoming, USA - WHS_1_MG | ecosystem: Environmental > Aquatic > Thermal springs > Hot (42-90C) | place: USA: Wyoming... | reverse complement strand
TGTTGCGCTTTGGCGACAACCTATCATGGCATCATCTCATCGGATTCCGACAAGGCAAAACGAACCCATTGTATTTCTTTTGATATTGGGAACCACTACAGGTGCCGTCTATGCTTTAAGTCAGCGGCGACTGGTCAAACGGGATCGCAAAGCCGATCATCGTTACTGGAAGGCGCTGCGCAAGTCGGAAAAACAGGACCGCAAAGCGGAAAGGAGGTATGACCACTTGCTGTACCGAAATCCGTGATTCACTTATTCAGGCGATGAAGATTAAGTGATCCCCTTAAAGGAGAACCTCATGTTGCATGAAATTCAGTACCTGACAGGCCGTAAAGTGTGGCATCACGCATTACGTATCGCGGCCTTGGGTGTTTTGGCGGCGTTGGCAGGATGTTATGCCTACCCCCCTGGCCCACCTCCGGGACCTGGCGGTTATTATGCGCAACCCGCACCACCGCCGCCACCCCCACCGCCGCCTGGAGGGCCAGCGGGTCCCGGTGGTTATTACCAGCAACCCGGTCCGCCCCCACCACCGCCCCCTCCATGAGAGGTTCCGCAAGAGGGTTCAAAAGCTACAGGCCAATCGCTCTGCTGTGAACTGGTTACGCAAAAACACGCCCCATTTGTTGCTGAAAATGGGGCGTGTTCCACATCATTGAAGGGTGCTTTCAGTGCATCAAAGCACCCGTCGCCGCTCCCGCCGCACCACCTACAGCGGCTCCTACTGCCGGACTGCCGCCAGCGACGGCACCGAGCACCGCACCGCCAGCAGCACCAATGGCACCCCCACTCAGTGCGCGTTGCCCGGTGGGGCTCATATTGGCACAACCGCCCAAAGCGATCAGGCCAATACCAATCAGCAGGGCCTTTGTCCGGTACTTATGCTGGCCATATTTAAAATTGAACGTGGATAACATGCGGATATTTCTCCTTAGGGTGTGGATGAAGAAGCGGATCTGGATAGCTGTTCCACGTCCCGCATTGCCCGGCGAATTTCTTGTTGGGCAACAGGATATGGCGTTCCAGAACCTGGTGCAGCGCATAGCGGTTTCACTACCGCCTGGATTTGGTCAAAGTCATCCATCAAAAGACCAGAGTGTGGCCGTTTTGTCAGTTTTTGTTGCAATCGATGAGCCTGCACCTGGTACCGCTGGCAATCGCGCTGTAATCCCAAGGGTTTCTGGATCGGACCCGTGGGAAGTGGCAAGACCGAGGTGGGAGGTTGGGACAATGATGGCATTGGCTGATGGGTAATGGATGTCTGTGCCGGTATCGGGGACGGAGCGACCATGGTTGAGGCACAGCCGTTCAATAGTAAAGTGACCGCAATTAGCCAAAAATACTGTATCCCTTGCATTCTGTCTTCCTACGAAATCCGGCGTCACTATCAGGGAGCGGATACATAGCCCGCCACAGGCGTGGGAACCGCGTAGTAGACGGGCGGAAATCCCGGCGGCGGTGGCGGGGCTGCATAGTAATACACGGGTTGTGGGGGTGGAACATAAGCCACTGGGGGAACAGGATAATAAACAGGTGCCCCTCCCAATGAAACACTGAGCCCTGGAATTGCCAAACCCAGGGAAAGGTTATCGGCAAGCGCCGAGGTGATTCCAGCAACTGGCGAAAGCACGAGAATAACGGCAACCGCCAATAGCATCGGTTTTCGTCGCACCTGTGAAGCATGGAGGAACGGCTTCATGGCAATGCTCCCATCGAAAATCCAAGGCCAAAAGTACACAAGCAAAAAACATTCCCGGCAGGACTTCTGGCTCTTTACGGGCTTCCAGTGGGTATTAACCCTGATCGGCACATCTCTGCTGTAGTCAGTTGACTACATTTGTACGTTGCTCCATCTCATCTCGCTGATTTGGTAGGGCTTGTGTTGTCGCCGTTGTGCCAGTCTGCAGAATCATCAGGGGATGAGAACGACCGGCTTGATTCCATGACAATTTGGCTCCTTTATGCTGGCAATAGGGTATCGCAACAATAACGTCATGTAGTAAGCTGGCCATGCATGTTATGTAGGCGGGTTATGCAGCCAACAGCCATGTTAATGTTCAGCCCGATAGACCGTCTGTTGCGCTATTAGCCCTTGGCAGAATGCGGCATGTTATAGTAGGCCACACTACCTGCAGCACTTGCCGCCATCAACGGCAAGCAGCCGCTGATTAGGATTGCTGTGCCACAAGCAACCATTGCACGCAGCCCAAGGCGCAGCATTCCGCGTATCTTATTTGAGGCCCTGTGCTCTATTGATGAGATTTTAGGCATAGAATCATCCTTTGCCAGTGCATCCAGCCGTTAATATCTGGCTCAACTCCTGAATCATACATACGGCTAGTCCTATGGCCATAGGACAGCCTGGCATCCTTGCGTATCCAGTAACACATAATAGCGTATGCGTATTTGGGTTGCTTGGCATAATTGGCCTCATTTGTTACTTGAGCGATCGCCCTAGCTGAGCGCTTCCATTGGCTTTGATGTGTGTGACGGTGGGTACGATTTCAGATCCTTGGTTTGAAGCTGCATTTACAGTGCCTGTCGTGCTGGTGGCGTGGCAATCACCACGGTGGTTTCAGACGGACAAAACAACGCGCAGATCATTGGTCAAATCGGTAATTCTAACGTACATCGCAGGACGCATTGCTTACTTCGGCCTTGAGCTTCTGCACATGGTCCCAAGCCAAAGCCTGGGTGTCAGCGCTGCTGACCATCCAGCTGTTCGTACTCCTCAAATCCCACCCCATCGGTGGTATGGGTTGCCTTGCGCAGTACCATTGAGCCCAGGAAATACTGCCCTTCCCGGTTGTGCTCGCTGGCGTAATTCACATCATCGATCATCTCGGAAATTTCATCCTTGCCCCAGACGTAGGCCCGCTGGTAATCCAGGATGCGGAACCAGAAGCGTGAGAACACTTCGCCAATGACAATTTGGGCGCTCTCGATCTGGCCTTTTTGCTTGAACTTATTTCCTCTCCCTGGAATTACCTGGATGCAGCAGCAAACCACTCATCGAGTCGCGGGTTACTGGTGATCAGCAATAGCTTCTTGATCATGGCGGACTGATTGATGTCCAAGCGAACGAAATGCTCGCCATCCGCTGAAGTTCGTTCATAAGTCGTTTCCATCGAGAACCTTGTGTACACAGGCGAGGTGGACAGGTCGGGAGAGCTCGGGGGTGTAAACGCTGGTGTCCACCTGATCATAAATCCGAAGCCCGTAGCGCCGGTAGGCCAGCTCGGGCCGCCTACCCGGGCAGGAAAAGAGTTCGCCGTAATAGTGGGGGATGTCGGCCGCCTGCAAGGACGCCTCAAAGGCGCGCCAGAGAGCCAGACCGACACCGCGGCCCCGATAGGCCGCGGCCACGTTGAAGTGCATGTGGGCGGCTCCCGGAGGGTGCCTGGGGCGCTCCCGGAAGCTCCTGGTCAAGAGCCACCGTACATAGAGACGGCTGCGCGGGTGGTAGTCGTAACTGCCCTTCAGGCTGCGGGAGCACATTCGCATGGCGGTACGGGAGCCTTCGTAGACAAGCAGCCAGGGGAAGTCATGACGCACCGAACCGAGCAGGTAGCCTGCCAGACGACCATCCGCTTCCGCGACAAAGGCCCATTCCGGCTCGTAATCCAGGTAGGGGGTGGTATGGAGGTCGGCGAAGAGCTCGCGGTCGCAAAATATACGGTCGATGGGCTTGCCGAAAAAGCCGGTATCGCAGCACAAGCGACGGATGCTTCCCCGATCCGATGACTGGTACGGGCGGATCCGGAATGCCTTTGACCTCGAGTGGCGAGCCGAAACGCCAGCATAACCGTCCTGGTTTTGGATGAAAAATTCTGAGACGGCCATGGCTAGATAATCGCTTGGCGAGGCAAGGCGCTGGGTGCGCATGGGCTCTCTCCCTCCAGACCAGAGTTACCGGAACTGACCGCAAAGGTCGCGTAGATACTCCTCGAAGTCCGGGCCGACTTCCGGGTGTCGCCGGGCGAGAGTCAGCGTCGCCTGGAGATAGCCCAGCTTGTCACCACAGTCGAAGCGCTGGCCGGCAAAGCGATAAGCGAGCATCTGCCGTTCGCCAAGCAGCTCAGCGATGGCATCCGTCAGCTGGATTTCCTGGCCGGCGCCCATTTGCGCGTTTTCCAAAAAGTGGAAGATGCGCGCAGGCAGGATGTAGCGGCCTACGACGCCGAGATTTGATGGGGCTGCTTCAGGGCTGGGCTTTTCGACGATGCCTTCGACCTGATAAACGCATTCATCCCAGGGACGGACTTCGACGACCCCATAGCGGGTACTGTGCTCCCTGGGAATCTCCTCAACGCCCAGGATGCCGGACTGATAGCGCTGGTGCAGATCCATCATCTGGGCGAGGACCGGCCTGTCGGCAAGCATCAGGTCATCAGCGAGGAGCACGGCAAAAGGCTCGTCGCCCACCACCGGGGCGGCCATCGCTACCGCATGGCCCAGGCCTAGTGGATGGGGCTGGCGCAGGTGGATGGCCTTGACGTGTCTAGGCAGAATGGCCCGGACCTGCTCGAGCAATTCTGTCTTGCTCTTCTTCTCAAGCTCCTTTTCCAGCTCGTAGGAGACGTCGAAATGGTCGGCGATGGCTCGCTTGCTCCGCCCAGTAATGAAGATCAACTGATCGCAGCCGGCCGCAACAGCCTCCTCGACGGCATATTGGATCAGCGGCTTGTCGACCACCGGCAGCATTTCCTTGGGGCTGGCCTTGGTGGCGGGCAAAAACCGGGTCCCTAGCCCGGCTACGGGGAATACCGCCTTGCGAATACGATCCACATTTCCTCCTGTAAATTGCAGCGAGTGATGACGGAAGCAGGGGTGTACGGAGCGGTCAATGCAACGCCGCCAGGAATTCCGACCCGGCATCCGAACACAGGTAATGCCGAAACTGCTGGCTTCCCAGCAGCAGGATCCATTCCCGCTGGGAAAGCCCGCCCTGGGCCATGGCCTTGTCATGCAGACGGCGGTAGAGTTCGGTCTTGGTGTGGCGATGCGGCAGTTCCACCAGATCCGCTTGCTGCGCCTTGCAGATGCGCACGAACACCGGCAGATACTCCTTTGGGTCGTCCGTATCCGGGATCTCCCACCATGAGCGGAACTGCTGCTCCAGGGTACGAACCTCCTGCAGCACCTTGGGGGGATTCAACTCCTCAGGGATGGCGAACCAGCGAATGCGATTGATCGTAGGAAAGGTTCGGCTGGTCCATTGCACTAAGAAAACGCTAAGGGCCCAGCCGGCCAGGATCGGTGCATACCACATCAGCATGCTGCCGGGCTGTATCCAACCGTATGTTATGGACTCCAGCAGCATGGCGTGCAGGGACTGGATGGCCCCATGCACCAGGGCCAGCAAGGCCGCCCATCCTGCGATCCCCAGGACCATTACACCGCGAAAGGATTTCCATGCATCTTTCCATGCAACGGCACGGTCATCCCGTTGCTGCTGCCCCCATGAAACGGTCCGACGCTTGACCCACGCCCAGAGAAAATAGCTGACCATTATCATCATGAGCGGCGCATAAAAAAACGAAAGTACTGTATCGGCAAGCACCGACCATATCAGCTTGATGCGCCCGCCATACATAGGGGCTTTGTGCGACCTCATATGCGTCAGGATGGCCAGGATGCGGGGGAGGAATAGGAACACCATGCTTGCCGCCAGCAGTAGGCCCATGGGAACCATCAGCATCTGAACGGACCCAACGGACAGGTTGGCGGCACTCAAAAAATGCACCATGGTGTATGCGGATACCAGCAGAAAAACGAACCATATGGGGGCAGTGACATACCCCATGGCCCCGTTGATGAAGATTTCCCTGTGCATCCCTCGTATGCCATTGAGGAACAGCAGCCGCAGATGCTGGAGGTTTCCCTGCATCCAGCGCCGTTCTCTGACGAGAAATGCGATTATGTTTGCGGGCACTTCCTCGTACGAGCCTGTCAACTCGGGGACGAACCACACCTCGTAACCCGCCCGGCACATCATGGCTGCCTCGACGAAGTCATGGCTTAATGGTTTGCCGCCCCAGGGCTTTGGCCCGGGGAGCTTCGGCAGGACGCAGTGGTCCATGAATGCCTGTGTCCGGATTAAGGCGTTGTGGCCGATATAACCCGCATGGCCCATTTGCATCACCATCAGTGAATAAGAAAATACCGAGCCATAAAGATGGGCGGCGAATTGCAACATGCGTCCAAAGAAGCTCTCCCTGAATACCGGACGGGGATTGGTCTGCAGAATCCCGATGCGGTGATGAGCGGCCATGGCTCGCCACATCTCGATGCAGGCCTCCCCGTCCATGATCGAGTCGGCATCCATGACGAGCGTATAGGCATAATGCCGTCCGTAGCGCCGGAAGAAGTCCGACAGGTTGCCCATCTTCTGGTTGGCGTTGATAGACCGGTGCCGGTAGAAAAGCGGCAGGTCCGGACGTTCCCGCTTGAGCCGCTGCACCGCCATTGCCTCATGGGCGACCATGGCCGGGCGCCGGCTGTCCGATAGAAGGAACGTATGGGCGCGAGGCGCAAGATCCGGACGATAGGCGCGTATGGCGTCCCAGGTGGCCACGAGTCCGGCCAGGACCCGAGCCACGTCCTCCTGGTACACAGGAAACAGTAGGGCCATCGTCTCCCCTCCCGGCGGATCTCGCCGTTCCCGCAAAGGGTGGTAGGGGTTGCCGGCGATGCCCCGGGAAACGTGCCAAGTGCCGATCAGGATCTTGTAGAAACTCTGGATCATGAAGAAGGACATGACCCCGTAGAGGGAGAGGTATGCCATCTGCCAAACTGGCGCCAGCGCCTGGTCTCGCAGGATGTTGTCCACCAGCAGGAGTATCGCCGCCACGGTCGCCACGGTCAGGGCCAGAGTGCTGCGCCGGCGATGGCGGAGCAAGCGCTCCCAAGGCACCTTTGGCACTGTTCCCGCCTTGGGCTTGCCTATGGGGCGCATGAAACGCCGCCGGAAGGCACCCTTCCATGAGCGATCCCAAATGGCGGCAGGTAGCGGGTGCCTGTTATGTTCGCGAAACATGGCTAATTCCCTGTCTGAACAGGAATACCAACGGCGCCCGTCGGCTGGGTGGCTACCTCCTTGAACACCTGAGCAGGAAGAGCGATATTCAGGAGCAAGTTTAGTGCCCTGTTCAGCTTGACGATCGGTTGGCTGGAGACATACAGCACGCTGTTGTTCCTGACCAGATACCGCTGTGACGCCAGGAATCCGGCGCCACTATCCCAATGGAACACGGCCAACTCCATTCGGCCGTTGGCTTCGGGATGGTAAAGGAGAACATAACGATAGTTGGCCGTATTGCCGTTCAGGCCGCCGGCCTTGGCCAGGACCTCACTGACCGGTACGTTTCCATCAAAACCGTATATGTCCGGCTTGCGCATTCCCGATCCCAAAATGCTGACTCGCACCGGTGCTCCGCTAATCTCCACCAGTCGCTCTCCTGGGACCAGGGGAATGTGCTTGCGGAGTGCCTGAGCAATGGGAAGGCTGGCCAGCATCCGTCCATGGGCCACGACATGGACACTGGTACTGTGATGCATGGCGCTCGAGGCCCATCCGGATCCGGAGCTGTTTCCACCACTGACTCCAGACAGTGCCTGTGCCAGCGTCCAGCCGTGCGGCGTCCACGGCAGGAAATGGCGGTTTCCGGCGCCGTAAATCCAGACTCCCTGGGCTTGGTGGGCGACGCGCACCTGGGCTTGGGGTGCCTCCATGGTCTGTCGCTTGGCGTAGGCCCTTGCTATGGCTTGTGCGGCTATTGCGGGAGTATCTCCCGCAACCCGGAGAGACGGTAGATATGGCAGATCTATCCGGCCCTGTGGGTCCACTGTGACCGGACTCAGGTTGGTGGCGATCAATCCGCTTCCGTTAGCGGAACTGAGATTAAGGCCTGAATAGGACCAGAGCCGAATTTGAAGAACGTCGCCTGCCAGCAGCGTCCCGGAGTATGGGTGCCTTTCGGCGTATTCCCGCAGGGTAGCGACTGCTTGGGCTACGGCTTGCCGCTGCTGATTACGCAGGTTTTTGGCTTCAGCGGCGGCCTTTTCCGGGGTTATGGTCTGGATGCGCTCGCCCGCTGAAGGGTGCAGCAAAGTGGTACTTCCCGGGCCGCCGGAGGGGAACTGTGCGCATCCGCCGAGCACGGCGGCGAGAAGCGGGAAGTAGAGGAGTTTCGTCTTCATCGCAAGATGCTCCAAAGCAGCAGGGTGCCGACTAGAACCCAGAATATCCAGGCCTTGCGGTCCGGCCCGGAAGGGCCAAGCGGCTTTTGCGCGGGACTTAGCACATGAAGAGTGTACCAGGGACGAACGGACGCGATCTGGGCCTGCACATACGCGGCATTGGCCAGCTTCAGCTGTTCCCGTAAGGAGTCGACCCGCATCTGCAAAAGGGTGTAGTGGCCGAACACCGCAGACATCTGAGGCATTTGCCGCTGTAGCCGTTCTATACGCTGGCGGACCGCCGCGGCTTCGGCGTCCAGATTTCCGATCATTGGGCTATGGGGGGCACCGCTGGTGAGCGCCTGGCGTTGCGCGTCGATCCGCGCTGATTCTGTCTCCAGGGTGTTCATCAGGTGAAGCGCGGCCGCGTCCTCAGCGCTGGGAAACAGGCTCTTTTGCGCTTGTAGATACGCATTGCTGGCTTCCTGCGCCGTTTCGAGGCTGCCGGTCAAGGTTTGGACCAGGCGCTGGGCCTGCGCCAACTGCGCGAGGGACTCTTGCTGGTGCATGCGCAGAAGGCGCCGTTCGGCAACGGCAGTCGCCTGTTGCAGGACGGCCAGGCTGTTCGCGGCGGTGTAGGCGGTGGAATGCACGGACAGCACCCCGCTCTTGGGATTCACGCGGGGACGCAGCCGGTCCCGATAGGTAGATAGCAAGCCTTTCGCGCCGCACGACCAGAAATTGGTGGCGCTGCAATACCCGTACAACGGCCCCCACCGGTAGATCCGCGCCAGATCCAGTTTGCTATCCACCGCCCGCCAGGTACTGCCCGCTTTCAGGAGGGAAGCCAGCACCCGCCCCGCGCCGCTGTCGGCCCCGCCGGCGTTTCCTTGCAGGACGCCGGAAAAGCTGGTGCCGGAGCTTCTCCGGTACACCAGCAGGTTGGTGGTGACGGTGTATTGATCCGGATGGGCAACCCAGTAGGCCGCATTGAGCAGGTTCGGTACGAACACAAGTCCGATCAAAAGCTTATGACGGGACGCCCAGGAACTCATCGGAAATTCTCCATGTCGGTTTCTATGATTCATCTGCGGAACAAAGCCACATCAATACCTGCCACTCCATCTCAATGGGGATAGCGGCCGGCTGTTGGCCTCCAGTTGGGCATAGCGTTGCCTCTCGCGCTCCACTTGGCCGCGCAGGTTCTCTATTTCGCCCAGCGCATCCCGCAGCGCCATGCGCAACTCGTTGGTGTGGCTTGGAACCAACCGCATGTTGGGTGTGCACCGCAAAAGCGAGCGCCAGTAGGTCATACGGGTTTCCATGGCTATCGACATCTCCTCTGTTCCGTATTGTGGCTGTCGCCTGCAAGAGAGTCTTCTCGCACAATGGCTTCAGGCTCTGCCGGGCGGTCGGGATCTACTCTAGACGCGTAGTCGGACGCACCATCAGGCAGGCGATTTTTATGCATGGATCATGCCAATCCGCCATATCAGCGAAAGGCCATAAAATTTTTCCATAGGTTACCTATGCAGTTTCTCCCATATATGGAAAGAACCCATGCCGTCCTACCGCCCCGGTTTGTCGCCAAAGCGCAACAGATGGCAATACCCATACTATCTGGTAAGGTCCCAGATTCGGTTAGATGGCCTTTGCTTGCGAGTTCTATACCCAGCCTGGGGGAAAACGGCTACGTCTTTTTGCAGGGCACCTCGAATAACTCCGCCGATGTGGTCTGATCGGGTAAAATAGGATGGTCTCGAGTGACAGGAGATTGGGCGGGGATGATTGCGCTCAGGACAGCCATCCAGAACGATCTTTTGCCGGTGAGCTGCGGGCTCGAAAGGTCGAGGAGTTCGGGGATTCGCTGCGGAAGATCGTGCAGTGTCGTGGTTATCCAACGGCTGACGGATGCGGTCGATCAGATTGCGCCCCGTCCCCTGCAAGGAAATGGTGGCCGTCAGCCTGACCCCAGCGAGTTCATGGTGCGGGTCCTAGTGGGCAAGCGACTACATGGATTGTCCAACGAACAGGCCGGATTTCAATTCCTGGATCGACGGAGCTTCCAACGTTTCTGCGCCTGGAGCATGCGGTAGACATTCCTGACCGCACGAGATAGCCCAAGATCACGGGGTGTACCCGACTCAGGTGGCACAGTGGAAATGAGCCATCCAGGAGCAGGCCGGGACGCTGTTTGAAGGTAAGCGGAGGCCCCAGCCGCTGGATGCCGAAGGCCGGGCTCCCCCGGAGAGCAGGGTAAACTAGCCTTCCATGGCTTCCAGGCCAATGTTTTGTATAGCCCAATTCGTGCTTGAAGTTTGGAATTGTCACCAGCTGGCAATATGGTGCCACCGATGGTCGGCGTAATGGCGCCATTTCAAAGTGCCGAATTCGGGGTCTCGAACACGTTCAAGATAATTGACGTCGAGCACGATCACTATGTACTGCCCTTTCAGTCGACAAACCGCTGGTATAGGATGCCCTGGACCTGAATCCGTGATCTGGTAACCGGGCGGCCAGCAAATGGCCTGAGTGGGCCGTGAGGCCAAGGGCTAGGTCATTCCGGCGGATGGATAAAGAGGGTGCGGGCTCCTTTGGTGATGGTTTTTGTGGGTATTTTGAGGTGGTTTTTCAGCGGGAGGGCAGCCGTCCGCCTCCTATCAGTGGCGGCGTCCGGAAAAGGCGGGAGTGAGGAAACCATACCGGATGGCAGGGTGCCGACCAGACCGCATAGAGGCGTTGGAAAGGAGCAAAGGCCAGGGTATGCACCGGAAAGGACAGGATCTGGCGGCGGGCATGGCGCACGCAGTGAGCCGCCAGGGTCATGATTTCCTGGATGACGGTTTTTACCCGGCGGCGCCTTCCTCCCAGACAGTCACGCGTTTGCCAGGGCGGGGTGATCCCCAGACCGCCTCCGGTTCCGCACGGTGGCGCTGTGCGATGGCCTCCAGATCCTGGCCCCGGCGGTTCCATTTCACCAGAAAGGCAACGGGCGCACCGGAGGTCTACCGGCACGTGGCGTCGTACCGGGCGATGGCCTGGGCGATGTCCTTGCCATGGAATCCGGCATCAGGCGCACCAGCAAGGGGCCTGCGTCAACTGCAGGGCCCGGGGGCAGGACGCGATCCAGGGTGGCATCCATCGCCTCGGCGCTGTGTTGGGTGCCTTCGCGCAGTTCCATGCCGATGCACCAGCCATCCTGTCCCAGATACGCCGCAATGGGGGCATAACCCACAAGCCGGCATAGGTCCAGCCAATGCCCTCCTTGCGGGTATCCGAGTTGTCCAGAGTGAAGACGTCCATGTCCAAAGCCACCCCGCCACAGGACTGGGGAGTGACGGGCACCTTGGACTGCTTCACTAGTTGCAGCAGGGATTCATCCAATACGGGCAGAACGCCTCGGCCTTGGCATCCAGTCTCTGGCGCAGGGTGGGACTCGACGGGATAGCCCGTAAGCCCAGGGCTTCGCCAAAGAACCGGTCTTCCCGAAAAGCGCTCAATGGCGTCGAAATCGAACTTGCCCAGACACAGCAGTCCCCAGTAGGCAATGAGCACATCGCTGTTGGGGATGCCGCTGCGGACGGGAAAATGGGGATCAATGATCTGCCGCAACCGGGAAAACCGGGCGATGGCCTTACCGGCCAAGACCAAACCCGCCAGTGGAGTCAGGGTTTCATGGCCCTGACGAAGGATAAATTGCACCGGTTCCATACGCACCCATCAGGTGAACGGCGAATGGCCATATTATCCCATAATAATCAAATTGTTGAAACGGATTTTGTTGTCAACGGCGATTTAAAACTGACACACTTTTCCTGCATGCAGCGATTTAAAACTAATACACCTCCCATTCTGACTTTGTGGGGCGGGTAGCCCTTTTTACGCG
>Ga0315298_1009435_pt1 | contig 12070 bp, 6 predicted proteins | sample WHS_1_MG_FD_203077 | JGI IMG/M metagenome (GOLD analysis project Ga0315298, IMG submission 203077) | Extremophilic microbial mat communities from Washburn Hot Springs, YNP, Wyoming, USA - WHS_1_MG | ecosystem: Environmental > Aquatic > Thermal springs > Hot (42-90C) | place: USA: Wyoming... | reverse complement strand
GGTGACCAAGGTCTTTGGCGGGGCAGCATTCCATTTGGGCTGGTTGAACTCCGCCTGGGGGGTAGGGATCATCGCCGGCGGGCTGATCTTGGGCGCCTGGGGAGGCTTTCGCCGCCGCTCGCTGACAGTGCTCGTGGGCACCATCGGGCTGGGGGTGGGCATCCTCATGGTAGGCATCGCGCCCGCGCGAGGCTTCGCCCTCGCCCTGGCCGGCATGTTCCTCGGCGCAGCCCTCTATGCCATGGTTACCGGCGCCGGCATTGCCCTCCTTCAAAAACTCGTGCCCCCCGAGATGCACGGTCGAGTGCTTACCCTCGTGGTGAGCCTCACGACGGGCATTGCCCCCATCAGCATGATCATCGCCGGCCCTGTGGCCGATACCCTAGGCGTGCGCACGTGGTTCATTGCGGGGGGCCTCGTAACCCTCGCCCTGGGCGTGGGAGGGCTTTTCACCCCCTCGATTCGCACGTTGGAGGATGCCCGTGCGCCGGCGCCCGTCCGAGAGGATGTATCCGCCTAGCGGCGAGCGGCCGGCGCAGCACCCTACACGTACTCGAATACCTCTCCCGCCGGAATGTGCGTGATGGGCACAGCGGGGAAGCGCCCTCGCAGCCACTCGGCCAGCCATGCCATGCCCGGCTCCTCACTGAGGACGTGCCCCAAGATGACCAAAGCCTGCCGATGCCCCAAAAGATCGGCATCGCGCACATATTCCGCCGTCTCCCATTCGTTGATCTCTCCACAGGCGAGGAGATCCAACGCCTGCTCGCGCAGGAAGGCGATCTGCATCCTGCCGCCCGCCGCGCCGACGGCGAGGCCAATACGCTGGCAGATCATCTCCGGGTCGCCGAACACCTTGAGATGCGCTACGCCGAGGCGCTCTCTCAGCATCGCCACGAGGTCCCACAAAGAGGTAGGCGGCACCACGCAAAGGCCACGAACGTTGGGGTCCGCATACGGCCCCCAGCCGAGTTGCTTTAGGACCCCTGCTAGGATACCATCGGGCTGTAGAGAGTGGATATGATCATGGTAACGCCACACGACGAGGTGATGCTCCTCGAGAAGGGCGCGCTTGGCGCGGTAGATGGGATCCTCCGCCAGCCAGTCGGTCTCATCGAGATGGTTGTAAAAGGTAGGCTCGTGGGTGATGATCAGGTTGGCATTCCGCGAGATAGCCTCACGAATGACGGCCACCGTAGCCATGCACGTGGTAATGACGCCCCGCACGGGTTGCGAGGGATCGCCGACCTTGATGGTATCCACCGTAGGCCGGCGCAGGCCACCCGGCGTCTCGGCAAGGATGCGGTCAATCATTTCTTGAATCGTAAGAATCATCGCATGGACCTCCCAAACGTTGCGGATGCCGGCATTGTAGCGCAATATCCCCTTACGCGCCACAGGGCGCCCACCCCGAGCGGGTTACTGAGAAAAGACCCATGCGATACATGATTCAATACCTCGAGCCGGGGCCACACCTCGACCAGGTTTCGCCCCGGCAAGTGGCGCAGCGGCTCCACGCCTTTTTGAGCGCTTTGCCCATAGAGGGCGTGTTGCTCGGTTGGGATCTTCCCACGGCCCTTGTGGAGGCCTGCGCCCAAGAAGCGCAAAAGGCCGGTACGGCGCTGTACCTTTGGCACCCCCTCCTCACGGCGCAAGGCGCCCCGCCACAATGGCCTTCATGGCGCGCCATCGGCCCTACGGGGCAGCCTGTGCCGGCGTACCGCAACCTCCCCGAGTTTACTTTCCTCTGCCCAAACCATCCGGAGGCAAGGGAGTTCGCCATGGCGCGCCTGCGGAAGGCCTCGCAAGAAGGGCCTTTTGCCGGCGTCTTTCTCGACCGCATCCGCTGGCCCTCGCCCTCGGAAGGTTGGCGCAGCCATATGGCCTGCTTTTGCCCCTTCTGCCGGCGTGTTGCGGCTCAAAAAGGCGTGGATCTTGCCGCCGTCCAGCAAGCCCTTTGCAAAAATCCGCTCACGACGGCGCTCACCGCGATGTATGAGAAGGATGGCCCCCTTGGGGCCTGGGCACGTTGGCGTGAGGAGGTTATCAGCGCCTTCGTGCGAGAGGCAGCCGAAGCGTTGCGCAGCGAGAGAAAATGCGTCGGGCTGGATGCTTGGTCTCCGGCGCTGGCTCCGCTCGTTGGCCAAGCGTTGGAGGCGCTTTCGCCCTGGGCCGATTGGGTCAAAGTGATGACCTATCGCCATACGTGGGGGCCAGCCGGCCTGCCGTATGAGGTCGCCCATTTGGCATGGCAGATGGCCGCTGAAGAAGGGGAAGAGAAAGCGCTCGGTACATTAGGTAACCTTTTGGGGTTGCCCTTACCCCAGGGCTTGAGCGCTTTTCCGCAAGGGTTCCCTCCGCAGGTACTTGCCTTAGAGGGTCAGAGGGCCTGTGCTCTCGTGAAGCAAACGCCCCTGTGGGTAGGGCTGGATTTCGTCGAAATACCCGGCGTGTGCCACGCCGATGAACCTGACATCCGCGCCAGCCTGCGCGCCCTTCACGGGGTGCCCCTAGCCGGCGTGATCCTCTCGTGGGATGGGTGGCACATCCCCCTAAAGCGACTGGCCTGGCTCAAAGGGTGAGGGCCTCCTCACGTGGGCAAGGAGGCCCCTCTTTTACTCGACGATGACGTGATCGGTGCCGCTGCGGCCAAAGGTCTCAGGGGCATACATTTCCTCCGCCTTGGCCGGCGGCACGATGAACTCGCCCGGCGTGGTGGCCCGCGCTACATAGGTATAGGTATGAATCCCCTCCCACAGGAGCGAGGCAAAGGCCTCAGCGCGCTGGTCGCGCAGGTTTTGGTGTTCGTACCACGTCCAGCGCCACCACCAGTAACCACTTCGGCTCTGATCCTTCGGGTCTTGCGGGATGCTCCCCGTCACGGCAAGGGCCGGGTTGAGCGGCTCGAGGCCCGCCGGGAGCGGATCGGTCAGGGCCACGTGGTAGCGCCGTGTAGGGGCGACCATCGTCAAACGCACACGGACACGCGCCCCCGCTTTGATATGCCACACGCCCTCGGCATCCTGGTAGACATCGGCAGGGTCATCTACCGCCTCGTAGCGCCGTTCCACCACGAACCCCTGATCCAGCGGGGCCAAGCGCAGGTCTTTTGGCGCGTAACGCAGGCCTAACCGGTAATATAGCCTGCCTTGGCCCTCTTTACTGAGGATCAGGGCCTGCTCGCCCTCCTTTTGAGAGAGGTAGCCCATCGGTATGTTCAGCGTTTGGTATTCTTTGGTACGGCCTTTGAACGCGAATTGCCCCAAATAGTCCTCGCCCAGCCAGGCACGGGCCACGAAATCGGGCGTTTGCGCCTCAAAGGTGGCAAAGTAGCGATCCAGCGCGAGGAGGATAAACACGTTTTCCTGCGTGTTGCCCCAACGCCCCGCCTTGCGGTGCGCCAAAAGGCCGGCTACGAGTTTGGGGATGAGGTCGCTCTCCGGGTGGCCCTTGATGAGCGCCTCGAGGATGATCCCGTCCGCGCGGCGATCGGAGGCGAGGAGCACGTAGCCTTCCTCTTCGCGGTAGGAGGTGGTAAAGTGGGCCGCGCCCGCCGTTTCGACCACCCGATTGGCCAAATAGCGCTCGATCTGTCGGACGGCCTCTCCCGAAGCGGCATCTCCCACGAGGACGTTGTAAATCCAGCCCAGCGCCTCAGGTTGGAGACTTTCTAGGCCGGCCTCTTTCAAAAGGGCGCGCGCCTTGGCCGGGTCCGCATCGCCCAACTGGAGGCGCGTATAGAGGGCATAGGCCGAAAGGCTATGGCGCACGTCTGGGCTGTACCAATCCGGATAGTGCGATTCGATATCCCGCAAATAGGCCAAGGCGCGCTGGATAACCTCTTCGCTCACGGGGTAATCCTTTTGGCGCGCGCGAGCCAAGGCATGCGCCGCATGGATAGAGTGGAAAGGCCAAGATTCGCGGCCGCGCGCCCAGATGGCGAACCCGCCATCCGCATTCTGCAAGTTTTGCAGGGTCTCGATATCGCGCGCCATGGCGCGGTCGATCTCCTCCGGCGCGGGCAGGCCCTCGGCCCGAAAGGCCTCGAGCACATCGCGCAAGGCAGCCACGGCCAAGATGCGCGAGGCGATCTGTTCCGAACACTCGTACGGATAGGCGAGCAGGTAAAGGAAGGCATCCGTCAAGGCCTGGAGCGCCGTGGAAGAGGTCGTGATCTCCAGAGCGCCAAACTGGGTAAAAACGCCCGTCGGCGCAATGATGGGCTGGGCGATGGCCCCCCGATCGATCACGCCGTAGGTGGCAAAGGCTTCCGTCGTAGCCGGCGTGTACACGGGGAGCGAGATTTGGGCGGCATCGGCCCAGGGGCCAGAAGCAGCCCCCACCACGAGGCGCGCCGTGCCCGCTTGGTCGGTCGTGGCGCCAAAGCGCACCTCCACGCGATCGCGCGCCGGTACGGAGACCTTTTTGCCCGCGCTCCCAGTCAGGATAAGGTTGGTAGTCTGCACAGCCACCTGCACCTCCAGCGGGTTATCCGTCTGGTTTTGCAGGATGACGGGCAGTTCAAACCGATCGCCAAAGTTGAGGAAACGCGGTGCCGAGGGGCGCACCATAAGCGGCAGGCGCGCTGTCAGGCGCGATTCGCCCTTGCCGAACTGGCGCTCCCCAGCCACGGCCACGGCCATAATGCGGTATTGCGTCAAGTTATCGGGTAGTTTGATGGAGACGGAAGCTGTACCGTCGGCATCGGTGGTCACCTCGGGGGCAAAGAGCGCGAGCGGGTTGAAGTCACTCCGCACGCGGATGGGTTGGGGGGCCTCCTCAGCTTTGGCCTCCGCGGCCTTTTCCATCGTTGGGACCGGCATGCCTGCGGGCATGGCGAACATCACTCTAGGCTGGCCTAAAGCGACCGCCTGATCCATGAGTTGCTCCGGCTGCACAAGGAGAACGTACCCTCGCAAGCGGTAATCGCTCACACCGGCCTCACGCTCAGGGTAAAATACTTCAATAGGATCGGCCAGTTGATAGTTCGTGAGCGCCAAAACGGCCTCATCTACCGCCACGAGGGCCACCTCCGCACCTTGCACCGGCTGCCCCTTTGCATCGCGCACGCGCAGGTCTATCGTCGTCTCGCCACCTGGCTCTAACTCGGCGAGGCGCGGGCTAACCTCCAGCGAGAGGGTCCGCTGATAGGCGGGCACCGATAGGTTGAGGTTGCCGCTCGCGTAGGCTGGCCGCTCGGGCAGGCGCGGGTCTGGCTCGCCATCAGGGCCGAGGCGCGCCGCCTCGCCGACGAGATCCACCTGTACCCACACGTTGGGGATGTCATCCTCCGTAATGGGCACCTGAAGCGCGATGGAAGGCTCCTCCATGCGGAAGCGCTCCTCGTGCACCAAACCCAAACGCCGCACGGTGAGAATCCCCTCGGCCGGGGCGAAGGGCGCCTGCACCAAGATCTGCGCTACGTCGCCGGGCTGGTATTCGGCGCGATCGGGGATGAGGGTAACTTCTTCTTGCTCGATGCGCTGGGCCGAAGGCCGCTCGCCACCGCTCACCCAACGCGTAATCTGGGTCAGGTTCGGGCGGCCCTGTTCATCCACAATGGTCGCACTCAAGCGATAGGTGCCCCCTACAGGCGTCTGGAAGGTGCAGGAGACGGGTTCCGCTTGGGAGGGTAACGTGCAGGTCTGCTCGTCCGTCTCGACTTCTTCCCACTTTCCCTTGAGGTACTGCCACTTGAGGCGCACGGCGCGCAGGGCGATCTCCACGCCCGGTTTGGGCGTACCATCCAAATCCACCACAATGGCCTCAACACGGAGCGGTTTGCCACGCTCCACGAACATCGGTTGGCTACGCAGCCCCACATAGAGCGAGGCCGGATGCACCAACATCTCGGTCGAGGCGGCCCAGGCCTGGCGGTTCACATCCATCACGCTGGCCTCGGCGCGCACCACGGTGGGGCGAGGCGGTTCGACGGCCTCAAAGGCGATGCGCAACACGTGCACACCGGCGGCATCGGTGCGGCTTTCAAACTCTTTCACTTGCCCTTTCGGCGCCTCCGGCTCACCCCCAAAACGATAAGAGGTCCACCAAGGAACCCAGATGCCGAAATCGAAATCATCCCACTTGGGCGGGCGATAGGTACCCGGCCTGGCGGTAACCGTCCAATGAACATCTGCGCCGGCCAGGGGGCCGCCGGCATAATACTGCGCTTCGACCTTGGCCGTCGCTGTCTCTCCCACAAAGTGAGGGCCGGCACTGCTTTGAGCCTCTACCTTGAACTCCGGGCGGCGGAATTCCTGCACCTGGATAGGATGGTAAAACTCGCTCGACCCTGAGGCGCTCGAAAGCATCAAATGGAGCGTGGCGCTGCCCAAGTTCATCCCTTCTGGCAGGGTGAGCGCAAAATGAAAGCCTCCCAGGGCGTTCAGCGAGACGTTCCCTTGGGCCAAGCGGCTGCCCTGTGGGTCGAGCAACTCCCAAGAGACGTTGCCCTTGCCCACCCAGGAGAGGGTCTCCTTACCCACGCTCAATCGTGCCAAACGCACCCACCCTTTGACGTGCACCTCTTCGCCGGGGCGGTACATTTGGCGGTCATCCCACACATACCAGCGATGCACATCCTGCGGGGCGCCTTTGCGCCACGCGGTATACCAACCATAGACGCTTTCAGGCAAAAGCGCCGATTCTTGCCCGCTGCGGGCCACGAGGTAACTCCCCTGTTCCCTCGGTGCGGCGGATGGCAACTCGAGCCAGGCCAGGCCTTCGGCATCCGTTCGTGCCGCCACCTTGCCGGGGTAAAGGGTTACCTCGACGCCTGACAAGGGGCTTCCATCCGTCAGGGCGTTTGCCCAGGCCAAAAGGCGGCTCGAATCGGCCATCGCATCGAGGGCGATGGCGCTCATCTGTACCCAAACCCGCTTGACGGGCGGCTGCTCCCGCCGAAGGAGGTCCGCCAGGCCCCGATCGCCCTCGATGATGAGGATGAGGTGGCGGTGCCCCTGTTTGTAGAGATCCGCAAGATCAATGCGCGTTTCGATGAGGCGATCGGCCTCACCCCGAATAGGGATCGTCTTATTCAGGACGCGCTGACCCGGCGGGGTTATGGTGGAGGTCTCGTCGCGCATCACCTTGCGCAAATAATCTTGAAAAGCGCCCCAATCCTCCGGCTCAACGGCATAGCCCTCGACCTTGAGCGCCGAATAGTTCACGGTGAACACCGAATAGGCCGGCGGCGAGGAGGGATCCAAGACGGTGAAATCCTCCCCTGGCGCGTAGAAACTGGGGTAGGCCGAGCCAACCTTGAGGGTCAGCGTCGCATCCTTCTCGAGCACTTGGCCAAAGATATCGCGAACGCCGGCGCGCACGGTGATCTTGTATGTGGTGCGGCCTGCCGATTCACCGCGCACCGTAACGGTACTCCCGATGGCCGTTATCTCCAGGTCCGGGAGTTCCGGCGCAATGGAAATGGAGGCCGGGTCAAAGGCCTCTTCATCGAGGGGGTTGGTGAAGCGGATCGTCCACGGCATGAGGGGCGGGCATTCATCTCCCCAGCCGCATTCGATGCCCGTCACGAGAAGCGGGCCATACGTCGTAAAGGTGAAACTTTGCACCGTCTCCGTAGTCCGCGGGCCTTCGGCCGAAGGCGTGCCCGGGCCGATATTCACCGTAACGGTGGTATCGTAGGGGAGAGGCTCGGCCGGATAAAAGGCCACCCAACGCCCTTCGCCCGCCCGTTCCGCCAAGGCGCGCACCTCCTCATCGGCAGAGACCTCCGCCGCCGTAGCCCGCCGCACGGAATAGGTGCGCCCTTCTACACGGAGGGTAATGGTCTCTAGCACGGCGGTCGGCTCGATGCGCTGGTCAAAGGCCACAAAGATAAGCGGCTCGCGCACGGTTGGGCCACCCGTCGGATATGTTGTGGTCACTGTGGGGGGCGGCGTGCGGAAGGCCCAGGTAACCGCTTGGGCGAGCGTTCCCCCGATGGCCGAACGGGTACCCGCAGGGATCTCGACATGATATTCGGTAGCCATGGGGAAGCGCGTCACCGGCTCAAAGAGAAGGGTCTTGGTGCCCACCCAGCGCCAAGATCCCTCCGGTAGGGGCGAAAGCCTTACGGGCACCTCTTCGGCGGATAATTGGGCAATGGTCGTCAAGGGCACCATCGGTTGGTTAAAAGTAACGCTCAAAAAAGGCGCAAGGGGCACGTCCCCTTCGGGGCTGTAACGCACCACCTCCAGGGGGCCGACGGGGGGTTGTTCCGCGGCACCACCCGGCTCCACGGGCGGGAAGGGTTGTTCCACCGTCTCTCCAGGGCGAGGGGGGCGGATCGTCTGCGCAGGCAGGCGGAAGGCCTCCTTTTGAGAAGGTTCCTCCTCAAGGGGCGGCAGGCGTTTCAAAAGGGCCTCCAAGGCTGCCGGCGAAAGGGGTTCCCCTTCGATGTGGCGCACCACGACGGGTTCGGGCGGTTGATCGCTTCCTTCGCTTAGAGTCAAGATCATGCCAGAAATCGCTCCTTTCTTGGGAGCAAGTGGGCGCCCTTCAGCGCCGGTAACGGCCGTAGAGACGCCCCCGCCCACCGCTCCGGAGACGCCCGAAGGGGGTACCGGTGTGGCCTTGGGCGCTGTGGGAGATGGGGTAGCCGTCGGCTGGGGTGGGCGAGGCCACCCTGAACAGCCTAAAACCATCACGGCAAGGAGAATCAACGCAAGGGCGCGTTCCCCCAAGTGCCTATAAGGTCGCCGCATCGCTCTTTCGCCTTTGCGCATAGTGCACCCCCTCATCCTTGGTTTGGCTACCTACAAGACGCACACCCTAAAATAAACGTTCCGCAAGGCGAGAGGGCTGCCCTCACCTCACGCGGAACGCGACCCAGTGGCCAGCCATTCGCCCGTCAACCGTAGGACGTTCACCTTGAACTCGAGGTTCTGGCGGCGCACTGGCACCACGTCCACCACGTCAAACCCGCAGCGGCTCAACACATTCACCAGGCTAACGGAACAGTTCGGCGCCCCGCCTCCCCCGCCGCCGGCCACGCAGACCCCTATGGTTGGCTTGCCGGCGATGCCGGTCGTATCGGGCATATGGGTGGCACAGCGGCGCAGGCGATCTGTAAAGGCCCGCATGCTCTCGGAAAGGTCGCCGTAATAGACGGGGGTGGCGAAGAGAAGCGCATCGGCGGCGCGGATCTTGGCGATGAGGGCATCCATATCATCTTCGATGCAGCAATGCCCCTCGGTGCGGCAGGTGCCCCAACCGCGCTCGTCGCATTGGCGGCAGCGCTCGATATGGAGTTCGGGCAAAAAGACGCGCTCCACCTGGCCGCCCGCTTTCACCACGCCCTCTAGCACGGCATCTACGGCACGCGCCGTTTGCCCTTGCGGGTTGCGACTTCCACAAATAGCAAGCACGTACATCGGGATACCCTCCTTGTCCATATGGATATCTGCTTATGTAGAGATATCATACCGGAAAGGGAAGGGTTTGTCTAACCCATTTTGAAGGGCGAGGGGAAGCGTGGGGTTACCTCTGGCGGGCGTAACGCGCCGCCCACAAGGAAGGGTCGTAAGGGGCGCGGCGGCCAGGGCAGCCCTCTCGCGGGCAAAGTTGACAGTTTTCGTAGCGCGCTTCTGTGGAGAAGCGTAAGCCCGTAACGGACTTGTTGGGCGTCATGAGGCAACTTTCGCTCAAGGTCACGCCGATTCGGTCGGCCCACCTGAGGAGGGCGAACATAGGGCGCTGTTCTTGGAGCGGCCAATCTGCCAAGGAGCCGGGGTTCATCGCGGCAGTGCACCCCGGAGAAAAGCACTCCTCAAGGGCGGCGAGGAAAGCGCGCGTCGCACAGGCCAAAGCCGCCACCTTGATCTCTTCGGCCCAGAATTGGTGCAGGATATCCGTCAACCGGTGCGCCCACTGGCCCAATTCCGGGCCACACGTCGCGAGATACGGGAAAACGCGGTAGACATTTTGCAAATTCACGGCCACTAGGCGGCTTGAGAAGCGCACGCCGTCTATCACCACCCAATCTTCGCTGCGATCTTCAACATAGGCTACGCCGAAGAGCGCCCGCGGTCGGCCAATGGCTAGGGCCTCTTCCACCAGGCCGCGAAGTTCCTCGGCGCTCGCGCTCTCTGGGCGGATATGCAGCCGCTCGAGGAGGCGTTCCCAATCAATGGTAAAAGGGATCTGCTCTAACAGGATCGGTTCCACAAAGCCTCCCAAGGTGCAGGGGAGGGGCATAAAGGCTACGCCCCTCCCCTATGAGGGCCTCACGAAAGGCCGACGATCTTGCCTTCCGGCGTGAGGTCAATATCCATAAAAGACGGGCGCCGCGGCAAGCCGGGCATGGTGCGCATATCGCCGCACAAGGGGTAAAGGAACCCCGCCCCCACGCTGGCGCGAATATCGCGGACGGGCAAACGCCACCCTTTGGGCGCCCCTTTGAGCGAGGGATCGTGCGAGAGGGAAAGGTGCGTCTTGGCCATGCAGATGGGCAAATTGTCGTAGCCGAGTTTTGTGTACAGGGCGATTTTGGCCTCCGCCTCGGGCAGGTAGTCCACCCCATCGGCGCCGTAAATTTGCGTGGCGATGATCTCGATCTTTTCTTTGATGGGGATATCCAGCGGGTACAGGAACTGAAAGGTATTCGGCTTTTCGGCAGCCCTGACCACAGCCTCGGCGAGTTCGCGCGCGCCCGCACCGCCCTTGGCCCAGTGCTCGCTGGGGAGGGCGTCCTCGGCGCCGGCATCGAGGGCGATCTTGCGGATGAGGTCAATCTCGCGGTCGGTATCCGTATCGAAGCGATTGATACACACCACCACCGGCACGCCGAAGCGGCGGGCGATGTTGATCTGGGCGATAAGGTTCGCACAGCCGCGCTGAAGGGCCTCCAGGTTCTCGGTGCGCAATTCCTTGGGGAGCGGCTTCCCCGGCACGACGCGCCCCAGGCCGCCGTGCATCTTGAGCGCGCGCACCGTGGCCACCATCACCACACAGTTGGGGATGAGGCCACTCACTCGGCATTTGATATCGAAGAACTTTTCCATGCCGATATCCGCGCCAAAGCCCGATTCCGTCACGACGTAATCGGCCAGTTTCGTGGCGATGAGATCGGCGATGCAAGAGGAATTGCCGTGGGCGATATTGGCAAACGGCCCGGCATGCACAAAAGCCGGCGTATGCTCCAAAGTTTGTAGGAGGTTCGGCATCAGGGCATCTTTCAAAAGGACGGCCATCGCCCCGGCCACGCCGAGATCCTCCGTGGTGATGGGGTTGCCGCTCATATCGGTAGCCACGACGATGCGCCCCAAGCGGCGGCGCATATCTTGCAAATCAGTGGCCAGGGCGAGGATGGCCATCACCTCGCTCGCCACCGTGATATCGAACCCCGCCTCGCGCGGGATGCCGTTCCGTTCGCCGCCCAGGCCGATGACGATCTCCCGCAAGGCGGCGTCCTCCACATCCACCACGCGGTTCCAGAGGATGGAAAAGGGGTCTATATTCAAGCGGCGCAGGCCGGCCTCGGCCAAGGATTTATCTCCCAGGCGGCGCTCGTGGAGCATCCGCGCGTCAATGGCCGCAGCACACAGGTTATGCGCTACCCCCACGGCGTGGATATCTCCCGTGAGGTGCAGGTTGAAATCCTCCATGGGCACGATTTGCGAATACCCCCCGCCGGCGGCGCCCCCCTTGATGCCGAAGGTCGGCCCCATCGAGGGTTGGCGGATGCAGGTAAAGACCTTGTAACCCAATTGCGAGCCGAGCGCCTGGCTCAGGCCCACCGTCGTGGTCGTTTTCCCCTCACCGAGGGGCGTGGGGGTGATCGCCGTGACGTCAATATATTTCGCATTAGGGCGATCCTTAAAGCGCTCAAGGACGTCGAGATGCACCTTGGCCTTATACCAACCATAGGGATCAATATCCGTCGGCTCTAGGCCGATCTCCTTGGCGATCTCCAAAATGGGCTTCAGGTCAGCCTCTTGAGCAATTTCCAGGTCGCTTTTCATACCATCCTCCCGAGCCATGATGCGCAAAACACGACCATTATAAACGCGCTAGAGGAGGGGTCAAGCGAGGTGAGATCGTTCACACTGCCCAGTAGCCTGCGGCGTAG
>Ga0315298_1009427_pt1 | contig 12078 bp, 10 predicted proteins | sample WHS_1_MG_FD_203077 | JGI IMG/M metagenome (GOLD analysis project Ga0315298, IMG submission 203077) | Extremophilic microbial mat communities from Washburn Hot Springs, YNP, Wyoming, USA - WHS_1_MG | ecosystem: Environmental > Aquatic > Thermal springs > Hot (42-90C) | place: USA: Wyoming... | reverse complement strand
GTCCACCCAGACGGCTTGCAGCCGCTGACCCGGTACACCATTGTCCTTGGCCGGCACATCTACCTGTATGGAGTTCCCGGTCATGGCCACCGGCGAGCGCATCTTGCCCATGGCGTCCATGGGCGGGGGGATAGCGTACTCGCCACACCAGGCCGGCTGTGAGGCCGGTGCTGTGGCCGAGGCCGTGGCCCTTGCTGTAGCCGGGGCAGTGCTCGGGACGGTCGGGCGGCCCGCGGGTCGGGCCTTCACGTACCAGACGCGGTAAACATGGATGCAGTGCAAGAGGTCAACCGGAACAGTGCCGGCCAGGTCGTGCAACACTACATTCACTTCGGCGGAGCCAGGTTGGCCGGCGTTCTCGATGGCCACTTGAAACGCCACGATCTCACCGCGGGCCGCGGCCAGGCGGACCTTGCGCTCGGCGCCGCTCCAGACCGCGTTGGCCCGCTTGAATCCTTGCTTGTCCGGCTCGAACAACGGCAGCGTGGAAACGGGGTCTACTTCGACGCCTTCCGGAAAGGCCCAGACGGTAAGATCGCCAGCCTGCTTCAGATAATAGGCGGCTTTCGGCTTCCATGGCGTTTCCGGCAGGGCAGGCGCGGAGACCTTCTGGCTGACGGTGCCGCTGCGCTCGACCCACTCCGACACGTTGCCGGCCGCGTCAACCGCGGCGACGGCAACGAAGACCTCCTGGCCGGCCGGCAGGTCCTCCAGCGTGATTACGTCGTCGGCCGGGCGGTCCTTGAGCATTCTGCCGCGAGCCGGCGTACGGTCGGCGATCTGCCCGGCTTGCGCATGCACCTGCTCATCATACCGGTCGTGGGGGATCTCGACCTGCCACGGTTCCATCTGTTTGCCATCGACCTTGACGAGGTAGCCCAGAACTCCGGAGGCCGGCGTGATACGAATCTGTAATGCACCGGCGTCCGGCGTCGCATGGGTCAGATCAGGCTCGACCGCCATGATCTTCGGCGCGGGCGGGATCTGCGCCTGTTTGTCACCCACCTCCACGAGCAGGTAGGGCTCGTGACCCTTGGACTCGCGGGTGTGGATGTACTCGTTGATCGTGTGTGTACTCGAACCGTCCATGATCGCCAGACCGTCGCCCAGTCCCGCGACCAGCGCCTGGACGACCCTGGGGTCCACCGGCACTTTCCAGTAGCCGCCCTCCGCCTTGACCAGCTCGCCGACGCAGACGAAGGAGTTCAGATGGCCGTTGATGACGAAACTCAGGTCGCTGCCCTTCCACGCCCACGACTTGCTCTGGTAGCTGGCCTCGTTGAACGTGGCGCCGTGACCTTTGGGGTCGGGCTTGTAGCTCTGGTCCTGCTCGCCCTCGACCCATCGGCTGCTGACCGTCGAGATGGTGATCCAGCGAAGGTTGGTCCCCCGGTCCGGGATGAGGGTCTTCTGCTCGCTGCCGGCCGGGTGGATGAACAGCTCGGCCGAACGGATCTGCCGGCCCTTGACGGCCGATACGTCGAAGCCGATCAGCCCGAACTCCTGGAGGACCTTGAGCTTCATGCGGTCAGTCCGGCCCATCGAGCAGTCGGCCTCTTCGCCCATGGCGCTGATCCAGACGTCTTTGATGTCCGGGCAGCGGATCGTTTCGGCCCGGACGGGACGACTCAGGAAAACAACCAGACCGACAACGCCAAGTGCATGTGCGACAGGTCTGCCGGCGAACATGCGTATTCTCCTTGCTTTGCCTGGCTTACGCTTCGGGCTCGTTCAACAGTAACGGACGCCCCCACGGGCGCTGCAGGTCCGTTGGACGGCAACGGATGTCCTTGCCGGCGCTGCGGGATGGTTGGGCAGTGTGGCTTTCTATGGCCGCGATCAGGCCGGCGGCGAGCCAGGCTGGGCCGGGGGGCTCTCCGCCGGCGGGCTGGCGCTGGGAGCCGGTGCGGGCGGGGCGGCGGGTGCGGCGCCGGCTTCGGCGGGCGCGGGGGCCTCGGCGGTCTGGGCCGCGGCCTCGGCTTCAGGCTGCTCCTCGACGTAGATCTCCTCGACGTCGATCGCGTCGACGTCCTTGCGGAGCAGGAGATAGGCCATGCTGCTGCCCGTGAAGTAGAACGCCACCAGCCAACTGTGCAGGAGCCCCCACAGCAGGCACGTCCAGAGGGCGATCAACCCGAACAGTAGGACCTCGCCGGGTCCCACGAGCTGCCAGTCCAAGGTATGGGGCTTGAGGTCCAGGAAGGTCGGCGGCTGCCAGACCACGTCGAGCTTGTGCAGGCCGAACCCGGCCTCCGGACGGGACGGGAACATCCCGGCGCCCACGAAAACATGTACGGCCGTCAGCATCAGCCACACGAAGAACCGCAGGAACAGGTAGCACAGGCTGCCGTAGACGATGAGGGTGAGGGCATAAAGAATGGACTTCCACGGCCGGCTGTAGACGTAGACGAACCCGCGGCTGATGGCATCGAAGGCATCGGACCCTTCAGCGGCGATGACGGGCGCGAACAGGTGTCCGCCAGCCAGCAGGCCGACGGTGATAAAGGCGATCGCCAGTCCCCCCAGCAGGGCCAGGAACCACAGCAGGCCTACCAGGACGTCTCCGAAGAACGGGATGCTGCCAACCAACCCGCCGACCATCAGCAAGAGACCGAAGACCACGATGAACAGGAGGCTGATGACCGGGGCAAAGAAAAACCCCCAGAACTTGGAGAGGGCGAAACGCAGGGCGGCGCGCAGGCCGATTCGCTCATCCTTGGCGAAAAGCATGACGGCCGCGCGGCAGATGGCGCCGCCGGCCAGCGCCCAAATGGCCAGAGCCAGTGGAATGAACAGCGCCGAATAGACCCAGTGCACCTTCAGCAGCCATACCAGGCCGTACCAGAGCATGACCAGCGAGGCCAGCACGCCTCTCTGCGGCTCGAGCGGCAGTGATACCCCCGGCATGCGGACGGGCGCAAGGACCGATGGGTCCTGGCCGTGCACGACCGTACCGAGGCCCTCGGTCAAGCGGAGCTGCCCCGCGGCAAACACGGCGTCGCGGAGGCACCCCATCTGGTAGGAGACGTATTCGCGGAACGGGCCAATCGGCCGGACGTCCCTGAGTTCCGTCAGGCGAGTCTGCATCTCACGGAGCAAGCCCTGTTGCGCCTCCGGCGTGGCCGCGCCGTGCCGGCGCTCCCGGTATTGCTGTACGATCTTTTCTTCAATCCGGTCGGCGGCGCTGGCGGGATTGGCGCGGGCCTCCTTCCGCGCCTCGTCCGGTTTGGCCAGGCCGAGGTCCACGAGGAATCTGGCGAGGGCGTTGTATCGCTTCTCGTCCGCGGCCTGGTTGTACCCGGGTCGGCCGCCGGTTGCCGCATAGCTGGCGATCTCACCGGGCCAGACGCCCTGGCCGGCATGGACCCACAGGAAATCCAGGGTCCCGCCGAGCAGGAACGTCAGGAAGAGACCCGCCAGCGCCAGCACGATCTTGGTGGAGTGCAGGGCGGACCGGAATCCGCCGAACAGGCGAGTGAAGGCAAAAGTACTGTGCCAATCGATCCGATGCAGCACGACCTGCTCCTGCGCCATGAACCGTTCCTCCTTGCCGGAAAGCCGTTCCCGCCGACTGACTCGCAAAAACGGTCGCCCGTCTGAAGGCCGCCCGACCGCCAGCGGCCCAACTACGGTCACTATCCAGACCTGGCAACAAAAGCCGGCCGGCTTGTTCGAGACCGGCCGCAAATCAAAGTCCAATTATAAGCGGCATCCGCGCGCTGGCAACTGCTAGCCCGTGGGACTCGACGGGTTCTCGAGCGACAGGTCCGTCGCCCCGTCGAGGGGTTCGCTGATACGGTACTCCTCGTTCAGCCACTTTCCCAGGTCGATCATCTGGCACCGCAGGGAGCAGAACGGTCGGTAAGGGATCTCCGCCAGCTCCGCATAGGGCGTCTTGCGGCGACAAGTTGGACAGATCAGTTCGGCCATTTGAAAACCGTTGGTGCGGGTGCCAGGCACGACATAAGGCACCTGTTCTCCCGCTTCATCCCATATTCTACGTCCGCTAGCGAGAGCCGGCCAGAGCCCCCCAAAACAAGGGACTAAGGCCGTGGCGAGCAGCAAGTGACGAGAGGTGGGGACAGTTACTTGGCGGAGCCGTTGCCGCCGGAGCGGGTGCCGGACTTGCCCCCAGGGGGCCCGCTGCCGGCGGCACCTTTGTCGCCGGCGGAACCGGCGGCCTTGCTGTCGGCGGCGGCAGGCGACGGCGCCGGTTGCCCATCCGACTTGGCAGCGTCGGCGTAAGTCTTGCTGCGATAATCTGTTGCGTAGAAGCCGCTTCCTTTGAACAGGATGGCCGCGCCGGTGCCGATCAGCCTGCGAGTCTTGGCACGGTGACATTGTGGGCAGACCTTCACCGGATCGGCCTTGATGGACTGGAACCTCTCGAACTCGTGTCCGCATGACTCACAACGATACGCATAGGTCGGCATCGACGCTCACTCCCCGGTATCTCCGTCGCTGGGCGCCTGCCCCTCGGTGGCAGGCTCGGCAGCAGGGCTGACCCGCTTGGCCACCACGACGGTGGCCGGTCGTAAGATCATGTCACGCATGGTATAACCTGCCTGGGCAACCTGAATAATGTGCTCCGGTTCGACCCGGTCCGTCGGGTGGTGGGCGACTGCCTGGTGGTGCTTTGGGTCAAACGGATCGCCTTCGGCCGGCTCCATCCGCTGCAGGCCGAACTCGCCCAGGATTTTGAGCAACTGCTCGTAGACGATCCTCACGCCGTCGGCAATCACCTTGATGTCGGTGGCAGACCGGGTCGCTTGCAGCGTCCGCTCAAGATTGTCCAGCACGGGCAGCAGGGCCTTGGCCAGATCGGCCTGTCCGTGACGGGCGGCGTCCCTTCGCTCGGCGGCAGCCCGCTTCTGACCATTTTGCCACTCTGCCAGGGCCCTCAAGTACTTGTCCTTCACCTTCTCCAGCTCGTTGCGCAGGGACTCGACCTCGGATGGCCCGGCCTCCACCGAACCGTGTTCCTGGCCGCCGTCACCTTGGCCTGGCGACTGGGGCTTGCCGGGTTCGGCCCGATTCTCGCTCGAATCAGCTGGCTCGTTCAGATCTTGCATCATCCGCACGCTCCTGCCTCGCACCGTTGATCAGCCGCCAACCGGGTGGCCGCCATCGTCGGTGCGCCTACCGAAATACTCCTTTAAGCGTTCGACGAAACCCTTGGACTCGGGCAGGACTCGCTGGTCCTCGGTTTCGGCGAACCGCCTAAGCAATTCTTCCTGCTGCTTGCTGATCTTTCGAGGCACCTCGATGTGAATCTGGACGATCTGGTCGCCGACGCGGCGGCTGTGCAGGTCGGGCACGCCCTGGCCGGTCAAACGATACGTGTCACCATATTGGGCGCCTCGCGGGATTTTCAGGGTAGTCCTGCCGCGGAGGGTGGGGACCTCGATCTCCGCACCGAGGGCAGCTTGTGTGAAGCTGATCGGCATCTGAAGGATGATGTCTTCCCCATGCCGACGGAAGAACGGGTGCTGCTTGACGTGAACGCGACAGTAGACGTCACCGCGCGGCCCGCCGTTCGTGCTCGGTTCGCCCTCGCCTCGGATCCGGACCGCCTGACCGTCGTGAATCCCCGCGGGGATCCGCACGTTCAGCTCTCGGCGCTGAGTTCTCAGGCCGCGTCCGCCGCAGGCTTGGCAGCGCTGCTTGGGCACTTTGCCCTGCCCCTCGCAGTTCGGGCAATCGGTGACGATCCGCCCCATCAGCAGGCCGAAGCCGGTAGTCTGTTCGACCTGGCCGTAGCCGCCGCACGCCTGGCAGACCTGGAGGGAAGAGCCGGGCTCGGCCCCGCGGCCGCCGCAGCGATCGCAGTAGTCGACGCGGTCAAAGGAGACGGTCCGTTCGGTGCCGCTGAGGACCTCCTCGAGTTCGATCTCGACGGCGACCTCGAGGTCGGCCCCGGCCCGCGGCCTGGCGCGGCCGCGGCCGCCGAATCCGAAAGCCCCCAGGATGTCGTCGAACATCGAGAAGATGTCCTGGGGGTTCATCGACGAGAAGTCGTGCAATCCCTGGCCGGCCAGCCCGGCGTGGCCGTAGCGATCGTAGATGCTCCGCTTCTGAGGGTCGGAAAGGACCTCGTAGGCCTCGGCGGCCTGCTTGAACTTCGTCTCGGCCTCGGGGTCGTTGCGGTTGCGATCAGGGTGGTACTTCAGCGCTGCCTGTCGGTACGCCTTCTTGATCTGCTCGGGCGTCGCCTCGCGGTCGATCCCGAGCACGTCGTAGTAATCTCGTTTGGCAGCCACAGGCATAACTTCTCAGCATGGGGGCATGGCCCTCAGCGAACCGCGCCGGCCACTTCCTTCTTCTCGTCTTCCTTGAGTTCGGTCACCAGCACCTGGGTGGTCAGAAGGACCGACGCGACGCTGGCGGCGTTCTGCAAGGCCGTGCGCGACACCTTGGCCGGATCGAGAATGCCCGCCTTGAACATATCGACCAGTTCGCCCTTGGTGGCGTCAAAGCCGAAGTTGCCGCCTTTTTCGCGGATCTGATCGATGATGACCGCTCCGTCGAAGCCGGCGTTCTTGACGATCTGACGGGTGGGACTCTCCAGGGCCTTCAGAACGATGTCGACGCCCACCTTCTCATCGCCACGCGCGTTCTGGCGGACCTTGGTGACCTCTTCGATCGCCTTGAGGAACGCGACGCCGCCGCCGGCGACAATGCCTTCCTCGATAGCGGCCTTGGTGGCGTGCAGGGCGTCATCGACCAGGTCCTTGCGTTCCTTGACCTCGGTCTCGGTGGCGCCGCCGACGCGGACGACCGCGACGCCGCCGGTCAGTTTGGCCAGCCGCTCCTGGAGTTTCTCGCGGTCGTAGTCACTCGTGGTCTTTTCGATCATGGCGCGGATCTGGTCGGCGCGGGCCTGCACGTCCTTTTTCTTGCCGGCCCCTTCAATGATCGTCGTGTTATCCTTGTCTACAACCACCTTCTTGGCCGAGCCGAGCTGGCTTATCTCGATGCTTTCGAGCTTCAAACCCTTGTCCTCGCTGATGAACTCGCCGCCGGTCAGTATGGCCACGTCCTGCATGATGGCCTTGCGGCGGTCGCCGAAGCCGGGGGCCTTGACGGCACAGCACTTGATGATACCGCGAAGGCGGTTGACCACCAGCAGCGCCAGAGCCTCGCCTTCCACGTCCTCCGCGATCACCAGCAGAGGCTTGCCGGCGGTAACGATCTTCTCGAGCAACGGGATGATGTCCCGGGCGCTGCTGATCTTCTTTTCGTAGATCAGGATCAGGCAGTCCTCGAGGACGCACTCGAGGTTCGTCGGGTTGGTCACGAAGTAGGGCGAGATGAAGCCCTTGTCGAATCGCATGCCCTGGACGACCTCCTTGGTGGTCTCGAAGCTCTTGCCCTCCTCGATCTCGACCACGCCCTCGCCGCCGACTTCCTTGAGGATGTCCGCGAGCAGCTGGCCGACGTCCTCGGAGCCGTTGGCGCTGACGGTGCCGACCTTGGCGATCTCGGTCCACTTGCCTTTGACCTGGACGGCCTGGTCGCGGATGGACTTGACGGCCGCCTCGACCGCCTTGTCGATGCCTCTCTTGATCGCCGAGGGGTTGACGCCGGCGGTCACCGCCTTGAGGCCTTCCGCGTAGATGGCCTCGCCGAGGACGACGGCGGTGGTCGTACCGTCGCCGGCCAGGTCGCCGGTCTTGGTGGCGGCCTCGTTGAGGAGCTTGGCGCCCATGTTCTCGAAGGGGTCGGTCAGTTCGATTTCCTTGCTGACCGTCACGCCGTCCTTGGTGATTCGGGGGCTGCCCCAGGATTTCTGGAGGATCACGTTTCGCCCGGTGGGGCCGAGCGTGACCTTGACCGCGCCCGCCAGGCGGTTCATGCCGGTCATTACCTTCTGCCGTGCGGCCAGATCGAACATCAATTGTTTCGCTGCCATCGTCATCCCTCATATGGCTTGCGGCAGGCCGATCGTGACAGGCACGGACCCGCCGCTTGCAAACCCGTTACTTTTCCACCACGACCGCCAGGACGTCGGACTCGCGCATGATCACGAACTTGTCGCTTCCGATCTCGACCTCGCTGCCGGAGTACTTGCCGTACAGGACGACGTCGCCGACCTTGACCAGCATGGGGGCGCGCTTGCCGGTTTCGAGCATCTTGCCCGGGCCGACCGAGATCACCTCGCCCCGCTGCGGCTTCTCCTTGGCGGTGTCCGGCAGGACGATCCCGCCGGCGGTCTTCTCCTCCGGATCGGACGGCTTTACGACAATGCGATCATCCAGAGGACGCATCGCCTTGACCTTAGCACTCGTCGCAGTTGCCATGTTTGGCTCTCCCGTATATTTGCCGACAATTCCCTGTTTTGCCACACGATCAACGATCCGGCACGGCCGATCGGCCGGCGAAGCGTTGTCCGCCGGTGCGCCGGCCCGTTACCGTCAGTAGTCGCCCATGTCGCCCATGCCGCCGTACTCGTCACCCATGCCCTCGCCGGGCGGCCCGGCCTTCTCCTTCTTGGGTGCTTCAACCACGGCGCAGTTGGTGCTCAGCAGGACGCGAGCCACACTGCTGGCGTTCTCGAGGGCCGCGCGGACGACCTTGGCCGGGTCGATCACACCCGACTCGACGAGATCTTCGTACTTGCCGGTTTCCACGTTGAAGCCGAAGGCGCCCTTGCCCGCCGAGACCTTGTGGAAGACCACGCTGCCTTCGTAATCGCCGTTGGCGGCAATCGCCTTGATGGGCTCGGCGATGGCCCGCTTGACGATGTCGATTCCGATCTGCTCGTCCTCGATCTTGCTGGTGACCTTCTCGAGGGCCGGCAGGCAGCGGACCAGGGCCACGCCGCCGCCGGGGACGATGCCTTCCTCGATGGCCGCGCGCGTCGCATGCAAGGCGTCCTCGATGCGGGCCTTCTTCTCCTTGAGTTCCGACTCGGTCGCCGCTCCCGCGCGGATGACGGCCACGCCGCCGGACAGCTTCGCCAGCCGCTCCTGGAGCTTCTCGCGGTCGTAGTCGCTGGTGGTGGTTTCGATCTCCTGGCGGATCTGGCTGATGCGGCCCTGGATCTCCTTGGTGGAGCCGGCCCCTTCAATGATCGTGGTGTACTCGTTGTCGATGCGAACGCTCTTGGCCTGTCCGAGGTCGGCGATCTGCACGCCCTCGAGGTCGACGCCCAAGTCCTTCATGATCGCCTTGCCGCCGGTCAGGACGGCGATGTCCTGGAGCATCGCCTTGCGGCGGTCGCCGTAGCCGGGGGCCTTGACCGCGCAGGCCGTCAGTATGCCGCGGAGCTTGTTGACCACCAGGGTGGCCAGGGCCTCGCCCTCGACCTCCTCGGCGATGATCAGGAGCGGCCGCTTGGCCTGCACGACCTTCTCAAGCAGCGGGACCATCTTATGGGCGCTGGAGATCTTGTCCTCGTAGATCAGGACGAATGGCTTTTCGAGGACGCACTCCATGGTCTCCTGGTTGGTCACGAAGTGCGGGGACAGATAGCCGCGGTCGAACTGCATGCCCTCGACGACATCGACGACCGTCTCGAGGCTTTTCCCTTCCTCCACGGTGATCACGCCGTCCTTGCCCACCTTTTCGAAGCAGTCCGCCATCGTCTCGCCGATAGCCCGGTCGTTGTTCGCCGAAATCGAGGCGATGTTGACGATATCGTTGCGCCGGTCGAGGCGGATGGGCTTGGCCTGCTTCTTGAGCTCGTCGACGACAGCGGCGACGCCCTTGGCGATGCCGCGGGCGACGGCCATGGCGTCGGCCCCGGCGGCGACGGCCTTGAGCCCTTCGCGAAAGAGCGACTCAGCCAGCACGGTGGCGGTGGTGGTGCCGTCGCCGGCCACGTCGGAGGTCTTGCTGGCGGCCTCCCGGACCAGGCGGGCACCGAGATTCTCATATTTGTCCTTCAGTTCGATTTCCTCGGCCACCGTGACGCCGTCCTTGGTGACGGTCGGCACGCCCCAGCCCTTGTCGAGCACCGCGAATCGCCCCTTAGGACCCAAGGTGGCCTTCACTGCATTGGCTAGCTTCTCAACCCCCGTCAGTAAGCTCTTGCGGGCCTGTTCTTCAAAGGCGAGCATCTTGGCCGCCATTGACCTTGCCTCCTTTCACGCCGAATGCCGCTATGTTCTGTCAAGTAGACAACTTCTGCGCCTGATGTGCCCGCCCATGCAAACTCAATGCCAAACGGAGGCATTTCCGCTGCTTCCGTAAATGGTTGCTCCACAAATGTTTACGGATAGGCGAAGGCGGGGCGGTCTGGTGCGGGTGCTGCCAGCGTGACAGGGCCGTGCCGGCCGGTGGTCCGGGCAGTGCCAATGTGGCAGCCGGAGGGGAATAACCGTCCCACGACTCAGACGGACGGTAGCAGGAGACCTCCTCATAGTCGGGTATCGGGTGTCGGGTGTCGGGTATCGGGTGTCGGGTATCGGGTGTCGGGTATCGGGTGTCGGGTGTCGGGTGTCGGGCGACGGGTGTCGGGCGACGGGTGTCGGGCATCGAGCATCGGGCATCGTACATCGGGTGACGGGTGTCGTGAGTCGCGCTTTGGGAGTCGCGTGTCGGCCAAGCGGGTTCGGTACTGAGTGTCACTGGCGGCTTGCCCGCCAGTGCACGCTCCAGGCAAGCCCCTCATCCGCGCACTAGCAGTACCGCACCGTGCCGCCGAAGGCGCACGCTCCAGGCAAGACCGTCATCCGCATTCAGGCTCGACGACGGCCACCGGCACTGCGGCGAAAAACGCTTTACGGCGTGGCTGGCTTGGCGGACCACCACACCTTGCTGAAGTCGACCTTATCCGGCCGGACGACGCGCGAGCCGAAGTCCTGTTCGTAGTATGCCCAGAAGCGCTCTTCGTACCTCGGATCGGCGATGCGGAAGGCCGCTTTCTGGTGCTGCTCTCGCAGGAACTCGCGGTAGGCGCCTACCGGTTCCAGCCGGCCGGCCGGTCCGGCAATCACCGTGCCGCGGTTAAGAGGGCATCCGTGTCGGCGGGCTGGCCCGGCTGCGTGGACAGGCTGAGTTGCCCGAGCAGGTCGGTCCGTTGGCCCTGCAAGACCGGCCGCGGCGCCGACGACGGTGCCGCCCGCGGCTCTCCTTGCAGCGCCCGCTGAAGCTCCGCAAGGGCTTCGCGGGGCTTGCCCTGCTTCTTGAGTTCTTCGGCCCGCTGGAGCGCTTGCAGAAGCTCCGCGTCCCGCGAATCCACCGGCGCCGCCGGGCTGGGCTGACTCTGCGGGGTGGGCGCGGGCGCTGGCGCCCGTTGCAGCCTCGGGTCGACGAGCATGTAGGGTCGCGACGCGGCCGGCCGGGTCGCCTGCATAATCGGCGAAGTCGCCGTGGGTCTAGTCGCTTGCGGTGTCGGTGGGGCAGGGCGGGGGCGCAACAGGGCCAGATAGAGGCCGATCCAGCCGGCACTGACCACCACGATGATCCCGGCGATCAGGATCCAGTCGCGCCGTGGCATACGGCCTGGCTTCAGCATGAAATGCCTCCACCATTGGTTCCGTCGGGCCGCGTGGAGCGGACCGCGGTCGGACAGTACCGCAAGTACGTATATCTGCGATGGCACTGGAAATCCAGCCTTTCTGCCGAATCCCCCATATCCCGGTGGAATCCTGCTGCGCAAATCTGTATACTGGGTCTAACAGGCCTGCGGAACGCAGGTGGCGGAAAGGCCGTCAGGACGTGAATTGGCGTGGTCCGAGAGCTACCGCCGCATTGCGTGTCAAGGGGAAAGAAGCGATGCAATACCGGCCATTGTGCGTTGCAGCGGTGTGTCTTGCGCTGCCATCAGCGGCGCCGGCGACCGTCTGGAACGTCTCTTCCATCAGCCAGCTCAAGACGGCCCTGGCGAGTGTCAATCCCGGCGACCGGATCGAGATTCAATACGGCATCTACCAGGTCCGCAGGGCCGATGACCCCAAGCACTGGTTCCGGCGACCCTCGGGCAACGTCAACGGCCAGTCCATCCGCATCGTCGGCCTGCCCGGTCCCGGCGGCGAAAAGCCGGTCTTCGATGCCGGTGTGCCGGAGGGAGGCACGCCCAGCGACTACGCGATCGAACGCGGTCTGTTCTACATCTGGGACGACGTCTGCAAT
>Ga0315298_1009423_pt1 | contig 12081 bp, 11 predicted proteins | sample WHS_1_MG_FD_203077 | JGI IMG/M metagenome (GOLD analysis project Ga0315298, IMG submission 203077) | Extremophilic microbial mat communities from Washburn Hot Springs, YNP, Wyoming, USA - WHS_1_MG | ecosystem: Environmental > Aquatic > Thermal springs > Hot (42-90C) | place: USA: Wyoming... | reverse complement strand
CACCTTTTTTATGGAAGGAAAATAACACAAAAACAAAAAGCCTACGGGAAATGCTGAGAACCGTATGGTTTTATATAGTAGAAGCCCGAATCTTTAATCCCCATCACTGCCAACATCAGTAGATTTATCGCTCTGGTCTCTTCGTGAACCCGACCAAATGCGTCCAGTTCTCAGGAAAATGCTCTGTGAAAATCTGGAAGTAATACAGCTCCTCCTTGCAACGCAGGAAACTATGTTTTTCCCTTGCCGCCCTGTATGCATCATCTTCAATCGCTGTATCCACAAATTTCTCAATTGCAAACATGGAACCCGCACCGTCTGAAAATTTGCGTTTCTCCCGCTCTGTTATGTATTCTGGCAATCCGATTTTATTCATCAGTTTGCGGAGCACATACTTGTTAACACCATTATGAATTTTGTATGATGCAGGGAGTGTGTATGCAAATTCCACAACTGGCTGATACACAAATGGCACACGGAACTCAACACCGTGGGCAAAGAACATTCTATCGTCCCGCTGAAACGCATTGTTATGTGCGAAATACAGAAGATAAATCAGCTCCTCCTGCAGAGAGCCCCTGATTGTTTTCAGGTATGAATAGCCAGCAAAAAGTTCGTCACCGCCTTCTCCGGAGAGCAGTGCATCCACAAACCTTGATGCCTCTCTCACCACAATGTAGTTTGGAATAGCGCTTCTCACAAGTGCAAAATCAAATGATTCAAGGTAGTATATCACATCTGTGAGTACTGCGAGCATTTCTTCAAGGTCGTATTCCACAGTTTTATGCCTTATCCCGAGTTCATCAGCAAGTGCCTCTGCATGAATTGCATCATCACTGCCTTCCTTGAAGCATGCGGTGAATGTGCGTAAATCTGGCAGTTTCTTTGATGCATACCACACAATACACGATGAATCGATTCCTCCGCTCAGCAGGGCACCACACTTCTCTGAGAGATTGAATGCAACCGCTCTCCTGAGCAATGCATCCAGTTTTTTTATTGCCGCATCCATGCTACATTCACTTGCCCTCTCCGCTGCCTTCAGTACATGGTAACGCCTGCGATGAGTTTTTCCCTCACTTATTACAACCTCCTCTCCAGGATTTATGTATTCTGGCATACAGGGTAAGAGTGGTAGAAATCCCTTTAATTCAGAGGCAAAGTACACAAGTTCTCCGACCTTTGCGTAGTACATGGGTCTCACACCAAAATGGTCACGGAACAGATGAAACTCCTTTCCGTTCCAGACCACTCCTGCAAACGCACCCATGCATTGCTCAATCTTTCCAAGAGCACTGCTCCTTGCGATTGCCTCTGCACCCTTAAATCTACGCCATACTGCCAACCCGTCTAAAATACAGGTTGTTTCCTCGCTTGCATACACATCGCATGCATTTGAACTTGCCACGCAGAACGCAAAGTTTTTTCCTGTAATCGTTTTCTTTTTTCCGCCCCGATGTTCCATCCTTTCAATCATTTTTTTAACGGTGTGCGTATCCTCCTCTCCAATTACACCCGCAATACCGCTCATTTTCCACCACTCTCCAGAATCCTTCTGATGCGCTCTTTCTCATCAATTGGCTCACCGGTCTCAGGATCAACAGACATACATGCTCCGTTAATTATTCTTGTCACATCTCTGCCCCTTGCACACGGTCTTCCCTTTAACTGTGGCGCATCCAGTAATCCAATTTTTATCGCCTTAACAATCACATCAGGGTCTGCAAGCGATGCATCGGTGTCATCGCCCATGTTCTTTATGGCATCCAGCAACACACTGCATTCACTCTTTATCCTTCTCTTTCTCTCCTGTACCTCGTTATCAGATGCAAAGTCGGGTAAGCCAAGCAGTGCGTTTTCAATTGCACCCCTTGCAATCTTACAACTCTCAATCACCTCATCAGCAGTTGCTGCATGGTCTCCTTCCGAGTAGCCAACAACATGGACGATGTGCGGTTTTATAGCCATCGCAAAGAAAATTGAGGAAGCCATCTGCCCCTTTGCCACATTGAAATCCGCAGATAAACTGGCAAGTCCAGTTCTCACCATCCTGTAAATCCGAAAATTCTCATCCTGCATTGCCTCGACCATTTCCATCTTTGCCAGCATCTTTGCCAGGTCCATTTTTGGTGAAACACCGGGCGGGGTGTTAAACATGTACTGCATCACATAGTGCTTAACACCAGCACACTTTGCAATGTAGGTTGCGATGTATGCAGTTACCACCTCAATTACATCCGAGCAGTATCTCAGTGCCCATTGATGCGACTCGTTCACCTCCACTGCCACACCGTTCTGCGCATGCCACCTTATCACCTCAATGTTCTCCCTGATTGCATCACGCAAAGTTCTCCTGCTTCTTCCATCAAGTTCACTGTACCAGCAAACTGGAATTGCACCCCAGGCATTGTTTATGCGTTCTTTAAGCATGACCGCCCATTTATCCAGGTCATTTGTGCCACTGTAGCATCTAACAAGCGGGAAGTTTCCACAGCGTGTGGCAAGGTAAATCTCGGTCAGGTCCTCTGGCTTGCGTAACGGCACACCACCCGCACCATCAAGTGCGTTGTGCATAATCTCCTGCCTGAAGAAGAACTCCTGTGCATTCTGGTCTGGACCAATCGAGAGAATGTCAAGCACACCACTCTCCGCAATCCTTCTCGCGCCCTTCACGGTCTCTTCCAATGTGGGCCTTCCATAGTGGTGGCGGATGAGCGGGTAGGGATAGGTCTGCTCAATGCGTTCAGGTAGTGTTTGTGCTATTGCACAGCTCTCCCGCCTGCTCTGTATTCCCCTGAGATATGCTACAATATCCATTGTACTCTCGGTTGAAAACACACGGTCAAATGCAGCAGATGCCTTTGCCTTCTCTGCAACGGAGGGAGTGCCTCCAAATATAAATGTGGATTTTAAGTTGTGCTTCTCCCTTGCTTCCTTCAACTCACGGAACATGGGCTCTGCTGTCTCCGGTGTGAGGCGGTAACTGAGCGCTACAATATCTGGCTTTTCTTTAAGGCAGAATTCAACAACCTGCGGGATGCTCAGCCCCTGTCCAAGAAATTCTGTTTGATATCCGAGTGATGCAGCAAGTTCCAGAAAATGGTGAAGACCCATCACATGAATGCAGTTACCGATCGTTGCACCGACAATCCGTTTCATCTTTCATACCCCTGTTGTGATGTATTTCCTCAACTTCTTTATGCTGTAATTCTTGATTCCCATCTTTTCCAGCGTTCTTCCATCCTTTCTGAAGTCAGTTTCGAGGAGTGTGCTGGCAAGCGTAGTCATGGCACTTATCACAGGAGTTTCTATTCCTGAGTACTTCCCGAATTCTTCCAGTGGAACAAGGCTGAATGGAATGTCCTCGTAAAGATACCTGTGCTGGAGTGTCCTTGGTGCCATTACTCCCTTGTATGCTGGATTTCCGAGAATTGCATCGTAGAGCGTTTTTCCTGCGCTGTCGTATGAAAGATAGAGCCATTCCCTTGCAGTGTGTACCCGTATGCCAAGTGTTCTGGCAACCAGAACCCGTTCCATGTCCATTTTCTCAAGAATTTTTGATGTGGTCTGTCCCACACCCTCGATATAAAACTCAAAGTCAGATTTCTCATCTTCAATTCGTCCAGCATTTAGCAGTGTAATGCCAGGATGAAATATTGCCCCGATATTATCCATGCTTGTTTCCAGCACATTGCTCGCGGGCACAAACTGGGGATAAACCTTGTTGATTACCCTGAGGGCTTCAGGCGTTCTGTAACCTGGCAGGGCGGCACATGCCACCGTATTTTTTATCTGGAAAATGTGTGCCTGTGCAACATCCGTATGCCTCGAAACATATATCAGGGTTTGCGCCTCGCACACAATCACATCTGACCTGCATCCTTTGTTTTTGAGGATGTTTGCAAATTCAAGTGCACCGCCTGTGCGCCCGGGATTCAGCACAACAATCTGGCCATCCTGAAGGTAGGGTGCACAGTGCTCAGCATAATACGCGTGTCCCATTGCAGGAACAACAACCATGATTAAATCTGCGTCATCGAGGCAATCCTTCAAGCTCTCAGTTGCGTACACATTTCCAAAGCCAGTTATGAGTCCCTGCAGTTCAATTTTTCCGCTTCTCTCCTGAATTGCCCTGATTCTTTCTGCATTTCTTGTGTATATCCTCGTATCGAAACCCATCATTGAGATATGGGCTGCCATTGCAAGTCCACCATGGCCCGCACCAAGCACCGCAACACTCGGTTTCTCAACAATCCTGCTTTTCCGTTTTGCTCTCCTGGCATTCTTCATAAATATTCCCTCCATCTATCCATTGCCTCATCTTATAAAATACTTTCTGCACGCAAATTCATGGGTTTATTTAGGCATTGTCCACATCGATTTTATCTCCGCTCTGGCACTTGTAGCATCTGCGGTTACCTCAACTGCACCAATCTCGATTTTTCTGGTGAAAAACGGGGCATCAACCACGAGCGTCTCATACTCCCCGCCCTCCCCACTGGGATTCACTCCGTATTTCTCCTGCAGTTCCTTCAGTTTTTCAATTGTTGCCTTATCCAGTTCTCTTCCAAGCCATTCACTGCTCAGTCCCTCGGCAAACACACCAACGAATATCACACGCATGCCAGCATCCACAATCTCACGCAACAAACTGAGTTGATTTCTGCGCCAGAGTGGCGATATGCAGTGCTTTCCCGCAGAATAGGCAGCGTATCCAAATCTCTCATGCTGGTACTCTGATGCAATGGCGCCTGTGATGATGTAATCCGCATCCACCGCCTCAAATGCTCTGGCAATACACGCCAGTTCGTCTCCGTGAACTTCTACAATTACTGGCTCAAGCCCCATGCACCCTGCAACTGTGCCTGCATGCACTATGTTCGGGCTGTGAAACATGTATGATTCCCTGCTTTCTGGTATGAATATAAGTGCCTGCTCAATCTCGAACCCCATCTGAAGAGCAAGAAATGCAGCATATGTGGAATCCTTGCCGCCAGAAAAACATGCAACTGCCTTCATGCCTACCTGTAAATTGAGGAACTGGGAGGTGGCACTGTCTTTGTTGTCTTGCTCTTCTCCCGTATCTTCTGCAACTCCTTTTCGATGCGCAGGGCTTCCTCATACAGTGGTTTTGCATCAAGTTTTGTGTGCAGGAGAATGCGGTCCAGTACCTCTATCACCTTTGCTGCAGCCCGTGCATCGGGAATGTCCTGATACGCCTCTGCAAGCAGGCAAATCACATCAAAGTCCCTGATTTTTCCCTCATTTAGAAGCACGCCCGCAATACCTGTAATTATTCCCTCGGTGAACGGAAACACATTTGGCTCAACCAGCAACTCCCTTGCCCGCTTTGTGCTGCCGACCCCATAGACCTTCATTCCGGCTCTGCTGTCCTCATCGCCTCCGTCCTCAATCACAAGGCCCTCTGGTGATACGAGAAGCCCGCATTTCTGTTCCTCAATCCAGTCGAGCATTGTATTTGCAATTACCTTCACCATATTCGGGGGTGGCTGGAGTTCTGATGTAAATACCACAATTTTATCTCCATCGCCTCTACCAGATAACTTTGAGCCCGCATAAATTCGCACGGGATGATGCGGTTCTGAGTTCTTTATGAGCGAGACCACGGGAAACTGCGGAGCATCCAGTATTCCAATCTGTTCCAGTTTTAGTTCAGTAATCAGAAAATTTGCTACGATGGAACTAACAAGGCCCACGCTGGGAAACCCGTCAATCACAATTGCGTTTTTGAGGTCCATCTTCTTTAGCTCATAGATTCTTACATCTTCATACATACTTGTCATTACCCTCATGTTGAGGAAATACTTAAATTTAAGTATGGTAATTACGGAGCATGCGGGAAAAAAAGGCGGAAAAAGGCGACACGGTAAGCGTGGAGTATGTTGGGTACTTCACAAATGGCCAGGTATTTGATACAAACATACTTGAGGTTGCAAAGAAGCATCGAATGTACAATCCAAGACAGGATTACGCTCCGTTTGTATTTAAAATTGGTGAGGGAAGGGTGATCAGAGGTTTCGAAAACGCAGTACTGGGTATGTCTGTTGGTGAAAAGAAACGGGTGACAATTCCGCCAGAGGATGCATATGGTGTAAACACGAACCACCCGCTTTCAGGTAAGACCCTGATATTTGACATTCATGTTCTGGCAATTGAAAAGAAAAAGTGATTGATTTGAGCACCGTGATAAATGGGCGAGAAATTGCAGAGCAGATTTACAGCAGGTATGGGAGTGAAGTAAATGGCAGTTGTATCGGAGTGCTCCGTAGCGATGCGGATGCTGCGGGCATATATGCTGGCGTAGTTAAAAGAAGTGCAAAAAATCTGGATGTGCTTGTGAAAGAAATCTGCATCAGCGCCAGTGTGCAAATTGAAGAAATTGTGCACGGAATTGAGGCACTGAAGGATTGTGATGGCATTCTGATACAGGGTCCATTTAAAAACATAGATATGGAGCGTGTGTACAAATTCCTGTCGCCAGAAAAAGACATTGAGGGCATGTGTGCATCGCACATGGGTGTGCTCTTCAGGAAGTTAGATGCAGATATTCCACTCCCCTGCACACCTGCTGCGGTAATGCAAATCATTGAGCATGTGAATTTTGATTTAACCGGGGCGCCAGTTTGTATTGTAAATCACTCTGCAGTTATTGGCAAGCCGCTTGCAATCATGCTACTGGCTAGAAATGCTACGGTCTCAATTTGTCATGAATACACAAAAAATCTCGCCATGTTCACATCAGGTGCGGATGTGGTGGTTTGCGGTGTGGGCATACCCGGGTTTTTGAAGGCGGACATGATAAAGGAGGGTGCGTTTGTGATTGATTGCGGGATGAATCGTGTTGCTGGCAGAGTTACGGGTGATGCCGATTTCGATGGTATGCTGGAAAAATGCAGTTATATCACGCCAGTGCCTGGTGGTGTTGGACCGGTGACAACAAGCATGCTTTTCAGGAACCTGGCAATTCTGAAAAAAATGTACAGATGAGAACTTATTCAAGGTCGATGTAGATGCGCTTGTTCTTTTTGCCCTTGCTCTCATAACTCTTGAATTTTATCTTTCCAATTTCTGAGGTATTTCGCACATGGGTGCCACCATCTGCCTGTGCATCAAAGCCAGTAATTTCTACAACACGGATGTGCTCATATTTTTGATAGAGTTCTGGATTTACACGCATTAAATCTGGATTTTTTGAAAATTCTTCCCTTGAAATCATGTACGCCCTGACTTCTAATCCACTCGCAGCCACAATGTTACTCTCCTCCACAATTTTCTGTGCGCGTTCCTTGCTCATGTTCTCAAATGAGAGGTCGAGCCGCGCTGAGCCCTCGTACAGCTGATTACCCGTGATTGTAACACCAAATCGCTTGTATGCAACACCAGATATTACATGCACTGCAGTATGTGTACGCATTATTTTATACCGTCTTTCCCAGTTAAGAATGCAGTGCACTACCTCGTTGTTCCTGGGAAGTATGCCATCAATCACATGCGCATCGCTCTCAACCCGGATAACTCTGGCAACTCCTGCGGAGGAAATAATCTCGCCGGTATCACATGGCTGACCACCGCCACCAGGATAAAAGGCAGATTTATCTAGAAAAACCGAGTTTTCACGACATGCTAAAACCGTGGCATCAAATTCCTTTAGATATGCATCCTGAAGATAAATCCATTCCATGCACGCATGAGATTGTGCGGATATATAAAGGTAGTTGCAGGCATCTCAGCATGATTGAGATGTTGTTCGAAACGAATATTTCAATCTTTCAAAGAGATGAACATACTTAAATAATGAAATGGCATAAGGGTAAATTATGCCTAGCAATACTCTCGACATAAAAACACTCGAGACCTGGCTCTGGGAGGCGGCATGTAAAATAAGGGGTGAGATTGACGCACCGAAATACAAGGATTTCATCCTGCCAATCATTTTTATAAAAAGGCTTTCTGATGTATTTGAGGATGAGATAAAAAAACTTTCTGAGAAATATGGTGACAAAAAAATGGCGGAACAATTTGTGGAGGAAGATCATGCTCTTGTGCGATTTTACATTCCAGTAGAGGGGAGATGGGAAAACATCGCAAAGCAAACCACGGGCATCGGGGAATACCTTACAAGGGCGGTGCGCTCCATTGCGAAAGAAAATCCAAAGTTAGATGGTGTGATAAATACCGTGGATTTCAATGCCACAACTTCGGGACAGCGCATTATCAGTGATGAAAAACTGAAAGAACTTATAAGTGTGCTCGGGAGGTACAGACTTGGCTTAGATGATGTAGAGCCAGATATTCTAGGAAGGGCTTACGAATATCTTTTGAGAAAATTTGCAGAGGGTTCCGGCCAGAGTGCAGGGGAATTCTACACACCAAAAGAGGTTGCAGTATTGATGGCAAATATACTGGATCCATGGCCATGCATGGAAGTTTATGACCCTTGTGCTGGCAGTGGCGGGCTTCTTATCAAAACATATCTGAGATTTAAAGAAAAATACAAAACAGGCACGGAAGTAGCACCGCTGAAGTTCTACGGGCAGGAAATCTCACCATCCACCTACGCTATGGCAAAGATGAACGCATTCATACACGATATGGAGGCAGAGATTGCTCTCGGAGATACAATGAATACACCAAAATTCCTGAATCCAGATGGCTCGCTGAAAAAATTTGATTTAGTTACCGCAAATCCGATGTGGAATCAGGATTTTTCGCAATCTGTGTATGAAAATGACCCGTACAATCGGTTTATATTTGGGATTCCACCATCGAACAGTGGGGACTGGGGCTGGATACAGCACATGTTTGCGTCTCTGAAGGAAAAAGGTAAAATGGCAGTCGTTCTGGATACGGGTGCGGTTTCGAGAGGAAGCGGAAACACGGGTAAGAATAAGGAGCGAGACATAAGAAAAAATTTTGTGGAAAAGGATTTAGTGGAAGCGGTGATTCTTCTCCCTGAAAATCTATTTTACAATACCACCGCACCTGGCATAATCATCGTAATCAATAAAAACAAGCCAGAAGAGCGGAAAGACAAAATTCTTCTGATTAATGCTGCGGAGTTATATGCAAAAGGTAGACCAAAAAATTATTTGCCTGATGAAACCATTGAGAAAATATCAAAGATATATCTCGACTGGAAGGAGGAGGAAGGCATAAGTAAGATTATCAGCAGAGAAGAAGCAATCAGAAACGACTACAACCTGAGCCCTTCCAGATATGTTGCAAAGAATGGCGGTGATGATGTAATACCACTGGAGGATGCAATTGTGCAACTGAGAGAGGCAGAGGAGGAGAGAAAATCGGCGGATGAACGGATGAATAAGATACTTGCAGAGATGGGGCTATCGGTATGAGAATTCTATTGGACACTAACATTTTCATCTATCGAGAAGACAATACTGTCATTCCACAAGAACTCCAAGATTTATTACAGATACTGAGTAAAGTCAGAGCTGAAATTCTCATCCATCCTTTATCTCTTCAGGAATTGGAGAAAGATAAGAACGAAACCAGAAGACAAATAATTCTCTCCAAACTGGGTTCGTATCCCCAACTAGAATCTCCACCAGACCTATCAAAAGATGATGAATTCAAAAAGAGAATTTCTGAGGTCAACGACCATGATATAATAGATAACAACCTCTTATTTGCTGTTTACAAAAACGCCGTTGATTTCCTGATAACAGAGGATAAAGGAATTCATAAGAAGGCTTCCGACATCGGAATAACAGAGAGAGTTCTATTGATAGATGATGCGCTCCAGATATTCAAAAAAGATATTACGACATCTAAACCCATATCCCCTCCAGCACTGAAAGAGGTTTTTGTCTATAACTTAGATTTGAACGACCCCATCTTCGATAAGTTGAAGAAAGATTATCCTGAATTCGTGGAGAAATGGTTTCCGAAGATATCCAGAGAAGGTAGAAAATGCTGGGTCTATCATAAAAGTGACGGTAAAATCGGAGCTTTATTGATATTCAAAATCGAAGATGAATCAATAGAAGGAATCCCTTCACTGCCAAAGAAAAAACGTTTGAAGATATCAACCTTCATTGTAACCAATGTCGGTCAGAAGATAGGCGAATTGTTCATCAAGCTTTCCGTTGATTTTTGTGTGAAGAACAATTTGTCAGAGATGTATCTGACCCATTTCACCGAGCCTGATGACAGACTGGTCAGGCTAATATCGGAATACGGTTTCCGGAAGGTATCTGTCAATCTACGAAAAGAGGATATCTATCTGAAAAGGATTATTCCAGATGCCTCATCTGTAAAAGAAATGACCCCATTGCAGGTTGTAAACGAATATTATCCGAGTTTCTATGACGGAGCAAATGTCGGCAAGTATATCATTCCCATACAACCGGCATTTCACAACCAATTATTCACGGACTATATCGGACGCCAGACAACATTAAACGAACATAGCGGAGAGTTCATTGTCGAGGGTAATACGATAAAGAAGGCTTATCTCACTAATTCAAAAATAACTAAAATTCAATCCGGGGATATCCTCCTTTTTTACAGGTCCAAAGATAGGTCGGAGATCACCTCACTCGGCATTGTGGAATCTATTCACAAGCGATTGGCCGACCCAGATAAGATAATGAAAGTTGTCGGAAAGAGAACTGTGTATTCCTGCGATGAAATAAAGAGGATGGCAAAGAAACCGACAACGGTTCTTCTTTTCTATCACATCTGCCATCTTCCCAATCCGATTTCATATCAAACATTGAAAGATATTGGCGCCTTGTCTGGTCCACCCCAATCAATCTGCGGAGTCAATGAAAATAGTTACAGAGAACTAATAAGGAGGAGCGGTATAAATGAACGTTTTACTGTCCATTAAGCCGATGTATGCCAATGCCATACTGAGCGGCGAGAAGGAATACGAGTTTCGGAAGGTTATATTCAAGAACAGGAACATCGAGAAGGTCTATATTTATTCATCATCCCCTGTAAAAAAGATAGTCGGCGTGTTCATCGTTGGCGACATAATCGAGGACCACCCAAAACGCATTTGGAAGAAGTGCAAGAATAAATCAGGAATACAAAAAGAAGATTTCTTCAACTACTTCAACGGATGTGAGAAGGGATACGCAATAAAAATCTCAGACCTGAGAATTTTCAGAGTGCCAATAGACCCGAGAACATTTTGCCCCGACTTCGTTCCCCCACAATCCTTCTGTTATTTCGATGGGACAAGAATGGGAGGGTTTGAGGATGAATAAAATTCCATCTGAAACCAATATCGCCGGTGGATTAATGGCAGACAGAACCGCATGCCCACCTGGCTTCAAAATGACCGAACTCGGGCCACTGCCAGAGGAGTGGCAGGTGGTGAGATTGGGGGATGTGGCGGAAAAAATGAAGGCTGGCGGAACGCCAAACACGAATGTATCTGAATATTGGAATGGAGATATTCCATTAGTTAAAGTAGAAGATGTTGTTACGTCTAATAAATTTTTATTTTCCACAAATCTCTGTATAACAAATAAAGGATTAGAAAATTCAAGTGCTTGGTTAGTCCCAGAGAATTCTATAATTTTAACTATGTATGGTACACCTGGAGAAGTATGTATAAATAAAATTCCTGTTGCTGTCACTCAAAATGTAATGGGAATAGTTAAAAATGAAAAAATAACAATAGATTTTTTTTATTATGTTTTAAAATTTGCAAAAATTTATACACTTTACCAAATTACAGATAGAACAATTTTTACACATTTTACTTTATCAAAAGCAAAAAATCTTAAAATCCCTCTCCCTCCCCTCCCCGAGCAGAAAAAAATTGCCGCCGTGCTCTCTGCGGTGCAGGAGGCAAAGGAGAAAACCGAAGGGGTGATCAGGGCAACCAGAGAACTCAAAAAATCCCTGATGAAGCATCTTTTCACTTACGGACCTGTGCCAGTGAAGGAAATAGAAAATGTCAAACTGAAGGATACAGAAATCGGACAGATCCCAGAACACTGGCAGGTGGTGAGATTGGGGGATGTGTTCGACATTCTACAAGGTAAATCCTTGTCAGCAAAACAAAACAAGGGAGTTCGCCCTCGT
>Ga0315298_1009421_pt1 | contig 12084 bp, 11 predicted proteins | sample WHS_1_MG_FD_203077 | JGI IMG/M metagenome (GOLD analysis project Ga0315298, IMG submission 203077) | Extremophilic microbial mat communities from Washburn Hot Springs, YNP, Wyoming, USA - WHS_1_MG | ecosystem: Environmental > Aquatic > Thermal springs > Hot (42-90C) | place: USA: Wyoming... | reverse complement strand
CCACAGAGGACGCGGAGAGCGCAGAGGTTTTTACCACGAAGACACAAAGACACCAAGAGAATAGGAAATCTCAATGGGCAAATGACCAATGGCCAAATTCCCTCTGCGTCCTCTGCGGTGAAAAGGGGTTACCACAAAGACACGAAGATTTTGGTCAGTGGTCATGATTCATTGGGATTTGTCTCTGTAGCCTCTGTGCTCTCTGTGGTAAAAAATTTCCCCCGGCGTGCGCTGCGCTCTCGGCGGTGAGAGGGCTGTTTTACCGCAGAGGACGCGGAGGGGGATTTTGTCAGCAGTGAAATAGGCTATTTGCTGTCCGAGTGCGGAGTGATGTAATGCAAGCCGCGCAGGACGAGGAGAATAGTGAACGCCCCCAATACAGCAGTGGTGTACATGCCAAAGCCGACGGCTGCACCCACGGCTGTAACTGCCCACAGCGCGGCGGCGGTGGTCAAGCCTCTGACCGTTTCCCCGCGCTGCAGCACGGTACCTGCACCGAGGAAGCCAATGCCTTGGATGATAGCCGCCACGATACGCAGTGGGTCCCACGCCAATCCTCCCTGGGCATGAATCAGGTCGAGGCTGAGCAGGATAAACAGCGTAGAGCCGACGCAAACCAAGGTCAGTGTGCGCAAGCCGGCGGGTTTATCCACCGTCTCGCGCTCCCAACCGATGATTCCACCCAACACTACCGCCAACAACAGGCGTAGGACAAGGGTCTGGATGGGCATGGCATGGTCCCTTTCTAGTCAATAGACCTGTCAGGTCTGAACTGAGGTGAGATGGACGAAGACCTAGCCGGCGTGATGAACTAGGATATTTTATCATAGGAACTCTGCATTGTCAACCAGGGTAAAACGAGGGTGTTGAAAAAGCCCTTCCAATGTCATGCTGAACGAAGTGAAGCATCTCGCAATACTCGGGAAAATACGGCTAAAGTTACGCGAGACCCTTCGCTTCGCTCAGGGTGACAGGATTTTCAACACTCTCGTAAAACAGGCTAGGGTCGAATGGGAGAACGGCGGGGCAAGATACCAGGTTCGCCCCTGCTACCTCTTTTGACTAGCAGCAGGCTATCCTGTACAATACCTGTGTGATGGCACACACGACGGGCATCAGGAAGCACGAATCGGCTCACAAGCGTGGCGCAACGGCGCGGCGTAGGCTGCTTTTGGGCATCTTGTTACTGAGCCTCTCCGTATGGCTGGTGAGTTGCCGTCCAAAGCCATCGCCTGGGCAGGGTTCTACGGACACGCCCGTTCAAACCATCGAAAATAAAGGCTCGGACACGATGGTCAACCTAGCGCTGGCGTGGGCTGAGGCATACATGCAGTTGCACCCCGAAGTGCGCATCTCCGTCACGGGCGGCGGGTCAGGCACGGGCATTGCCGCCATGATCAACGGCACGGTGGACATTGCCAATGCCTCGCGCGAGATGAAGCCCGAGGAGGTTGCCGCAGCGAAAGCCAATGGCATCACGCCCGTGGAGTTCGTCGTGGCACGCGATGCCATCGCTGTGGTCGTCCACCCCTCCAATCCCGTGCAGCAGCTCACCTTACAGCAGATCTCTGACATTTATACAGGAAAAATCACCAACTGGCGCCAGGTTGGGGGGGAAAACCGCCCTATCGTGCTGCTCTCGCGCGAATCGAATTCAGGGACGTATGTCTATTTCCTCGAGCATGTCATCCGCTTGGGGAAGGCGGATAGCGATTTGCTCTTTTCCCCCGATACCCTGTTGATGCCCTCTTCGGAGGGTATCAGTTGTGAGGTGCGCCAGAACCCCAATGCCATTGGCTACGATGGATTGGGTTATGTCACGTCAGATCAGAAAGTGATTGCCGTAGCCAAAGACGCCAGCAGCCCCTATGTGCTCCCTTCTGTAGCGACGGTCAACGACGGCACATACCCCATCGCACGCCCCCTGTATATGTACACGGCGGGGGAGCCACATGGGCAGATTCGAGCGTATTTGGACTGGATCCTGAGCGAGGGGCAGACGCTGGTCACAGAATTGGGCTTTGTGCCGCTGCTGCGATAGAGTGACTAGACCTGACAGGTCTGATAGATTTGAGGATGGGAATGCGATGCACGACACACGCAGACGTTGGATGGAATTCGCCATAGAAGCAGTGATCCAAGTGCTGGGCATTTCGACGATCGGCATTGTATTGCTCATCTTCGCCTTCCTGCTGCGCGAGGGATTGCCCGTCTTTTTCCAAGTGCCACTAACGAATTTCCTCGATGTGCGCTGGTACCCCACCTTTGGCATGTTTGGCGTGCTGCCGTTGTTGCTGGGTTCTGCCTTCGTCACGTTCACAGCCATTGCCATTGCCCTGCCATTGGGCGTAGCCACAGCGGTGTTTGTGCGCGAGGTAGCACCAAACTGGGCACGCGAGATCCTGAAGCCGTTGATTGAGGTACTTGCCGGCATCCCTTCGGTTGTGTTGGGGTTCTTCGGCATGACTTTTATCGCGCCACGCGTGCGCGAAATCTTGGGAGCGCCGACGGGATTGACCGCCTTCACCGGCGCCCTCGTCCTGGCTTACATGTCATTGCCCACAATCATCAGCGTGGCTGAGGATGCGCTGGATGCCGTCCCCAAGAGCTACCGCGATGCCGGCTTAGCCATAGGCGCGACGCAATGGCAGACCATCTGGCGCGTGGTGGTGCCAGCCGCCCGTTCGGGCATTGTTACGGCAGTGATGCTGGGCATGGGGCGTGCCATTGGTGAGACAATGGCCGTGATGATGGTCACAGGCAATGCGGCGCGCATGCCGCTGACCCTCGATTCCTTCTTCCGCCCCGTGCGCACGATGACCGCAACGATCGCAGCGGAAATGGGCGAAGTGGCAAAGGGGAGTGTGCACTACCGGGCGCTCTTTGCCATTGGCATCCTCCTCTTCGTGGTAACGTTTTTCATCAATCTGACAGCGGCGCGAGCGATCTTTACCAAGCGGCGACGAGGAGGGCTGCGATGAGCCGCCAACAGGTACAGCGCATCGGCTTCGCTCTGCTTGCCCTGGCCGCGGTCACCGTGGTGCTGCCCATTCTGCTGGTCATCGGCAACATTGTCGTGCGTGGCTTGGCAGCCATCAACTGGGAATTCCTCACCACCATGCCCAAAAATGGGATGAAAGCGGGAGGCATTTTCCCTGCCCTGGTCGGCACCTTGTTGCTGACGCTGGGTACCGCGGTGGTGTGCATTCCCATGGGGGTCGGTGGGGCTATCTACCTGTCTGAGTACGCGCGGGATACCTGGCTCACGCGCGCCGTCCGCCTGGCAATTGTCAACCTGGCGGGCATACCTTCCATTGTGTATGGCCTTTTCGGGCTGGGGCTTTTCGTGCTCTTCTTGCAGTTTGGCACGTCCATCCTGGCTGGTTCGCTGACGCTAGCCATCATGACGCTGCCGGTCATTATCAGCACATCAGAGGAAGCGTTGCGCGCCGTGCCGATGGAGTTCCGCACGGTGAGTTTCAGCCTGGGCGGAACGCGCTGGCAAGGCATCCGCAACATTGTCCTGCCCCAGGCGCTGCCGGGCATCATCACGGGCATCATCCTGGGCTTGCTACGCGCAGCAGGTGAGACGGCACCCATCCTTTTCACGGTAGCAGCCTTCTATCTGCCCCGCCTGCCGCGCTCGCCCTTTGACCAAACCATGGCGTTGCCCTATCACTTGTACGTCATCAGCACCCAGGTGCCTGGCATGCCAAAACACATCCAATACGGCACAGCCTTGGTCTTGCTTGCCGTGGTGCTTTCGATGAACATTGTAGCCACGCTCATCCGCAGCTACTTCCGGCGGCGGAGGCAGTGGTGAGAGGGGATACGGAAAACGGAAAACGGAAAACGGAATACGGAATACGGAATCCAAAGAACGGAAAACGGAATGATGTCGGGGGAAATGGTTTTGAATCCGAAAATCCGTATCGAAAACGTCAGTTATGCTTATAACGGCGTGCCGGCGCTGAAGGATATCACACTGGATGTGCCAGCCTGCGCCATTACGGTGTTCTTGGGACCAGCGGGAGGTGGCAAGACGACGCTGCTCCGCCTGATTAACCGCCTGAATGACCTGGTGGAAAACACGCAAATGACGGGCAGGATCCTGCTCGATGGGCAGGACATCTATGCTCCAGAGGTGGATGTCCCCTCCTTGCGGCGACGCGTGGGGATGGTCTTTGCCCTGCCGCTTCCCTTGCCTGGCACCATTCGTGAAAACGTGCTCTACGGCCCAAAATTGGCGGGCATCAAGGAGCGCACGCGCCTGGAAGAGATATTGGTGCGCAGCCTCCAGCAAGCAGCGCTGTGGGATGAGGTGAAAGACCGCCTGGACGACCCAGCCAACCGGCTGTCGGGTGGGCAGCAGCAGCGTTTGTGCATTGCGCGCAGCCTGGCACTGGAGCCAGAGGTCCTGCTCTTGGATGAACCGACTTCGGGGCTAGACCCTATTTCCACTGCCAAGGTGGAAGAATCGCTCTACCAATTGAAGCGGTCTTATACGATTGTCCTGGTCCCGCACAGTGTGCAGCAGGCAGCACGGGTGGCAGACTATGCTGCCTTCTTCCTGATAGGCGAGTTGGTGGAACATCAGCCGGGGAAGGCGCTGTTCACTGCACCGCGGGACAAGAGGACAGAGGATTACATTACGGGGCGGTTTGGATAGGCATGAGCAAAATTTCTGTGAAGGGGCTGCATTTCTACTACGGCAATTTCCTCGCCCTGTCGAATGTGAATGTCGAGATCCAGGAACGGCATATTACGGCACTGATTGGGCCATCAGGCTGCGGCAAATCTACCTTCTTGCGCTGCCTCAACCGCATGAACGACACCATCCCCGGCACGCGGCTCACGGGCCAAGTGCTGCTGGATGGCAAGGATATTTATGCGCCAGGCACAGACGTGGTAGCGCTGCGGCAACGGGTGGGGATGGTGTTTCAGCGCCCGAACCCATTCCCGCAGTCCGTCTTTGACAACGTCGCCTTTGGCCCACGCGTGTTGGGATTGGACAAAGGCAACCGTTTGCACGATATCGTGGAGGAGAGCCTACGCGGAGCAGACCTGTGGGACGAAGTGAAAGACAACCTAGCCCAGGATGCCCTGTCGCTATCCTTAGGGCAACAGCAACGTCTGTGCATCGCGCGCGTGATTGCTGTCAAACCCGAGGTCATCCTCATGGATGAACCTTGCTCCGCACTGGACCCCATCGCTACCTTGCGCATTGAGGAACTGATGCGGCGCTTGAAGGAGCAGTACACCATCGTCATTGTCACGCACAATATGCAACAAGCAGCGCGGGTATCGGACTACACGGGATTTTTCTGGGTGGATGAGCGCCGCTCTGGAATGCTGGTGGAGTATGGGTTGACGACGCAGATTTTCACCAATCCGCGCGACAAGCGCACCGAGGACTATATCACTGGACGGTTCGGATAAGGAAAAGCGAGATAGAAAGCGAGGCATAGAATGGTAAGAGAAAGTTTTGAACGCAGCCTGCAACGAGTACAGGATGACCTGCTGGTCATGGGCAGCATGGTGGAAGAAGCGTTGGTCAAAGCAGTGGATATCCTGAAGCGGCAGGATCTGGACGCAGCACAACAGTTGATTGCGCAGGACCGGGCGATCAATGAAAAACGCTTCGCCATTGAATCAGCGGCACTCACATTGATTGCCACGCAACAGCCCATGGCAGGCGATTTGCGCGTCTTGGCAGCAGTGCTGGAGATTATCACCGAGTTGGAACGCATTGGGGACTATGCCAAGGGCATTGCCAAAATCGCGCTCATGATTGGGAAACAGCCACTGATCAAGCCATTGATTGACCTGCCACGCATGGCGGTGAAGGCAAGTTCCATGCTCCACCGCGCATTGCAAGCCTTTGTGCAGCGCGACGTAGAACTGGCACGCGCTATCCCTTTGGAGGATGCCGAAATAGACGCACTGTACAACCAGGTCTACCGCGAGTTGATCACGTTCATTATGAGCGATCCCCACACCCTGGATCAAGCCACGCACTTGCTGTGGGTTGGGCACAACCTGGAGCGTGCGGCAGACCGGGTGACCAATATCTGCGAACGCGTGGTCTTTACCGTTACAGGCAAGATGGAGGAGATGGACGGAGAGGGTCGCGAAGATTTGGGAATTGAGGGAATAGCCTGAACTGAGAGATTTTACCACAGAGCACAGAGGATGAATAAGGTTTCACTCCCTCATCCCAGACCCTAATGCGAAACGATGCGTTAGGAAAGGAGATGCTTCAACAAAGAGTCGTAGGGCGGCTCTTCTAGCCGCCTCTTTCTTTGGGCGGCGTGGGAACTGCCCCTTCTTGTCAGGCTCATTCAGGGAGCACAGGCTTGACAGGTCTGGCTTCAGCGCTTAGAGAAATCTTATTCAGAAAGGAGAAGAAATGGCACTGCGAGAAGACATTCGCACTTTCCCTGGTTTGTCCCACCTGGCGTTCCAACATCCACTGGACCGGCAGGCGCTGGAGGCTCTGGAAAAAATTCCTCTCCTACCCACGGTGACGCGCAAGTTCTTTGAGATCGTCCAGGAGCGTTTTATCCTTGTCTCGCAGATCTCCAGCAGCCTGCGTGTAACACCGCGGCAGTTCCCGTCGCTCTACAAGCAGTATGTGCGCATGGCTGAGGTGCTCGACTTGCAGAAGCTACCTACGCTGTTCCTGCAGACTACTCCCACGATCAATGCCTATGCCATGGGCGCCGAGGATTATTTCGTGGTCGTAACAACCGGCCTCATGCATCTGCTGGACGAGGACGAGCTGCTGGCGGTAATCGGCCACGAACTCGGCCATGTCAAATGCCAGCACATGCTCTACACCACCATGGTCAACTTTATGACGATGTTCGGCGCGGCGATCCTCGAGCGCCTCCTTCCGAACGTCGCCCAGCTTGCCACCCTGAGCATTCAGCTTGCCCTGCTGGAGTGGTACCGCAAAGCCGAGTTCTCCTGTGACCGTGCGGCGCTGCTGGCAACGCAGAACCCCGAAGTCGTATGCAGTGCGCTCGCCAAGCTGGCGGGCTGGTCGGACGATAGGCCTGAGGAAATGAGCCTGGACGAGGTGATCCACCAGGCCGACGACTATGAGGAGCTGGGCGAAGGGTCAGCGCTCACCAAAGCGGTCAAACTGTTGGTGCTATTGCAGCAGGACCATCCCTACCCTGTCGTACGCGTCAAGGAGATCAAACAGTGGTCTGCCTCGCCCGAATATCAGGCGATCCTGCGCGGTGATTACCGCACCAGGGAAGCCATGTGGGCTCCTCCGCCACCGGTCATGCCCATGGCGCCCCCACCTGTGAGTGGCACTGGCTTGCGTTGCCCTGTCTGCGGGACCGAAGCGCGTCCAGGCGCCCGCTTCTGCAGCGAATGCGGCACAGACCTGTCGGCAGTGCCGACCTGTGGGAAATGTGGCAGCCCTATCCAACCCGACTGGGTGCACTGTCCCAACTGCGGTAATCGGCTCATTGCCCCAAGTGCACCAGAAACGCCTCCCGAAGGGGCAGAATCCGCGGGTTAGACCTGGCGGGTCTAACTCAACTATAGAGCTGCTCTTCCGGCCGCCTTTGTAGCCAGGAGCGGGGGATTGCCAATCCCTGGCGAGGCTGGGCGGGAGAGCCTTTCCGCTGCGTGCATTCCGCCAGGGAATCAATTCCCTGGCTGAAACGAGAAAGTCGGCTGAAGCCGACTGATGGCTGCCAGCAGCCCCCGTAGGGGCGACCCGCCGGGTCGCCTTTTGCACTGTTTCAGCCAGGGATTTCAATCTCTGGCAGGCTCAATGGCAAACGCCGCCGTCCACACCAAACCTGGCGTGGACTGCGGTCCACGCCGAGCGCGCGTTGCTCCATCTACGCTTATCCATATTCTGCCCCCAAACTGAACTACACCTCCGCTGAAAAAGAAAACTTGACATTTTTGCGGTTTCAGGATATAATTTGTTTGTAGTTCATCATAGTTCTCATCCCTCCCTCTGTTCTGTCGAAATCAGCCTTTCATTCATTCCGCATATCCCCAAGCAGGCGGTGGGTTCACACTGCCTCTACTCTCAAGACGAGGAGGTGGTGCAGGCACATTATCCGTTTCGAATCAAATGGGTTGTTTGGCAAACGAGTATCATCGTTGTCTGCATCGTAGAAAGTACACGGGGAATATCCCCCAATTTGAAATAGACTGCAAGGAGGCAGGAAGATGAAAAAGTTTCTCGTTTGGGCAATGGTTGCTTTGCTCCTCGGGCTGCTGGTTTTCAGCAACACGCTGGTTCTGGCGGGTGGAGGTGGATTTGACGAGTTTGGATACAATTACAACGCCCGCGTCTTTGTTGGAGCAGCCGATGGGGTGGACCGGGTTCTGGATGGAGCGGTCTGGGGCGATCCCACCTATGCGCAAGACCACTTGGTGATGAAGTGGTCAAAAGCCTGGGACGCGGCGCGATTCCAGGGTGCCCCCTGGACGCCAGATGCCTGGTGCACTAATGAATGGAACGGCAAGGTGCCCGGCGGAAGTGGGGAAACCTGGCACTACAAGATCATCTGGGTAGGGCCAGCGCTTGAGAATAGCCCATATTGGCGAGAGGGAGGGTACCCCATCTGGGGCCAGTTTGAAGTGATCTTCTCCCACGGCACAGTGGCAAACGAGCACTTCTGGGAGGCTCACGCCAATCCCGCCGGCTTTGGCGTTCACTAGACATTGTAGGGGCGAACACGAGGTTCGCCCCTACATGTTTGATGATGGCGATGAATCGCGGGGGCGAACACAAGGTTCGCCCCTACGTATGGGCAATGAGCCACTCGTATACCTTCAAGATAGACCTGACAGGTCTCCAAGACCTGTCAGGTCTAATCCAGTACTGTGTCCGTATCCGTTTATTCGTTTCCCCATATTCGTTGATGGCAATCCTTCGCACTTTAGGTCATGCTTGCCCCTAAGTGGAACTACACCCTAAGCGCATGCCCTATTTGACAAGCATGGCATGGTATGTTATAATGAACTTGTCATGACCAGATATGGCAGGTATGCACACAAAGTGGAGGACAAGACGACCATGCAATCCCAACCCTGTTTGAGGGTTCTCACTGACGATCAAATCTACGACATCCATCAGGCTGCGTTGGAAATTCTATGGAACACGGGCGTGCTGGTGAAAGCACCGGCTGCCCGTGTTTTGCTACGCCAAGCCGGCGCGGTAGTGGACGATGAGACGATGCTCTGCCGCATCCCGGGTTATATCGTGGAGGAAGCACTGCGGCGTGCTCCTTCGTCTTTCACCATCTACGCCCGCAACCCTGCCCACAATGTGCATGTCTCGACTCGCTCGCTGCATTATGAGCCCATGATTGGCCGCATCAATTGCTACGATTATGTCACGGGCAAGACGCACCGCACCACGCTGGAAGACGTTTGCCATTTGGTCAAGATCGCCGATGCTCTGCCTCACTACCACCTGTTGCATTCGGGCGCCATCATGCCACAGATTGACGGCGTGCCCATCCGCGCTACACACGTCTATGGCTACCTCGCTTCGGTGCGCAACTCGAGCAAGGTCATCAAGGCCACTTCCCGTGAGCGCATCCTGGCTGAGGATTGCCTGCGCATGGTGGCAGTGATTGCAGGGGGCGAAGAAGAGCTACGGCACAAGCCATACACCTTTACCACCGACAACCCGGTTACGCCGCTGCAGCACGACCGTGATCAAACTGAAGGCGCGCTGGAGTTCGCCAAATACGGACTGCCCATTGACGTCACCAGCGAGCCGCAGGCTGGAGCCACAGCGCCCGTGACGCTGGCGGGGCTTTTGGCGCAACAGACCGCCGACGTCATCAGCGGCATCACCATTATCCAACTTGCCAACCCCGGCAATCCAGTCTGGTACGGCACCTGCGGTTCTGTTATGGATATGCGTGTGGGGCGCATTGCGATCGGGGCAATTGAAATGGGCTTGATCAATGTAGCCAGCGCGCAGATTGCCCACTTTTACAACATCCCCTGCCGAGGGACAGCTGCTGCCACGGATTCCAAGCTGCTCGACATCCAGGCCGGCTACGAGAAAGCGGCAGTATTGACCATGGCTGCCTTGGGTGGCGTGAACAAGATCTTTTACCCAGGCACGATGGAGGGCGCGCTGACCGTGAGCAAGGAGAGCCTGGTCATTGATGATGAAATCATCGGCGCACTGTACCGCGTTTTGGAGGGCATTGATGTGAACCAGGCGACGTTGGCGCTTGACGTCATCCACCGCGTTGGGCCTGGCGGGCATTACCTGGGCCAGCGCCATACCATGCAATTCCTGCAGCGTGAGCAATTCATCCCGCTGTTGAGCGACCGCCTCACGCGCGAGAATTGGGAGCGGGCTGGCAGCAAGAGCATGGCAGACCGCGCCCATGAGCGCGTCGAGCAAATCCTGTCACAGCACCAGGTGGATGCGCTGCCCCCGGCAGTCGAGGCGGAACTGGAACGCATTGTACACGAAGTGGAGGAACGGGAAGCCAAGCGCCAAACCGCGCGCTAACCATCACTCATCACTCATCACTTATCACTTATCACTCATCACAAAAAGGAGCCAACCATCATGTCCGATGTCGAATTTCTCTACCTCAACCAGGCTGATGTGCGCAAGACTGGCCTCAACATGGCCATGGTTCTGGACGCGGTTGAGGAGTCGTTCCGCCTGCACCATCAAGGCAACGCCATTCTGCCACCCAAGGTGGTGCTGGACCTGGACGAACGGGAACGGGGCCGTGGCAATGCCATGCCGGCTTATGTGGGCGGCGATTACGATGTCTTTGGCATCAAGTGGATCGCTGGCTTCCCCAAGAACCCCATGCGCTACGGCTTGCCGCGTGCCACGGCATTGTTCATCCTCAATGACTCTTGGAACGGCGTCCCCCTGGCCGTCATGGATTGCACCTTGATCAGCGCCATGCGCACTGGTGCAGTAACCGGCGTGGGGGCAAAATACCTGGCGCGGCCTGATTCGCGTTCCGTGGCGATGATCGGCGCCGGTGTGCAAGCGCGCACCCAACTGGAAGCGCTGAAGCAGGTGCTGCCCGGGCTGCAGGTGGTGCGCGTCTATGACATCCGTCCGGAGAGCGCCCAGCGCTATGCTGCTGAAATGAGCGAGAAATTGGGCATGGACATCCGCGCAGTGCCCAGCCCCGAAGCAGCCGTGCGCGAGGCGGACATTGTCGTTACCGTAACTGTGGCGGATGAACCCATTGTCAAGGACGCCTGGATGAAAAAGGGCAGCTACTTCGCTGCCGTCGGCTCTTACCAAGAGGAGGAATTCGACGTCGTGCGCCATTCGGACAAGGTGTTTGTCGATGGACTGGAGCACGTGTTGCACCGTGGCACACCAGTTATTGCGCTCATGGTGGAGCAGGGTTTGTTGAAGGAGGAACAAATTGGTGAAATCGGCGCGGTCATTTGCGGTGAGATACCTGGGCGAGAAACGCCAGAGGAGCGCATCTTTTTCTCCCCCATCGGCATGGGCACCGAAGACCTCTGCGTCGCTTACAAAGTATATCAACTCGCCGTAGAGAAGGGCATTGGCACCAGGCTCTCCCTTTTTGGCGGTGAGCCTTTTGCAGTGTGAAATTCAAAGATGAAAAACGGAAAGCGAAAAACGAAAGGGGGAGGTGAACATTGAGAACTGCAGAAGAAATCTATGCCAAGATGCGGGCAAGCATCGAGAATTATGACAGCGAAGCGGCAATAGCAGCGGCTAAGGAAGCCGTCGCCGCTGGGCTAGACCCCACCGAGGCGCTGGAGAAGGGCTTTGCCGAGCCCATCCGGCGCGTCGGGGAAGCCTTTCACCGTATGGAGATTTTCCTCCCACAACTGGTCATGGCTGCTGATGCCATGAAAGCAGGCGTGGCTGTGCTGGAAGAAGCCATCAAAGCAAAAGGCGGTGCCTTGCAGAAGAAGGGCGTGGTCGTGCTAGGCACGGTGGAGGGCGACATCCACGACATTGGCAAGACCGTAGTCGCTGCCATGTTGCAAGCCAACGGCTACGAAGTGCATGACCTGGGTGTCGAAGTGCCTTCCCCGCGCTTTATCCAGGCGGCTGAGGAA